>Ga0334722_10000646_pt1 | contig 49659 bp, 44 predicted proteins | sample C3_bottom_MG_FD_207210 | JGI IMG/M metagenome (GOLD analysis project Ga0334722, IMG submission 207210) | Sediment microbial communities from Yellowstone Lake, YNP, Wyoming, USA - C3_bottom | ecosystem: Environmental > Aquatic > Freshwater > Lake > Sediment | place: USA: Wyoming | collected...
TAGCCCATCATGGCCCGGCGTCGATGAATCGGCGCGGTAGTTAGAGGCCGGATATACGTGCGCAGTCGTACCTTACCGCCAAAGAACGGGGTGCTTGCAAACGAGGAGGGGTCCATATACGTGTTTTTGGTACGGATAAAAGCGATCCGCACCAAAAACACGGTTATGGATAAGGACAAGGACGGCGCGGGGTTTTATCCAAGATCGCCGATTGCGTGAGGGGCGATCGGCCAAGCGCGAGCCCTTACAATCCGCCCAGCACCTTGATGTGCGCCACCACACCCCGCGCCAGCGCCGACAGATTGTAGCCACCCTCGAGCACCGACACGATGCGCCCTTCGGCGTATTTGTCCGCCACCGTCTTGATCTCGCTGGTGACCCAGGCGTAGTCGGCGTCCACCAGGCGCAGCATGGCCATATCGTCCTCGACGTGCGCGTCGAAACCGGCGGAGAAAAATATCATCTGCGGCCGGAACGCTTCCAGCGCCGGCAACCAGTGATGCGTCACGGCGTCGCGGAACGGCTGACTGCCCGCCCCGGCCGGCAGCGGCACGTTCACCATGTTCGGCGCCGGACTCTCGGTGCCGCTGTAGGGATAGAACGGATGCTGGAAGGTGCTGACCATGAGCACGCGCGCATCGTCTTTAAATATGTCTTCGGTGCCATTGCCGTGGTGCACATCGAAATCGACGATAGCGACGCGTTCGAGCCCATGCTCCTCGAGCGCATGTCGAGCACCGATGGCGACATTGTTGAACAGGCAAAATCCCATGGCGCGGCTGCGCGTCGCATGGTGCCCCGGCGGGCGCACGCTGCAGAACGCGTTGTCCGCCTGACCGCTCAGCACCAGGTCGGTCGCGAGTACCGCCGCCCCGGCCGCGTGCAGCGCAGCGTCCCAGGTATGCGGGTTCATCGCGGTATCCGGATCCAGGTGCACCGTGCCGCTTTGCGGCGCGCTGGAGCGGATGTGGCTGATGTACTCCATCGGATGCACCCGCGCCAGGTTGCTCACTTTTGCCTGCGGCGCCTGATGATGCGCGAGATGCGGCCCGATGCCGGAGGCGATCAGCTGGTCTTCGATCGCGTCCAGCCGCTCCGGACACTCCGGGTGATAAGCGCCCATATCGTGCTTGCGGCAGTGGGCGTGAGAAACAAAAGCCGTGGCCATGTGGCATCTTGCCGTGAGTGAGGTTGATGAATATTAGCCGAAATCCACGTAAGATGACGAATACACTGAATTTCAGGGAAAGACCGCGTTTTCGTTCACGCCTGCCCTGCTTGGACCGGCGGACGCTGCCGGAGAAAGCGGTGCGCAAAGGCTGATCTGTCCCGATCCGGAGAAACCGATTGCTGCTATACGCTGAAAAGAAATTCGTCGCGCGCGACGCCTCCATCCACCGCGTGATCGCCAATGCGGGCCAGGTGATCCTGGGCAAGGAACGGCAGATACGGCTGGCCGTGGCCTGCCTGCTCGCGCGCGGCCACCTGCTGATCGAGGATCTGCCCGGTGTGGGCAAGACCACGCTCGCCCACACCCTGGCAAGGCTGCTCGGCCTGGGCTTTCAGCGCATCTCGTTCACCAGCGACCTCCTGCCCGCCGACATCATCGGCGTATCCGTGTTCGACCGCGACAGCGGCGCCTTCAAATTCCATTCCGGGCCGATTTTTTCCCAGCTGATCCTGGCCGACGAAGTCAACCGCGCCACGCCCAAGACGCAGAGCGCGCTGCTCGAGGCGATGGAGGAGCATCAGGTCACCGCGGAAGGCGAGACGCGGCCGCTGCCCGAGCCGTTTTTCGTCATCGCCACGCAGAACCCGTCGCACCAGGTCGGCACCTTCCCGCTGCCCGAATCGCAGCTCGACCGCTTTCTCATGCGCATCGAACTCGGCTATCCGGATCGCGACGCCGAGCGCGCCCTGTTGCAGGGCACGGAGCGGCGCAATCTGGTGGCGGCGCTGGAACCCTGCCTCGCACCGGGAGAACTGATCGAACTGCAGGCAGGCGCGGACCAGATGCACGCGGCGCCGGCGCTGCTCGATTACATCCAGGCCATCGTCGAGCACACGCGGCGCGCACCCGAGTTCACCAACGGCCTGTCGCCGCGCGCCGCGCTGGGTCTGCTGCACGCGGCCAAGGCCTGGGCCATGCTCGAAGGCCGCGACAAGGTGCTGCCCGAAGACGTACAGGCGGTGCTCCCCGGCGTAGCCGGCCACCGCCTCGCGCCGGCGCACGAGGGCGCGCGCAAGCGCTCCTCCGAGGTCACCACCGCGCTGATCGAGGCTGTGCCGATTCCCTGAGCCCGCAGAATCGATGACCGCGCGCCGGCACAATGTTTGAAAAACTCCTGAGCCGCTCGCAGCTCTATCTCGCGTTTTACGGCCCGCGCGCGCCCGAGCCGGGGACCATATTCCTGCGCCAGAACCGCGTCTACATCCTGCCCACCCGGCCCGGCCTCGCCTTCGCCATGGCGCTGGGTGTGATGCTGATCGGCTCGATCAACTACAACCTTTCCCTGGGCTACATCCTCACCTTCCTGCTCGCGAGCATGGGTCTGGTCGCGATCCTGCACACCTTCCGCAACCTGGTGCATTTGCATATCACCCCGGGCCGCGTCGAACCCGTGTTTGCCGGCGAGACCGCCTGGTTCGAACTGTTCGTCGAGAACCGCTCGGCCTATGATCGATGCTCCATCGTCCTGTGGCATCAGGGCCAGGCGACGCCGTGCGACGTCGCCTCCGCGCGCGGCACCACGGTGAGCGTTGCGGTCGTAGCGCGCCGGCGCGGCTGGCTGCTGCCTGCGCGCATCACCATAGACACGCGCTTTCCCGTCGGCCTGTTGTGCGCCTGGAGCTATATCCAGCCCGACATGCGCTGCGTGGTCTATCCCAAACCCGACGACGACCTGCTGCCGCTGCCGGAGCCCTCGGGAAACGCGGGCGAAAAGCGCGTCGCCAGCGGCGGCAGCGACGACTTCGCCGGGCTGCGCGCCTACCAGGCGAGCGATTCGCCGCGGCATATAGACTGGAAAGCCGCCGCCCGCGGGCGCGGGCTGCAGACCAAGCTGTTCAGCGGCCGCGCCGCCGCCGAACTGTGGCTGGACTGGAACCAGCTACCGGCGAATCTGGACCTCGAGTCCAAACTGTCGCGGCTGACGCGCTGGGTGCTCTCGGCCGAGCAGGACGGGTTGCGCTACGGCCTGCGCCTGCCCGGACTGGAATTGGCGCCGGATACGGGCGAAGCGCACCGACTCGCCTGCCTGCGGGAACTCGCGCTGCATGGCCTCTAACCCGGTGATTCAGCTGCGCCACCTGTTCTGGCTGCTCGCCGGGCTGGCCATCGTGGTTGCGCCGCATACGCCGCGCCTGCCGTGGTGGTTGAATCTGATCGCACTGATCCTGTTTACCTGGCGCGTCTATCTCGCCTGGGGCGAGCGCGCGTTGCCGCGCAAATGGCTGCTGGCGCTGCTGGTCGCCGGCGGCGTGTTCGGCGTCTATCTGACCTACCGCACCGTCTTCGGCCGCGATTCCGGCGTGGCCCTGCTGGTGCTGTTCCTGTCGCTGAAATTGCTCGAGCTGCACCAGCAGCGCGATGCCATGGTGCTGGTGCTGCTCACCTATTTTCTCGCGCTCACCAATTTCTTCTATTCGCAAACGCTGCCCACGGCGGGACTGATGCTCGCCTGCGCGCTGATCAACACCGCCAGCCTGGTGAACCTCGCCGCACCGGGACGCGCGCTGCGCGCCAACCTGAGAACCGCGGGCGTGCTGCTGGCACAGGCCGCGCCGGTGATGCTGATCCTGTTCTTCCTGTTCCCACGGGTGCAGGGACCGCTATGGGGACTGCCGCAGGACGCCTACAGCGGGGTCACCGGCCTGTCCGACTCGATGTCCCCCGGCGCCATCAGCCGCTTGTCGCAATCGGACGCCATCGCGTTTCGCGTCCGGTTCCAGGAGAGCCCGCCGCCCAGAGCCCAGTTGTACTGGCGCGGCCCGCTGTTCTGGGACTTCGACGGCCGCACCTGGCGTCCGGGAAATATCCGACCCTATGCGCAGCTCGAGTTCCAGGCCAGCGGCAAGCCCTACGACTACGAAGTCACGCTGGAACCGCATAACCACAACTGGCTGTTCGCACTGGACCTTGCGGCCAAAGTGCCGCCCAACGCGAACATCACCGCCGACCACCTGCTGCTCTCGCGTACGCCGGTGCGCAGCCGCATGCGCTACGACTTGCGCTCCTATACCAGTTTCACCCAGGGCGAAACCGACGACGCGGACGAACTCCGGCCGGGACTGCAATTGCCCGCGGGATTCAATCCACGCGCACGCCGGCTGGCCGCGGAATGGGCGGCAGGCGGCGCGACCGACGACGCCATCGCGCAGAGGGCGCTCGCCTATTTTCGCAACGAAGGGTTTGTGTACACGCTCGAACCCCCGCTGCTTGGACGCGATTCGGTGGACGAGTTCCTGTTCGGCGGCAAAAGGGGGTTTTGCGAGCACTACGCATCGAGCTTCGTGTTTCTGATGCGCGCCGCGGGCGTGCCGGCGCGCGTGGTCACTGGCTACCAGGGCGGCGAGGTCAATCCGGTGGACCAGTACCTGATCGTGCGTCAATCCGATGCCCACGCTTGGGCGGAAGTCTGGCTCACGGGCCGCGGCTGGGTGCGCTTCGATCCCACCGCCGCCGTCTCCCCGGTGCGGGTGGAATCCGGCGTCGCGGCCGCGCTGCCCGCCACCGACCCGCTGCCACTGATGGCGCGCACCACGCTCACTTGGCTGCGCGAGATGCGCTACAACTGGGACGCCCTCGCCAACAAGTGGAACCAGCTGGTGCTGGGCTACACCCCGGAGCGCCAGCGCGAATTCCTCTCCAGCATGGGCATGAACGAACCCAGCTGGGAGAATATGGCGCTGACGCTGTTCTGGAGCATTTGCGCCCTGCTGGCGCTGCTCACGGCCTGGCTGCTGCGCCGCCTGCGCACCGCCGACCCGGCGCAGCGCTTGTGGCTGCGGTTTTGCGCCAAGCTCGGAAAACGCGGCTGCGCGCGCGCGCCGCATGAAGGCCCGGCCGATTTCATCGAACGCACCGCCGCGCGCTATCCTGCCCAGGCGGGACGCATACGCGCCATCGGCGAGCGCTACATCGCGCTGCGCTACGGCGAACCGGCCGACAAGCGCATGCTGGCCGAACTGCGCCTGCTGGTGCGGGAGTTCGGGGTTTGAGCCGGCCGGCGCGCCTCGTCCGGTGCGTGCTGCTCGCCCTTGCGATGGCGTACGCGATGCCTGTCAGCGCCGGCGCCGCCAAGCACTACGCCGGGCGCAGGGATGTGCGCGAATTCATCGCCGAGATGGTGGAAAAACACGGCTTCGTCGGCGAGGAACTGCGCACGCTGTTCGGCCGCGCGCGCTTCCAGCCCACCATCATCGCGGCGATCACCCCGCCGACAACACCGCACGCCAAGTCCTGGCAGACTTACCGCGCACTGTTTCTCACGCCGCAGCGCATCGAGGCGGGGGTCGAATTCCTCGAGCAGCAGCGCGAGGCGCTCGCGCGCGCGGTAGAGCTCTATGGCGTGCCGGAGGAGATCGTCGTCGCCATCATCGGCGTCGAAACGGTGTACGGCCGCAACACCGGCAATTACCGCGTCATCGATGCGCTCAGCACCCTCGCTTTCGACTATCCGCCGCGCGCCGAATTTTTCCGCGGCGAACTGGAGAACTACCTGCTGTACGCGCGCGATGCGGGCATAGACACCCTGGCGCTGAAAGGCTCGTATGCCGGCGCCATCGGCATTCCCCAGTTCATGCCCGGCAGTTACCGCCGCTATGCCGTGGACCTGGACGGCGACGGCAAACAGGATCTGTCCGGCAGTTTCGCCGACGCCATCGGCAGCGTCGCCAATTTTCTGAAGGCGCACGGCTGGCATAGCGGCGAGCCGGTAGCTTATGCGGCCCAGGTGCAGGGCGCGCGCTATCGCACCCTCATAGACGCCGGCATCAAGCCGGCCACCCGCTGGGGCGACCTGTCCGACTACGGGGTCAGCGCCGCCGGCGACGCCGAAGCGGATGCGCCTTGTGCGCTGATCGAGCTCACGACGCCGGGCGAAGCGAGCGAATTCCTGGTCGGCCTGAACAACTTCTACGTGCTCACGCGCTACAACCGCTCCAGCATGTACGCCACGGCGGTGCTGGAACTGGCGCAGGCGGTGAAAGCCGCGTCGCAGGCGAAGTGAGGCGGCCCGGCGCCTAGCCCAGCTGCGCCAGCGCACGCCGGATGTCTTGCACCGCCTCGGCCTTGAGCGGCTGCTGCGGCGCAATCGCATCGCCGACATCGAAGCCCTGCAATTGCAATGCAGTCTTGATGCAGGAGGCCAGCGCGTACTTGGCGAACACCTCGTTGATGCCCCATTGACGGCGCTGCTCCGCCATCGCCTCCGCCCATTTGCCGGCGCGGGCCAGATCGTACAGGCGCACGCATTCGCGCGGCATCACGCAGCCGGGACCGGCCATCCAGCCCACCCCGCCCAGTTGCAGCACCAGCAGCGGGATGTGCGCCGAGGCGCTGAATACCTTGATGCGCGTGCCCATGCGGTTGAGCAGAGTGAGGATGCGCCCGGTATTGCCCGACGCATCCTTGACGTACTCGATGTTGGGGATATGGGACAAGGCGTCGAGCACGTCCATCGGGATGTCGCCGCCGAGCAGGCCGGGGTTGGTGTACAGCGTCATCGAGGTCTGCGGCAGCGCGTTAGCGACGGAAGCGAAATAGCCCTCGATGCCCCCGGGCGTCAGCACAAACATCTGCTGCAGGATCAGGATCATCCCGTCTGCGCCCAGCTCGGCATGCGCCTCGGCCTGCCTGATCGCATCGCTGCTGGCGAAAGCGGCGACACCGGCCAGGACCGGCACGCGTCCGGCCGCGGCATCGACCACGATGCGCACGATCTCCTTGCGCTGCTCGAACGAGAGATAGGCGAACTCGCCGGTACTTCCGAGCGGCGAGAGGCCGTGCACGCCGCAGCCGATCAGGTGTTCGACCAGTTCGCGCAGCACGCGCTCGCGCACGCGCCCGGTGGTTTCGTCTATCGGGGAAACGAGGTAGGGAAAAATGCCGTGAAAGTCGGTCATGTCGGCGGAAATCTTCTCGAGGTTGATGGAACGCAGACCATGATAACGCGGATTGCGCAGCCGCAGACGCGTGCGCGAAGCTTGCAAGTTGCCCCGGACAACGCAACAATGCGCACTTTGCGCGAAAGAGCCCCACACCATGACCAGCAGCAAAACGAAACGCAAGGGACCGCGCATCGCGGTGCGCAGTTCCGGCATACACGGGCGCGGCGTATTCGCCTGCCGCACCATCCGCGAGGATGAAACGGTGTGCGAATACAAGGGCGAAATCATCAGCGAAGCCGAAGTCGCGCGCCGCTATCCCGAGAACATGGACGGACTGAACCATACCTTCATCTTCGGCGTGGCGCACGACCACAATATCGACGGCGGGTCCAAGGGTAATATCGCGCGCTGGATCAACCACTCCTGCGCCCCCAACTGCGACACGTTCGAGAAAGACAAGCGCATGTTCGTGCGCGCCGCACGCGACATCCGGCCGGGCGAGGAGCTGTCCTATGATTACTGCATCGAGGCCGGCGAGCGCATCACCAAAGCGGTGAAGGCGCGCTGGCCCTGCTGGTGCGGCGCGAAGAAATGCCGCGGCACCGTGCTGGTTCCCACGCCTGAGCCGAAGAAGAAAGCGAAGAAGAAGGCCAAGAAACAGGCCAAGCGCAAAGCCGCCTGAGCCCGCGGCGCCGGCGCAAAACTGAGGGACATTGACTGCCGCCGCCTGCGCGCGGTCTAATTGCGCCGCATCGATCGAGGCCGCCCATGACGCAATCCGCCCAGCCGGCGCGACAGTACCGCTATTACGACCTGGTCATGGCGTGCTTCGTCACCGTGCTGATCTGCTCCAATCTGATCGGCCCGGCGAAGATCGCGCAAATCACGCTGCCCTACCTGGGCGCGGTCAGCTTCGGCGCCGGCGTGCTGTTCTTCCCGATATCCTATGTATTCGGCGACATCCTCACCGAAGTCTACGGCTATGCGCGCGCGCGCAAGGTGATCTGGGCCGGGTTCGCCGGCCTCGCCTTCGCCTCGTTCATGGCGTCGGTGGTGGTGGCGCTGCCGCCGGCGCCGTACTGGGGCAACCAAGCGGCCTACGAGATCGCTTTCGGCTCCACCTGGCGCATCGTCCTTGCCTCGATGTGCGCCTATTTCTGCGGCGAGTTCGTCAACTCCTACGTGCTGGCGAAAATGAAAATCCTCACCGCCGGCAAATGGCTGTGGACCCGCACCATAGGCTCCACCATTTTCGGCGAGGCCGTGGACTCGGCGCTGTTCTATCCGCTCGCGTTTTACGGCAGCGGCATCATCCCCGACGACAAACTGCCGCTGGTGATGCTGTCGCAGTTCGTGATCAAGGTCGGCGTCGAGGTCGTATTCACCCCCGTCACCTATAAAGTGGTCGATGCGCTCAAGCGGGCCGAGCGCGAGGATTACTACGACCGCAAGACCGATTTCAATCCGTTCTCCCTCAGGACCTGAGCAGATCCGCGGCCCAGATGATTGATCCGATTGGCTATTTTTCGCCGTAGCGCAGATTGTCAAACATTGTCACACGGCACTGAGAACGGTTCCTGATGAGTTTAGTGCGGGATAATTACTGCCTGCTTCAAGGAAGCGGGATCGGAACGTTTCCTTCGTCCGGCAGCCTAAGCATCGGAGAAAGCGGAGGCAGGTATGGATTATCGCGGTAACGATTACGACGTCAGCGCGCAGTTCAATACCACCGATCCACAGGTGGTGAATGAAGAGGTGGACCGCATCTACCTCGAACTCTACCCGGATGCGCCGACCAAGCTGCTCGATTCAGCGTTCAGCGACCTGACCCGGCTCTACCGCGGCGAATACCCCGGATTTCACCCCTGCGACACAGCCTATCATGACGTCCAGCACGTGCTCGACGTGACGCTGGCCATGGCACGACTGATCGACGGCTACGAGCGTTCGCGCATCGGCACCCAGCCCTTCGGCGATTCCCTGTTCCGCCTGGGCGTGATCACCGCCCTGTTCCACGACATGGGCTACGTGCGCGAACTCACGGACCATGAGCACAAGAACGGCGCCGAGTACACCCTGACCCACGTTTCCCGCGGGTCGGTGTTTCTCAAGGACTACCTGCCGAAGATCGGGATGCCGGAGATGGCCGATATCGCTGCCGAATTGATCCACTTCACCGGCTACGAGACTCCGGTGGCGAAGATCAAGGTGCCATCGCCGATTTACCGGCTGCTCGGCAGCATGCTCGGTTCGGCCGACATCATCGCGCAGATGGCCGACCGCTGCTATCTGGAGAAATGCCGCGACCGGCTGTATCCGGAGTTCGTCGCCGGCGGCCTCGCGGTCAAGCGCGACGCGAAAGGCACGGAGCAGGTGGTATTCGCCTCGGGCGAAGACCTGGTCATCAAGACCCCCCTGTTTTTCCAGGGCGCACGCAGGCGGCTGGATCACGATCTGGGCGGCAGCTACAGCTACGCCCAGCAGCATTTCGGCGGACAGAACCTGTACGTAGAGGAACTGAACAAGAATATCCAGTTCGCGCAGGGGATCAGCGAGGAAAGCGATACGTCGATCCTGAAACGCATTCCGCCTGAAACGCTCAAGCCGTAATTCCGATATCCGAGCTGATGTCGCCTGCGCAACGCGGCGACTTAACTCGTGCCCCACGCTGTTTCGAGGTTACGACCTTGCTTTTATCCAGAACCGAGACTTCTGTATGGATGTGCTTTTCATCCGTACAGAAGTCTCGGTTGGCGCGCAAAGCGCGCAATGGCCGTTCACCGCAGTCAGCGAACGTCGGAAGATAGTTCAAACAGTAGCGCTAGAACTTGCGCGGACGGCGACCCGTCCGCGCGGATCGTCGATTGCGCACGGATGAAAAGCACATCCGTGCGCAATCGACGATCTTAAAAGAAAGCCACCCCAAAAACCGCCCTTGCTGCTACAGCAGCACGTCGCGCGATAGCCCGTGCCGGTGCAGGATGCGGCGCAATTTTCCCAACGCCTCCAGCTGAATCTGCCGAACGCGCTCACGCGTCAGTCCCAGGTGCTCGGCCAACTCCTCCAGGGTGCACACTTCCTGATTGTTCAGCCCGAAGCGGCGCTCGATCACCACGCGCTGCTTGTCGTTCAACTGCGCCAGCCATTGCTGCACCAGCGACTCGATTTCCTGCGCCTGCAATCCGGCCTCGGGACCGACGCCCTGCTCGTCCGAGATGGATTCGCCGATAGACAGCATCGGGTCGATATCCAGCGGCGCGTCGAGCGAGGCCATGTGCTCGTTGTGGGCAAGTACGCTGCGCACCTCCTCGGCCGGCTTGCCCAGCAGGTGCGCGATGTCCTCTACGCCCGCTTCCCGGTCGCCGTGCGCCTCGAGATGGCGTTTGGCGCGCAGCACCAGATTGAGTTCCTTGATCACGTGCACCGGCAGCCGTATGGTGCGCGACTGGTTCATGATCGCGCGCTCGATATTCTGGCGTATCCACCAGGTGGCGTAGGTGGAAAAACGGAAACCGCGCTCGGGGTCGAATTTGTCCAGCGCGTGCATCAACCCGAGGTTGCCCTCTTCCACCAGGTCGAGCAGCGGCATGCCGCGGTTCAGATAATGCTTGGCGATGTTCACCACCAGACGCAGGTTGCGCTCTATCATTTTCTGCCGTGCCGCAAAATCCCCCTCTGCCGCGCGACGCGCGTAGCGCAACTCCTCCTCGGGCGAGAACAGCGGGTTCAGCCCGATTTCGTGCAGGTAGATCTGGGTGACGTCGGAGAGAAATTCGGTTTCAGGCTCGGCCGCATCGGATTGCGCCACGGCCAGGGGTTCGGCCTGCGCCTCGCCCTCGACATCCTCGTCCGGTGAAGACGGTTGGGCGCTCACATCGGTGGCAGGTACTTGGCCGGGTCGACCGGTTTGCCGAGCTTGCGAATCTCGAAATGCAGCATCGGCTTGTCGCTGTCGGTATTGCCGATCTCGGCGATTTTCTGCCCCTTGACCACGCTCTGCCCCTCTTTGACCAAAATTTCCTTGTTGTGGGCGTAGGCCGACAAATACGTCTTGTTGTGCTTGATGATGACGAGCTTGCCGTAACCGCGCAAACCGCTGCCGCTATAGACCACGCGCCCCGGGGCGGCGGCGATCACCGGATCACCCGGCTTGCCGGCAATGTCCAGGCCCTTGTTCGTTGCCTCGGTGAATCCGGCGATGACCTTGCCCTGCGCCGGCCGGCCCCAGTCGACCTTGTCCTCCTCATCCGCAACCGCATCGGGTTTGGCCGCGGGCTCCGGTCTGGGCGCTGCTGCGGGCGCGACCGCCTGCGCCGGCGCCGCCGGTGGCGCAGCGACCGGCGCCGGACTTTGCGCCGCATCGCCGCGTTGCAACAGCGCCAGGTTCTCCGGCGTGTACGGCAGCTTGCGCGCTAGCGGTTCCGATTTGATCGCTCCCTGCGCGGCGGAGGGGCGCGCGGGTTCCGTCGTCAGCGTCGCCTGCGCGCCCAGCGGGTGCGTCTCGACCCGGCCGGCGGTGGTAATCGGATTCACCGTCACCGGCGCTTCCTGCGCGCCTGCCGGCGGCCTGATCCGCAACTGCTGGCCCGGACGAATCCGGTGGGGATCGTCCAGATTATTCCAAGCGGCGAGTTCCTTGTAGTCCAGGCCGTGGTCGAGCGCGATGCCGTACATCGTGTCGCCGCGCCGGATGGTATAGAACTCAGGACGCGTATCCACCGGTGCTGGTGCTGGTGCCGGTGCCGGTGCCGGTGCCGCGGATTGGGCTGCGGCTGGCGGCGTGCGATCGACCACCGGCGCCTGCACCGGCCGGCTGGCGCAGCCCGCGATCGTTGCCGCTGCCAATGCGGCAAGACACAGCAATGCCGATATGCGCTTCATTCCACCCCCGTCAACATCGGCACGAAACGCACGGCGTCCAGCGTCGTTTCGCTGAAACCGGAGCGGGTACGCTCCACCAACCGCAACACCTGCGCGGAACTGCCGAAGGGCAAGATCATTCTGCCGCCCAGGGCCAACTGCTGCAGCAAGGCCTGCGGCAACTGCCGCGCGGCGGCGGCGAGGATGATGGAATCGAAGGGCGCGGCCTCGGGCAGGCCGAGGTTGCCGTCGGCGTGTTTCAGGCGCAGATTGGACAGACGCAGGCCGCGCAGATTCGCGCGCGCCTTGGCCAGCAGCGGCGCGATGCGCTCGATCGAATACACTTCGGTCGCCAGTTGCGCCAGCACCGCCGCCTGGTAGCCGCAGCCGGTGCCGATTTCCAGCACCTTCCCCAGTTCGCGCCCGGCGCGCAGGGTCTGGATCATCCGGGCCACGACATAGGGCTGGGAAATGGTCTGCGAAAAACCGATCGGCAACGCATCGTCGTCGTAGGCGCGGCTCGCCAGCGCTTCCTCAACGAACAAGTGGCGCGGCACGCTGCCCAGGGCCGCGAGCACGCTCTCGTCCGTGATCCCTTCCTTGCGCAGGCGCTCGACCATGCGCACCCGCGTGCGCTGCGATGTCATGCCTATGCCCTGCGCCTGCGTCGGGCCGCGGCGGTTCATTGCTTCACCCAATCGCGCAACAGCGGAATCTGGCTCACATGCGTGAGATCGACCTGCAGCGGCGTCACCGACACGCGTTTCGCCGCAACCGCGAAGAAGTCGGTGCCTGCGCCCGCGTCCTGCGCGCCGCCGGCCGGTCCGACCCAGTAGACGGTCTCCTGGCGCGGATTGACTTCCTTGATCACCGGTTCGGCCTTGTGGCGTTTCCCAAGGCGCGTGATCTCTATGCCACGCAGTTCGTCATAGCTCAGATCGGGGATGTTCAGATTGAGCAGCACCGGCCCGGACACCGGGACGCGCTGCAGGCGCTCGACCATTTCCAGCGTCACGCGCGCGGCGGTGTCGAAATGCCTGCCGACCTTGCTCGCCAGCGACACCGCGAGCGAAGGAATGCCGAGCAGGAAACCCTCGGTAGCCGCGGCGACCGTGCCCGAGTAGATGGTGTCGTCGCCCATGTTGGCGCCAAGGTTGATGCCCGACACCACCATGTCGGGCAGGTGATCGAGCAGCCCGGTCACCGCCAGGTGCACGCAGTCGGTCGGCGTGCCGTTGACGAACATGAATCCGTTGGCGCCACGCTTGACCGAAAGCGGCCGGTCCAGGGTGAGCGAGTTGGAGGCGCCGCTGCGGTCGCGCTCGGGCGCCACCACCGTGACTTCGGCCACGCCGGAGAGGACCTCGGCGAGGTGGGCGATTCCGGGGGAAAAATAGCCGTCGTCGTTGCTGAGTAGGATGCGCATGTGCCCCGGATTATAAAGGACGGCGCGCTATCCTGAAGCGTCTAACGCTAATTCTGCCGGACGGTCTCAATATGGCCCCGGCACGAGGATAGACCTGTCCACCTGCTTCACGTCGCGCAGGCCGCAGAACGCCATAGTGACGTCGAGCTCCTTCTGGATCAACTCCAGGCACTTGGTCACGCCGGCCTCGCCCATCGCGCCCAGCCCGTAGACGAAGGCGCGGCCGATGAACACGCCCTTGGCGCCCAGGGCGAGCGCCTTGATCACGTCTTGTCCCGAGCGTATGCCGCCGTCCATCAGGACCTCGATCTTGTCGCCCACGGCCTGCACGATGGGCGGCAGGGCGGCGATCGACGAAGGCGCGCCGTCGAGTTGGCGGCCGCCGTGGTTGGAGACGATGATCGCGTCCGCGCCGGAGCGCACCGCGATCTCGGCGTCTTCGGCGTCCATGATGCCCTTCAGGATCAGCTTGCCGCCCCAGCAGTCCTTGATCCACTGCACGTCGTCCCAGCTCATAGTGGGGTCGAGCTGACGCGCGCTCCATTCCGAGAGTGAACTCAGGTTGTCGGCGTCCTTCGCGTGGCCCACTACATTGCGGAAGGTATGACGCCGGGTGCCCAGCATGCCCAGGCCCCAGCGCGGTTTGGTGCCCATGTTGAGCATATTGCCCAACGTGATCCTGGGCGGCGCCGACAGGCCATTGACGATGTCCTTGTGCCGCTGCCCCATGATCTGCAGGTCCAGGGTGAGCACCAGCGCGGAGCACCCGGCCGCCTTGGCGCGGTCGATCAGGCGCTTGATGAATTCGCGGTCGCGCATCACATAGAGCTGAAACCAGAAGGGCTTCTCGACGTTCTCGGCCACGTCTTCGATGGAACAGATGCTCATGGTCGAGAGCGTGAACGGCACGCCGAACTTTTCCGCGGCGCGCGCGGCCAGAATTTCGCCGTCGGCATGCTGCATTCCGACCAGCCCGACGGGCGCAAGCGCCACCGGCATCGCCAGATCCTGGCCCGCCATGGTGGTCTTGAGGCTGCGGTTCTCCATATTCACCGCCACACGCTGGCGCAGCTTGATCTTGGCAAAATCGCTTTCGTTGGAGCGATAGGTCTCTTCGGTCCATGAACCCGAGTCGGCGTATTCGTAGAACATGCGCGGCACGCGCTTTTTTGCCAGCAGGCGCAGATCTTCGACGCAGGTGATCACGGGGGGCATGGGGTCTCCGGACGCAAAATGGGAATATTGGGCTAATCCTAAGGCAAAGCCTGACGGATTGCCAGAAACGCCGGAGCAAGCGTACTGCGCGTGAGGCCCGCCCGCGCAAGCGCGGGGATGCGGCGACTCGAATGCCGTCAGCCGCCGCGCACGGACTTGCGTTCTCCCCCTCAGCGGGTCCAGGACGCGCGCAGCAGGTTGTCTTCCTTGTTGTAATGAAACTCGAGTTCGCCCTTGTAGGCGTGGTGCAGGGATTGCGCGAGATCGCGCGCAAGATGGGTGTCGGTGGTGGTGACCGTCACACCGTCGTCGCCCTCGACGATGGCCATGATCCGCTGCAGCGGGTGTTCCGCCTTTTCCTTGGCCTCGTGATTTCGCATCAGATGCAGTATCTCCTCGCGGTGCGCCTGCAGGAAGGCGCCTTTCAGCGTGACGAAACCCGCCGGAAACTTGTCGTGGATGCGATGGCAGGCCGGACATCGCGCCTCGTGCGCCGCCGCCGGCGCGGCAGTCCAGACCCAGCGGCCGTTTTGAAACACCGCGCCGCAATCCGGGCAGCACGTCGGTTCGTGCAGCTTGTGCCCGGCCTTGTAGCTGTCGTGAACCAACTCCTGGAACAACTGATCGTGGCTGACCGGCTGGAAACCCCTGCGTTCGCTTTTCATGACTGACCTCGCTGTGCTGTCGTGCGCCCCGGGCTTCAGAGCGTCGGATTGCCCTCGTGGGCGTAGGTTCTCTCGTGCTGCCGCTGGCAGGCGAAGCAGCGCTTCGCCGTCGGGTAAGCCAGCAGACGCTCAAATGTTATTTCGTCGCCGCAGTCGATGCAGACACCGAAGCCCGCGTCCTTGATGCGCCCCCTGGCGGCCTCGATGTCGCGGATTTCCATGACGTGCCGGTCGATGATCGCGAGATTGAGATCGGCCAGCGCGTCCCCCGCGGCCTGATCGCCGCTGTCGGCGGGTGCTCGGTCGATGAGTTCAATATATTGCTGGTTTTCGCTGCGCTCCAGCGCGTCGCGCACCTCGTCCAGCAAGACGCCGTATTGCTTGTCGAGCAGGCGCTCGAGTCGGGACAGTTGGGTCTTGGTCAGGGTCACGATCCGTTTCTCCTTGGAAGCCGTTGCGCACCATCGGCGACAGCCATTGGGGATATTGTCCGGTCGCCGCAGTCGCGGCGGATTGACATTGCGCAATAGTTGGGCGGATTGCCGCCCCGGCGAAGCGCAGTGGGGGGCGGGGCGCTCAGGCCGCCGGCGCCAGGGCTTGAGGGGGCTGAGCGGTATTGCTTGCCGGCCGGTTCAGGAGCGAATTCCAGCGGACCAATCCCAGGGTTCCGAAATACTCGCCGTGGGCAAACCCTTCTTCGATGAACCAGTGGCTCAACTCTTGCGCGCTGGGCGCCTGCAGCTCACGCGCCGCATAGGCTTCGCCGTCGACCGAACTTACCGCCATCCCGGCGCGCATGGCCATCTTGCGCATGGGGGTGTTGTCCGAAAGAAACATCACGAACACTTTGACAACGCCGCACATTCTGGCGCGCAGCATGAGCTTTTCCAGCAAATACGTGCCTATCTTCTGGCCACGACGGTCGGGTCGCACCGAAAACGCCATCTCGCTTTCCTTGGGGCCCGTTACCAGTTCGGCCAGCCCGATGATGTTCGCCCGCTCGTCAAATGCGGCAAGGACCGTGTCCCGGGTGAAATTCAGCCGGTCCACGTACTTCGATATCGTCTCGTCGGAAATCGTGCAGCAGAAGCGCTTGCGCCGGTCGTCCGGCGTCAGCGCGATGTAGAAGCGTCTAACCGCCTCCCGTTCGTATAGTGTCAGTGGCCTGATTATCATCGAATATTTTCCGCAGTAAAGCTTCCTCCGCTAAATGTATACCATATTGCCGCGATGCACCAAAACGCATTATGTGATGGCGAACATAAGCAAATACGATGAAAAAAATGCAAAATATGAGGCGCTGGAAGCAAACGGGTGTTGCGCCGCAGCATTGGTTGTTGTATTATTGGTTTGCGGGGTTTCTCCTCCTCCTCCTTTGGAATCCCGTCTTCTAGCCGGTGGCGTTTCAACAAGCGCCACCGGTTTTTTTTCGCCACTGCCTGACCCGGTCTTACCCGCCGCGAGCGCCGCGTCCCGGATAGCGTAAAATTGCAGCTGTCCGCAGCATAACCAAGCGCCCGAGCCGCGCGCAAAGGCGCTTATGAAAACACCAAAACGTTTGGAACCGCTGGTCGACGAAGGCCTGGTCGACGAGGTCGTGCGCCAGTTGATGAGCGGCAAGGAGGCCGAAGTCTACGTGGTCCGCTGCGGCGGGCACACGCGCTGCGCCAAGGTATATAAAGAGGCGAGCCGGCGCAGCTTCCGCCAGAACGTCCAGTATACGGAAGGGCGCAAGGTGAAGAACAGCCGCCGCGCCCGCGCCATGGAGAAAGGCTCGCGCTATGGCCGCCAGGAGCAGGAACAAGCTTGGCAAAGCGCCGAGGTCGACGCCCTGCACCGCCTCGCCGCCGCCGGCGTGCGCGTGCCGCGGCCCTACAACTACCTCGAGGGCGTGCTGCTGATGGAACTGGTGACCGATGACAGCGGCAACGCCGCCCCCAGGCTGAACGACCTGGTGCTGAGCGAAGCCCAGGCGCGCGAATACCATCACACCCTGATCGTGCAGGTGGTGCGCATGCTGTGCGCGGGCATCATCCACGGCGACTTATCCGAATACAACGTGCTGGTCGGCAGCGAGGGTCCCGTCATCATCGACCTGCCGCAAGCCGTCGATGCAGCGGGCAACAACAGCGCGGGGGCCATGCTGGAGCGCGACGTCGACAATCTCACCAGCTATTTCGGCCGCTTCGCTCCGGGACTGCGCACCACCGATTACGGCCGCGAGATCTGGGCGATCTACGAGAGCGGAAAGCTGCACCCGGAAACCACGTTGACCGGCTGCTTCGAACGCAAGGAAAAACCAGCCGACGTAGGCAGCCTCATGCGCGAAATCGACGACGTGATCAAGGAAGAGGCTGCGCGCCAACGCTACAAGCAGGCGCTCGGATAGTGCAGGGCTCGCTCTAGCGCGAGTCGCCGCTATTGGCGCTGCGCGCCGGCGCCTGCGACCTGCACCCGGTCGTTGCCGAATTCCTTGGCGCGCTCCAGCGCGCTTTGCGCCTGTTGCAGCAGCTCGGCCGAAGTGTTCCCGTGTTCGGGAAACACGGCCACGCCGAAGGAAATCGAGATTTTTTCCAGCGGCTTGCCGAAGTGTTCCAGATCCATGGCGTAGATCGCCTCGCGCAGCTGTTTGGCCCGCATCACGACCCCGGCGAGCGGCGCCTCGGGGAAGATCAGCACGATTTCGTCCTGGTCATAGCGGCAGGCAATATCGCTCGAGCGTATGTGCTTGTCGATCAGTTCAGCCACCTGGCGCAGGGCATAGTCGCCCGCGTCGCGCCCGTAGCTATCGTTGAAGCGTTTGAACGGGTTCAAGTCGCACATCGCTACGCCCAGGGGCCGGCTCTTGCGCTTGGCCGTGGCGATCTCGCGCTTCAGCGATTCCTCCATGTAGCGCCGGTTGAACAGGCCGGTGAGCGTGTCGCGCACCGACAGGTTGCGCAGCGTTTCCTGCAGTTGCATATTGGCCAGGGCGAGGCCGATCTGATTGGCGAAATTCTTTGCGACTGCGCGCAGCGCGCCCAGCGCTCCTGTGTGTGCCGGATCTTCCAGCAGCAGGACGCCCAGCACGCGGCCCTGCCCCATGACCGGCACGCACAGGCTGGGCGCCGCCAGCGGCTGCTGCATGTGGCCGCAGGCGATATCGGACGCACGCTCGGCCAGATAGGGCTCGCCGCGGCGTACGGCCCAGCAATCGGCGGGTTCGAAACTCGCACGACTGCCCGCCGCCTTGCCCCACGACGCCTTGAGCTCCAGTTGGGCACCGGTCTGCGCGGCGAGATAGAGCGCGCCGCTGCATTCGGCAAACAGGCTGCCAGCACAAGTCTGCACCACCCGATAGGCGTCCGTGTAATCGATGCTGGATTGCAGCAGCTTGCCCATCTCCTCGAGCAGCGCCGGCCCGGCCGCCCCCTCGCCTGCCGCGCTGCCCGGCCTCCCCGCCTCCGCCGACACCGGACGCGAGCGAACCTGCGCGCGATAGCGGATGAATGTGAAGAGCAACAACAGGATGTTGCCCGCCGTTGCGCTCGCCAGCGCAAACAGCAATTGCTGCAGATCGTCGTTCAGGCGCAGGCGCAGCCGGTCTAGCGCGTCGCGCTCCACCGCCTGCATTTGCGCGTATCGCGGCCTGCCTGCCTCGTCCGACTGCACCCGCGCGGTTTCCAGCTTAGCCAGCGCGAGAGAGGCCTGCGCCAAGCCGTCGCCGGCACTAGCAACCCGGTTGGTCAGATCGAGCACGAGCGCGGTCAATCCCAACAGCATGGCCGCGACGGCCGCGAACGCCAGGTTCTTCGGCCTCAGCCAAGCCGACCGCGATGCACGCTTAGATATATTGCCTCCCCGAGCCAGAACAACTATTGGTGCCTATCGATGCGGGCCAGTGTACCGTTTTTGCCGAGGCTCCGATAACGCGATCACCAACGCACAACGCCGGCCATCTCCCGGACTTCGGCACTCCAAGGTCCGGGCTCGACCGCATCGCCTTGGCGCTCCAGCCGGACGGTTGCCGCCCGGGAGCAAGGGCCGGGGGGCTACCCACCTTCTATCTTCGGGATAAAGAATATCTCGCAGCCCGGCCGCAGCGCATGGAAATAGGCGACCTCGTAAATCTCGCCGTCGATCGCGACGCTGGTCTCCTCCTCCAGGTGCTCGCCCAGGCCGGGGTAGCGTTGGTCCAGCGCGCGAATCACGTCGTACAGCGTCTTCGCCTCGATCTCGAATTCTTTCGTGCCGTCCGTGTAGTGGCGGCTCAAGCTGCTGATCAGCACGACCCGCGCGCTTGCCTGCGCCAAAATCCTAGCCTTTGCTGCCGGAATCGAGCGCGGCCAGCACCTTGGGCGGCGACATCGGCAGTTCGGTCAGGCGCCGGCCGATCGCGTTGTTGACCGCGTTGGCCACCGCCGCCATCGACGGGACGATGTTCACTTCGCCCGCGCCTTTCACGCCGAACGGGTGGTTGGGGTTGGGCACCTCGACCAGCACCGCCTCTATCATCGGCAGATCGGAGGCGACCGGAATGCGGTAGTCGAGAAAGCCCGCGTTCAACAGATGTCCCGCGGCGTCGTAGATGTACTCCTCGTTCAGGGCCCAGCCTATGCCCTGCACCACGCCGCCGTGCAGCTGCCCTTCGACATAGCTCGGATGGATGGCCCGGCCGACGTCCTGCGCCACGATGAAGCGCAGGATCTTGACGCTTCCGGTCTCGGGGTCGACCTCGACGTCGCACAATTCAGTGGCGAAGCCCGGCGCCGCACCGCCCGCGTTGACCGAGGCCTCGGCGCCGATCGGCCCGCCCGTCACCGCACGCTTGGCGGCGATGGCCTTGAGCGTCAGCGGCTCGATCTTGCCGGCGTTCTGGCCGGTGTGCCGCGCACAGCCGCCCTCCCAGACCACCTCGCCCCGGTCCACGTTCCAGATCATCGCGGCGCGGGTGCAGAGTTCGGCGATGACCTTGTTGCAAGCCTCGACTACGGCGATGCCGGTGGCGAAGGTGACGCGCGAGCCGCCGGTGACGTGCGTGTAGCCGATGGATGCGGTGTCGGCTACGATGGCCCGCACCTGGTCATAGGCCACGCCCAGCGTCTCGGCCGCCATCATCGCCATCGACGCGCGCGAGCCGCCGATATCCATGCTGCCCGTGGCGACCGCGACCGAGCCGTCCTCGGTGACATGCACGGTGGCGCTGGATTCGCCGCCGTTGTTGAACCAGAAGCCGGAGGCGACGCCCCGTCCCTGGTTTTTCCCGAGGGGCGCCGCGTAAGCGGGATGATCGAGCACGGCCTTGATCGTTTCGGCACAGCCGTCGTGCGCGTGCTTCGGCCCCCAGGCCGTCTGCGTTCCCGATTTGCACGCGTTCATCAATCTGAATTTCAGCGGGTCCATGCCGATTTTGGCGGCAACCGCATCCATGGTGCTCTCCACCGCGTAGGCCGAGATCGGCGAGCCGGGGGCGCGGTAGGCGGCCGACTTCGGCCGGTTGGAGACGACGTCGTAGCCGACCGAGCGCACGTTCGGAATGTCGTAGGGCGCAAAACCGCACATGGTCGCGTTCATCACCGGCGAACCCGGGAAGGCGCCCGCCTGAAACTTGAACACGCCGTCGGCAGCGACTATCCTGCCATCCCTCTTCACGCCGATTTTCACCGTCATCGACGATCCCGAAGTCGGCCCGGTGGACTTGAACACGTCCTCGCGGCTCATCACGATTTTCACCGGGTGCCCGGTCTTGCGCGAGAGCAGCGCCGCGACCGGCTCGACGTAGATTACGGTCTTGCCGCCGAAGCCGCCGCCGATCTCGGCCGGATGCACCAGCACGTCGCCGATGTTCATGCCGAGTAAGCGCGCGACGTAGGCGCGTACCACGAAGTGACCCTGGCTCGAGGCCCAGATCTCCCCCTGGCCTTCCGCGTCGAAGCGCGCGAGGCAACCGTGCGGCTCGATATAGCCCTGATGCACCGGCGCGGTCTTGAAGCTCATTTCGACGATTTCATCGGCTGCGGCGAAACCGGCTTCCGGATCGCCGAGCTTGAACTCGATTCTCTTGGATACGTTCGAAGGCCGGTCCGGCGCCGGCTCCACGCCGCGCGTGATCATGTCCTCGAACAGCAGCGGCGCATCGGGCCGCATCGCCGCGTCGACGTCGATCACGTGCGGCAGCGGCTCGTAGTCCACTTCGATCAGCCGCAGCGCCGCGCTGGCGACGGCCTTGTTGATCGCGGCGACGGCGGCGACGGCATGCCCCTCGTAGAGGACTTTCTCGCGCGCCATGATGTTGCGCGTCATGTGCCAGAAGTTGACCGCGACGCGCTCGGGGCCGATGAATTCGTACTTCTGCTCTGGGAAATCGGCGGCCGTGATCACCGCCTTGACGCCGGGCAGCGCGCGCGCTTTCGCCGTGTCTATCGAACGGATGCGGGCGTGGGCGTGCGGCGAGCGCAGGATATCGCCCCACAGCATGCCCGGCAGGGCGAAATCGGCGCCGTAACGGGCGAGACCCGTCACCTTGGGCACGCCGTCCGGCCGCACCGGGCGCGTGCCCACGACCTTCAGCGTCTTTTCCTGCGGATTGATTGTCTTCGCGTCCATGGTCAGCTCCCCCGCATTTCGCGTGCCGCATCGAGCACCGCTTCGATGATCTTGTTATATCCGGTGCAGCGGCACAGATTCCCCGCCAGCCAGAAACGGACTTCTTCCTCGGTCGGATCCGGATTGCGCGCGAGCAGCGCACGCGACGCAATCAGGACGCCCGGCGTGCACACGCCGCACTGCAGTGCGGCGTGCTCCAGGAACTTGCGCTGCAAAGGATGCAGGCTCTCGCCGGCAGCCATGCCTTCTATGGTCTCTATCTTCTTGCCCTGTGCTTCGACACCGAGCACCAGGCAGGAGCACACCAGGCGCCCGTCGACCGTTACGCTGCAGGCACCGCAATCGCCGGTGCCGCAGCCTTCCTTGGTGCCGGTGAGCTGCAGTTCGTCGCGCAGCACGTCGAGCAGCGTCTGCTGCGTTTCGCACAGATACTCGACGGCATTGCCGTTGAGCGTCGCCGTTACATGATGCTTGGCCATCAACCCTTCCTCCTTGCTCTGTCCGCCGCAATTTCAGCCGCCCGCCGCGCCATCACCGCGGCGATCTTGATGCGAAATTCCCTGGTGCCGCGCTTGTCGCTGATCGGCCGGCTGGCCGCGCTCGCGGCAGCGCCCAGGCGCTTGAGCGCGTCGGCATCGACTTTGCTGCCGATCAGCGCCGCTGCCGCCTCGGGCACGAGCAAAGCGCGCTCGGCGACAGCGCCCAGGCTGACCCGCGCCTGGCTGCATACGCCTTGTTCGTCGAGCGTGAGGTTGACGCCCGCGCCGACCACCGCGATGTCCATCTCGGTGCGCGGGGTGAAGCGCAGATAGGCGTCGCCGGAACGCGGCGGCCGCGGCGGCAGGAAAATCGAGGTGACGATCTCACCCTTGGCGAGCGAGGTCTTGCCCGGTCCCGCGGGGATATCCTCCACCGCCGCCTCGCGGCTGCCCCTGGGCCCGAGGATACGCGCAACGGCGCCGGCGGCGATCAGGGCGGGAACGCTGTCCGCCGCAGGCGAGGCATTGCACAGATTGCCGCCCACGGTCGCGCGCCCTTTCACCTGGACCGATCCGATCAGTTTGACCGCATCGGTCACGCCGGGCCAGGTCGCCGCGAACAGCGCGTGCTCGACGAGTTCCATGCAGGTCACCGCCGCACCGAAACGCAAGCCGCCGCCCTCGGCCACGATAGTCCGCATCTCGGGTATGCCCTTGACGTCGACCAGCATCCCGGGCGCGGCCCGGCCGCCGCGCATCTGGATCAGCAGATCCGTGCCGCCGGCCAGCACCCGCGCCAGCCCGTTTGCGCCGGAGAGCAGCGCGACCGCCGCCTGCAGCGTCTGCGGCGCTTCATAACGTATTTCGCTCATTTCGTTTCCCTGAAAATTGTGCGCCCATTGTCGAGGATGGCGTAACGCCATCACAAATCGATGGATCATCGCCTCCTCGCTGCGCGTTTCGTGGCGGCTAGCCTGCGGCATTTTCAATGCCGCATTGCGTTTAGCGTTTACAATACCGCCCTCGATGCGAGGAGAGCGCGTATTGTAAACACTTATGCGAACAACGCTCGCAAGCATCGCCGCCGGCAGCGAACCGACTGCAGCGGCTGTTCCATCGTGGAGAGAACATGACTCAAGCGCCAGGCAAGCCGCCGCGGTTTCCGCAGCTCACGCTGGACCAGCTGCACATCTTCCAAAAGCCGCTCGGCGAGCAGATCATGAAGGTGTCGAGCATCGGCCTCGCCGGGCCCTACAACCCGCTGCTGCGCAGCCCGGTTCTCGGACAGCGCATGTTCGATCTGCTGTATTACCTGCGCTGGAACTCGTCCCTCGGCCTGCGCCTGAATGAATTTGCAATCCTGATCGTCGGCCGCCAATGGCGGTCCCAAGTGGAATGGTTTGCGCACGCGCCTCTGGCGATCAAAGCCGGGCTGTCCCCTGAAATCGTGGCCGACCTGAAGGCGCAGAAGCGCCCGGGCGGAATGAAACCGGACGAAGCCGCCGTCTACGATTTCGTGACCGAGCTGACCACGGCGCATAAGGTGTCGGATGCGACGTTTGCGCGGGCAAAACAAATTCTCGGCGAACAGCAGCTGGTCGACCTGACAGCGGTGAGCGGCACCTACACCACGGTGGCGATGCTGCTCGCCATGGCCGAGCAGAACGTACCCGAGGGCAAGGAGCCGCCGTTCAAGGACGGCGAGCCCTGAGATCCGCCTCGATCGGCTGAACCTGGTGCTGGAAGGCTGCCCTCTCCCGAACACGAACCAGCCCCCGTTTAAAGCCGAATGTGCGCACAGCATGCGCTGTGCGCCGTGCCGGTCCGCGCATGCTTGCGGCGTGCAGCCTAGATCCGGCTCCCCGCCAACGCTCCCTCGTAGAGCGCCTCGGCGATCGCGCGCGGCTCGACGCAATCGCCCACCACGTAGACTTCAGGCGCCAGGGTCCGCAGCCGTGCCAGGTCTATCGGCTCGGGCACGGATCCGCGCGCCAGGATCACCAGGTCGGCGCCCACGGTCTGCTCGCTTCCAGCATGGTCCAGGACAACAGCTTGCATGTTCCTGATTTCGCGCACATCGCAATCGGTGCGCAGCACCACCCCCAGCCTGCGCAGTCGCGCCAGCAGCGGCGCGCGGTAACTCGCCACCACGTCGATCGCGAGATCGCCCTCCGGTGAGCGCGATACCAGCGTGACATGATTGCCGCGTTCGGCGAGGAATTCCGCCGTCTCGCAGCCCATCTGCCTTCCGCCCAGCACGACCACGGACAAACCCTTCGCCGGCGGTATGCCCTGCAATATATCCCAGGCCGAAACCACCTGGCCCGCCCCAGCGCCAGGCACCTGCTCCCGCAGCGGGTGCGCGCCGATCGCCACCACCACGGCGTCGGCCTCGCCCGGCGTCAGCGCAGCCGGATCAAAGCGGGTCGAAGTACGCAATTCCACCCCGGCCTTGCGCACTTGGGTAATCAGGCCGAGCCGCAGCCACTCGATTTTTTCCTTTTGCGGCGGAAGCACGGCGAGCGGAAGCTGCCCGCCCAACTCCGCGCTGCGCTCGTACAGCACGACGCGGTGGCCGCGCAGGGCCGCGACACGTGCCGCCTCCAGGCCGCCGGGTCCGCCGCCCACGACGATGACGCGCTTGGCCGTCACTGCGGGCGCGACTTCGGCGAACTCGCGCTCGCGGCCGACTTCCGGGTTCACCAGGCAGCGGATCGGCCGGGTGAACAACAGCGCGAGGCGGCAATAATCGCAGGAGATGCAGTGGCGGATCTCGTCGTTCCTGCCGCCGGCGGCCTTGGCCGGCCAGTCCGGATCGGCCAGAAACGGCCGGGCGAGCGCGATGTAGTCGGCCTTGCCTTGCGCCAGGACGTTCTCCGCAAAATCGGGATGCCGGATTTCGCCGACGACGATCACCGGCACCGAGACGCGTCGCTTGATCGCGTCGGCATGGGCCGTGAGCCAGCCCTCCGGACGCGCCATCGGGCTCGCGTCCGCCGGCACCAGTGCGACCGGCGCAGTGCCGCCCACCGAGACGTGGATGGCATCCACGCCCCAGCCATCGAGGGCGCGCGCGATCTGGACCGCCTCATCGAGGCCGTAGCCGCCTTCCGCGCTCATGCGGAACAGGACCGGAAAGCGCGCACCCACGGCTTCGCGCACGCGGCGCACGACCATCCCGGCGAAGCGCAGCCGATTTTCCGGGCTGCCGCCGTAAGCGTCCGAGCGACGGTTGGACGCCGGCGACAGAAACCCATGGATCAGATAGCCGTGCGCGCCGTGGATCTCGACCGCGTCATAGCCGGCGCGCTGGGCGCGCAAGGCGGCGCGGGCGTACGCGCCGGCCAGCTCTTCGATTTCCTGCGCGGTGAGCGCGCGCGGCACGGCGGCAACGCCTGGCTCGGCGACCGCCGACGGCGCCACGAGCACGCCGCCGGTCAGCGCCGGATTCGCGCGTGCGCCGCCGTGATGGATCTGCAGCGCGGCTTTCGCGCCGCCACGGTGTATCGCTTCCACCAGATCGACGTGGCCGGCCAGCAGCGCGTCCCGGTCTATCCCCAATTGGCAGGCGAACGCTTTCCCGCCGGGCGCGATGTAAGTAGCTTCGACGATGACCAGTCCGGCGCCGCCTTGCGCGCGCCGCGCGTAGTAATCGATCGTGCGCTGGGTCACCGCGCCGCTTTCGGCGCCGAGCTGCACCACCATCGGCGCCATCACCACCCGGTTGCGCAATTGCATCGTCCCTATCTTTCCCGTCGCGAACAATTTCGGACAGGGGATGGCCTGCGTCATAGTGATCTCCTGGTCAATTTTCTGCGGCTGTGTGCAGCTGCGGATGGACCGCAAGCACCGGCGCCGCATGCGCACTTCAACCCCGACAGAATACCGCCATTCCTGGATAATGCGGGTTCGCCGCAGTGGAGCCCGGGAATTTCACTTATGCAGAAAGCCGCCGCCAGCACCATGCCTGGCCCCGCACAACCGATGACGGGGCGTGCAGCCGCGTTCCCGATTTTGATCGCGCTCGGCTTCTGTCATCTGCTGAACGACCTGATGCAGTCGCTGATCCCGGCGCTCTATCCGATGCTGAAACAGCAGTTTCATCTGGACTTCGGACAGATCGGGCTGATCACGCTCGCGTTCCAGCTCACGGCGTCGCTGCTGCAGCCTACGGTCGGCACCTTTACGGACCGCAAACCGCTGCCCTATTCGCTGGCGGCCGGAATGGCGGCGACGCTGATCGGCCTCGTCATGCTGTCCATCGCGAACAGCTACGCCCTGGTGCTGCTCGCTGCCGCCCTGGTGGGCACCGGGTCGGCGGTATTCCACCCCGAAGCGTCGCGGGTCGCGAGGATGGCGTCCGGCGGCCGCTACGGCTTTGCGCAATCGGTGTTCCAGGTCGGCGGCAATCTTGGCAGCGCAGTCGGTCCGCTGCTCGCAGCCCTCGTCATTCTGCCGCGCGGCCAGGGCGCGATCGCCTGGGTCTCGCTTGCCGCCCTCGTCGCGATGATGGTGCTCACGCGCGTCGGGGCGTGGTATGCGGCACACCTTCGATCGATCCAGCCCGCAGCGCGGACCACGCCGGTCGGCGCCGCGATCCCCCCGGGCCGCGTCGTCTTTTTCGTGTTCCTGCTGATGCTGCTGGTGTTTTCGAAAAACGTCTACACCTCCAGCCTGACCTCCTACTACACGTTCTACCTGATCGGACGATTCCATCTGTCGGTGCGCGATGCGCAGCTGCAGCTGTTCGTCTTCATGGCGGCGATCGCCGTCGGAACGCTGATCGGCGGGCCGATCTCGGACAAGATCGGACGGCGGCCGATGATCTGGATCTCCATCCTCGGCGCGCTCCCGTTCACGCTCATGCTGCCTTACGCGAACCTGTTCTGGACCACGGCGCTCACGATCGTCATAGGCCTGCTCATGGCGTCGGCATTTCCGGCCATTCTGGTCTACGCACACGAACTGATGCCCGGTCGCGTCGGCCTCGTGTCGGGGATGTTCTTCGGCTTCGCCTTCGGCCTGGGCGGCCTCGGTGCCGCGGTCATGGGCCGCATCGCCGACGTTCACGGCATCGCCTTCGTCTATCAACTCTGCTCCTACCTGCCGGCGATAGGACTCGTCGTCTGGCTGCTGCCGAATCTCGAACAAGACCGCGCGCAGCGCGACACCAACCTAGCCTGACAACCCGAGGAGCGCAGCATTGAGCACGTTACCGCAAGTACCGGAGGGATTCCTGCCGGTCGAAACCACCGGGCCCTTCATGGCGACGCTCGGCCCTTTGTATTACCGCGCGGCCGAGGGTGGCGTGATCATCGCGCTGCGCATCGCCGAGCAGCATCTCAACCGGCGCGGCATCGCACACGGCGGCATGCTGGTGACGCTGGCCGACAGTGCCATGGGCATGAATCTGGCGCGCGCCCGCGAGCCGCGCCTGTGGACGGTCACCACCAGCCTGTCGACGGAATTTATCGATGCCGCGCGCCGCGGCGACTGGGTGCAGGCGCAGGTCGACATCTTGAAGCTGGGCCGGCGCCTGGCCTACGCCAATTGCTATCTGACGATAGACGCGCGGCGCATCCTGCGCGCCAGCGGCGTGTTTGCCATCGTGCGCCCGGCGCGGCCGGACGAAGTCTCCGAAGGCTGAGCGCCTGGATAGGGCAAATCGCACCCGGCGTGCAGGCCGGCAGGCGGGACCCTTTCGGTCCGAAAGGGTTAACCATGCCTCCGGTATAAAGTGTCAACCATGTGTCCGGTCAACACCTGAAGGAATTGGTCGGGGCGAGAGGATTTGAACCTCCGACCACCTGCACCCCATGCAGGTACGCTACCAGGCTGCGCTACGCCCCGATGGTGGTGATTTTATCACGCCGGCCAGAATGAAGACCAGCAATGCCTGCGCTCGCGCCGCTCAGGCGCCGCTGCCCAGGCTCTCGATGATGCTTTTGATCTCGACTCTGATCGCGGCGAGTTCGCCCTTCCCCGCCTCCGCACGCGCGGCCTGAGCGCGGGCGCCGCCGGAGGCGCCTTCGTCAAGACGGTTGCGCGCGCCGCTGATGGTGAAACCCTGCTCGTACAACAAGTCGCGGATGCGGCGGATCAGCAGCACTTCGTGGTGCTGGTAATAGCGGCGGTTGCCGCGGCGCTTGACCGGTTTTAGCTGGGTGAATTCCTGCTCCCAGTAGCGCAGCACGTGCGGCTTGACGCCGCACAGTTCGCTCACCTCGCCGATGGTGAAATAGCGCTTCGCCGGAATCGGCGGCAGTTCACTGCTGCTGCTGTGGTTTTCCACGATTTGCCTTTTCCACCAGCGCCTTCAGTTTCTGGCTGGCATGGAAGGTGACGACGCGACGCGCAGTGATCGGAATTTCTTCGCCGGTCTTGGGGTTGCGACCCGGGCGCTGCGGCTTGTTGCGCAGCTGAAAGTTACCGAAGCCTGACAGTTTGACGCTGTCGCCGTTTTCCAGAGCTGCGCGGATTTCTTCGAAGAACGTTTCGACCATGTCCTTGGCTTCGCGCTTGTTGAGCCCGACTTTCTCAAATAAAAAGTCAGCCAGCTCGGCTTTGGTTAACGTCATTTTTGCTCCCTAGGTACGCAATTTTGCGCCGACGCGCCGAGCGACTAGCTGCAGCAGTTGCGCCATCGCCGCCTCCGTCTCCACGTCGGTCAGCGTTTTCGAAGTATCTTGCATAACTACCCGAAATGCAAGGCTTTTTTTGCCAACGTCCACCCCTTTTCCGCGGTACAAGTCAAACAGCCAGAGGTCCTGCACAACCGCCGGGCGGTCGCCCAGCATCGCATCCAACAGCGCCTGCTCCGGCACGGATTCGTCCACCACTACGGCCAGGTCGCGGGTTACCGGCGGGAACTTGGATACTTCGCGATACTGGGGCATCGGTGCGGCAAGCATCGCCGCCAGGTCGAGTTCGAACAGGATCGGCGCCAGCGGCAGTTCGTACTTCTGCTGCCAGCGTGGATGCAGTTCACCCAGCCAGCCTATCGTCTTACCGGCCATCATCACGTTCGCGGCGCGGCCCGGGTGCAGCGCCGGATGCGTCGTGCGCTCGAAACGCAGCTGCCACGGTACCAGCAGGCTCTCGATGTCGCCCTTCAGGTCGTAGAAATCGACATTGCGCTGGGCGAGGCCCCATTGCTCCGGCCGCGCCGGGCCATAGGCGATCGCGGCGAGCTTGAGCGGCTGGTCTATGCCGCCCACGGTGAGCGCGCCGTCGGCGACAGTTGCGTCCGCGCGGAACACGCGCCCCAATTCGAATACGCGCACCCTGCCCTGCTTGCGGTTGAGGTTGTAGCGCACGTTGGCGATGAGGCTGCCGGCAAGGCTGGAGCGCATCACCGCGTGCTGCACCGAGATCGGATTGAGGAGCTTGACCGGCGTCTCGTTGCCGCACAAGTCGCGCTCCCACTCGGCCTCGACGAAGCTGAAGTTGACGACTTCCTGGTAGTCGCGCGCCGCGATCGCCTCCTTCACCCGTGTGAGCGGGCGCACAGTCTCCGGCTGCTCGCGCATGGCTGCGCGCACGCGCGGCCGGCTCGCAGGAATGCGCTCGTAGCCGTGTATGCGGGCGATCTCCTCGATCAGGTCTTCCTCGATCGCGATGTCGAAGCGGTATGAGGGCGGTGTCACGCTGTAACCGTCGGCAGTCTTGGTCGCGGCGAGTTCGAGGCGCGCGAAAATCGCGCCAATTTCCTTGTCGTCCAAGCTGATACCGATGACCTTGGCGGCGCGCGCGCTGCGCACGTGCACCGGCTTGCGTTCGGGCAGCCGCGCCACGTCGTCCACAGTCGGGCCGGGCTCGCCGCCGCAGATCGCGAGTATCAGTTCGGTCGCGCGCTCTATCCCATCGACATTGTTGTCGAAATCGACGCCGCGCTCGAAACGGTGCGCGGCGTCGCTGGTGAAATTGTAGCGGCGCGTGCGCCCCGCGATCGCGTCGGGAAAGAAGAACGCGGATTCGAGGAATATGTTCCGGCTGTCGGTTTCGGCCTTGGTCGAATCGCCGCCCATGATGCCGGCGAGACCGATCGGGCCCGAGCTATCGGTGATGCAGAGCACGTTCTCGTCGACGTCGACCGTCTGCTCGTTCAGCAGTTTGAGCCGCTCGCCCTTTCTGCCGAAGCGCACGTCGATGCCGCCCTGCAGCTTTTCGAGGTCGTAGACGTGCAATGGCCGCCCCAGTTCGAGCATGACGTAGTTGGTGACGTCGACCAGCGCCGAGATCGAGCGCTGCCCGGCGCGCGCCAGGCGCTGCACCATCCACTCGGGGACGGGCGCCGCGGCGTTGACGTTGCGGATCACGCGACCGGCGAAACGGCCGCAGCCCTCCGGCGCGGTGATCTTGACCGGATGGCGCGCGTCGCATTGCGCCGGGATCGGTGTGATCTGCGGCGGTTTGAACGCAGCGCCGGTGATCGCGGCCACTTCGCGTGCGACGCCAAGCAAGCTTAAGCAGTCGGCGCGGTTCGGTGTCAGCTTGAGCGTGAACACTGTGTCGTCGAGCGCGAGCACTTCGCGCACGTCGCGGCCTACGGGCGCATCGGCTGCAAGCGGCAACAGGCCGCTGTGGTCGTCGGCGATGCCCAGTTCCTTCGCCGAGCACAACATGCCCTGGCTCTCGATGCCGCGCATTTTCACCGGCTTGATTTCGAATTCGGCGCCGTCCTCGCCGATGAGGCGCGCACCGATGCGCGCGCAGGGCACGCGCATGCCCGCGACTACGTTGGGCGCACCGCAGACGATGGAGAGCGGAGCGGGTTCGCCGACATTGACTTTGCACACGGACAGACGGTCGGCGTTGGGATGGCGCGCCACTTCGAGCACTTCGGCCACCACCACTTTGGAGAAAGGCGCTGCCGCAGGCTCGAGCGTCTCCACTTCGAGCCCCGCCATGGTAAGGGCGTGCGCGAGTTCCGCCGTGGCTAGCGGCGGGTCAACGAGGGTACGCAGCCAGAGTTCGGAAAATTTCATGCGAATTGCTGCAGAAAGCGCAGATCGCCGTCGTAGAACAGGCGCAGGTCGTTGATGCCGTAGCGCAGCATGGCCAGGCGCTCGACCCCGGTGCCGAAGGCAAAGCCGATGTGCTTTTCCGGGTCCAACCCGAAGTTGCGGATGACCGCCGGATGCACCTCGCCCGAGCCCGCGATCTCCAGCCACTTGCCCTTGTTGGGCCCGGCGCCGAAGGCCATGTCGATCTCGGCCGATGGCTCGGTGAAGGGGAAGAAGGAAGGCCGGAAGCGCACGTCGAGTTCCTCGGTTTCGAAGAAGCGGCGCAGGAACTCGGTATACACGCCCTTCAGATCGGCGAAACTGATGTTCTCGTCGATCCACAGGCCCTCGACCTGGTGGAACATCGGCGAGTGGGTGGCGTCGCTGTCGACGCGATAGGTGCGACCCGGCGCAATCACCTTGATCGGCGGCTGATGCATGCGCGCGTAGCGCACCTGCATCGGGCTGGTGTGCGTGCGCAGCAGCAGGGGCCGGCCGGCCGCGTCCTGGTTCTCGACGTAGAACGTGTCCTGCATCGAGCGCGCCGGATGGTTCTCCGGGTTGTTGAGCGCGGTGAAGTTGTTCCAGTCGGTCTCTATTTCTGGTCCGTCGGCGACGTCGAAGCCGATCGAGCGGAAGATGGCCTCGATGCGGTCTTGCGTACGCGTGATCGGGTGCAGGCGCCCGCGCCCTGAACCGCGCCCGGGAAGGGTGACGTCGAGCGCCTCCTCGGCCAGACGCGCATCCAGTTGCACCCGCGCGATTGCGTCGCGCCGGCCGGCGAGCGCGGCCTCGATCCGGTCTTTGGCGGCGTTGATGCGGCTTCCCGCCTCGCGCCGTTCTTCGGCAGGGAGCTTGCCCAACCCCTTGAGCATATCGGTGAGCGCGCCGGACTTGCCGAGATAGCGCGCCTTAGCCTGCTCCAGTTCAGCGGCATCGCCGATGCGGCCGAACTGCTCCAGTGCATTGCTGATTATTTCTTCCAGATCATCCATTTTCACATCCAAGGCCACTCTCTTGGCACCCGGTGCATCGCCAAGGCACGAGCCTTTAAACAGCCCGCGCTAGATTCACGCGGGCGGTCCAAAAACAAACGAAAAGAGGCTAAACAAGTTAGCCTCCTTCGTTGCGTTACGCGTCGGCCCCGTACATCGGGGCCCGCTTTACTTCGAAGCTAGGCCCGCCTCGCCGGCTGGCAAGCTCGCCTTGGCCTGCTCGGCGAACTTGGCGAAGGCCGCCATGTCGGTCACGGCCAGATCGGCCAGCACCTTGCGGTCCACTTCGATCGCCGCCTTCTTCAAACCGTTCATGAATACGCTGTAGGTCAGGCCGCACTCGCGCGCCGCTGCGTTGATGCGCGCGATCCACAGTGCACGGAACACGCGCTTCTTCGTCCTGCGATCGCGATAGGCGTACTGGCCGGCCTTCATCACCGCTTCTTTGGCGATGCGGAAGACGCTGCCGCGGCGGCCGCGGTAGCCCTTGGCGAGGTCCATTACTTTCTTGTGACGGGCGCGCGCTTCTACTCCACGTTTAACTCTAGGCATGGCTTGTTCTCCTTAACCGTTGGGAAGCATCGCGCGCACGGAGCGCAGGTTGCTCGCATCCACCATTGACGTGCCGCGCATGTTGCGTTTGCGCTTGGTGGTCTTTTTGGTCAGGATGTGGCGCAAAAACGCTTTGGTACGTTTTATCCCGCCGCTGCCTTGGACGCGGAAACGCTTGGCCGCGCCCCGCTTGGTCTTCATCTTGGGCATGAGTACTCCTAGTTTTGACATGGCGGCAGGTGTCCCCCGATGGGAGAACTTGTTGACCTTGACACCACTTGTTTTGCGTTCCCGGCGAACCTGGAACGGTGCTGCTTGGAAAGATCGAAATCCGGTCTTTCGCAAAAACGCTGTTACTACAACTTCTGGGCAAACCGCCCTTCAACCGACCGCGGCCCGGGCCGCGGCCAATTTCACTTGGTAGCGGGTTCGGCCTTTTCCGCTGATTCAGTCTTCACTGCGGGTTCAGCCTTCTTTTCGGGTTCGGCCTTCTTCTTCACCACCACTTTCTTCGGCCCCAGGACCATCACCAGCTGGCGCCCTTCCATTTTCGGGTACTGCTCGACCACCCCGTGTTCGAGCAGGTCGTTTTTCACCCGCTCGATCAGCCTGTGGCCGAATTCCTGGTGCGCCATCTCGCGCCCGCGAAAGCGCAGCGTCACTTTCGTCTTGTCGCCTTCGTCCAGAAACTTCATCAGATTGCGCAGCTTGATCTGGTAGTCACCCTCGTCGGTACCGGGACGGAATTTCACTTCCTTGACCTGGATCTGCTTCTGCTTCAACTTCGCCTCGTGCGCCTTCTTGGCTTCACGGTACTTGAACTTGCCGAAGTCCATCAGCTTGCATACCGGTGGGACGGCCGTCGGCGCGATTTCCACCAGATCCACTTCCAGTTCCTCTGCCCGCCGCATCGCGTCTGCGATCGACACCACCCCCAGTTGTTCGCCTTCGGTGCCAACCAGGCGTATTTCGGGTGCGGTTATTTCGGTATTGAGGCGCTGCGCTTTTTCCTGAGCGATGTTGTTTCTCCAAAAAATTAATAATTAGGCCGCGCTGCCCGCGCGTGCCTCTCGCTGGAGGCGTTCGATGAATTCAACGAGCGTCATCTGCCCGAGGTCTTCACCGCTGCGGGTTCGCACGGCCACTTTGGACGCTGCCTTCTCCTGCTCGCCAATAATCAACTGGTAGGGCAGCTTCTGAATGCTATGTTCCCGTATTTTATAGGTTATTTTCTCATTACGCAAATCGGCTTCGGCGCGGAAACCGGCGCGGCGCAGTTCGGCCGCCACCGCAGCGGTATAGTCGGCCTGGCCGCCGGAGATATTCAGCGCCACCACCTGCAGCGGCGACAGCCATAAAGGCATTGCCCCGGCGTAGTGTTCGATCAGAATCCCGATAAAGCGTTCCATCGACCCGACGATGGCCCGGTGCAGCATGACCGGCACCTTGCGCGCATTGTCCTCGGCCACGTATTCGGCGCCCAGGCGCCCGGGCATGGAAAAGTCCACCTGTATCGTGCCGCACTGCCAGGAGCGGCCGATATTGTCCTTCAGGTGGTATTCGAGCTTGGGGCCGTAGAAGGCGCCTTCGCCCGGCAGCATCTCGAAGGGCACGCCGCTCAGGCGCAGCGATTCGGCCAGCGCGGCCTCGGCCTTGTCCCACAGCTCGTCCGCGCCTACGCGCTTGTCCGGGCGCGTGGCGAGCTTGTACACGATCTGGGTAAAGCCGAAATCCGCGTACACCTTCTGCAGCAGCGCGGTATAGGCGACGCACTCGGGCAGGATCTGGTCCTCGGTGCAAAATATGTGGCCGTCGTCCTGGGTAAAGGCGCGGATGCGCATGATGCCGTGCAGCGCGCCCGAGGCTTCGTTGCGGTGGCAGGCGCCGAATTCGCCGTAGCGCAGCGGCAGTTCGCGATAGCTGCGCAGGCCGGCGTTGTAGATCTGCACGTGCCCCGGGCAGTTCATCGGCTTCACCGCGTAGGTGCGCTTTTCCGACTCGGTGGTGAACATGTTCTCGCGGTAGTTCTCCCAGTGGCCGGATTTTTCCCACAGGCTGCGGTCCAGAATCTGCGGGCAGCGGACTTCCTGGTAACCATTGTCCTGGTAGACGCGCCGCATGTACTGCTCCACCTGCTGCCACAGGGTCCATCCCTTGGGATGCCAGAACACCATGCCCGGCGCCTCTTCCTGCATGTGAAACAAATCCAGCTGCGTGCCGAGTTTCCGGTGATCGCGCTTCTCCGCCTCCGCGAGCATGTGCAGATACGCTTCCTGGTCTTCCTTTTTCGCCCAGGCCGTGCCGTAGATGCGCTGCAGCATCTCGTTCTTCGAGTCGCCGCGCCAGTAGGCGCCCGCGACCTTCATCAGCTTGAACACCTTGAGCTTGCCGGTGGATGGCACATGCGGCCCGCGGCACAGGTCGACGAAATCGCCCTCGCGATACAGGCCGATCGGCTGATCTTGCGGGATCGAAGCGATGATCTCCGCCTTGTAGTGCTCGCCCATGTCTTTGAACAGCGCCACCGCCTGATCGCGCGGCAGTTCCTCGCGCGTCACCGGATAGTCTTTTTTCGCCAGTTCGGACATCTTCTTCTCGATCGCGGCGAGGTCTTCCGGGGTGAACGGCCGGGTGTAGGCAAAGTCGTAGTAGAAGCCGTTTTCGATCACCGGGCCTATGGTCACCTGCGCGTCGGGGAACAGCGACTTCACCGCGTACGCAAGCAGGTGCGCAGTCGAATGGCGTATGAGGTCAAGTCCATCCGGGTCGCGCTCGGTGACGATGGCGAGTTCCACGTCGGCCGCGATGCGAAACGCGGTATCCACCAGCTTGCCGTCGACACGGCCGGCCAGCGCCGCCTTGGCCAGGCCGGGGCCGATGCTGGCGGCCACCTCGGCCACCGTCACCGGCTGGGCGAACGCACGGATCGAGCCGTCAGGCAGCTTTATATTGGGCATAGCGACTCAACTCCAAAATGAAAAGGTGCGGACTCGCCGCACCTTTTCCACAAATACGCGTACGCAATCGCGCTGGCGCTGGCTCAGGCCTTGATCAGCAGCAACGTATAGGCCGCGATCACCGTTCCCGCAAAGGCGCCACCATAGCAGAGAACCCTGACCGCCGTGACCGCATGGACGCCGAAATCATGCAGCAGGATATGGATGCGGTGCGCCGCGTGCCACAGGAACAGCGCAATCACCGCCAGCACGAAGATCTTGCCTACCCAAGACTGAGTAAACGCGAGCATGTGAGCGTAGCTCATGGTGTCCGGAGAAAAGACGAAACCAAACGGGACGGCGATGCCGGTGATGAACACCAGCGCCGGACCGATCAGCGCCGCCAGCATGCCGCCGGCGCCGAACAGGGACCAGAAAATCGGTTCGTTGGAGCGTTTCATTAGCTCATCCCCCGCACGATGAATAACACGGCCAGGCACGCGATCACGGAAGCCGCAAGTCCAGTGCCGGTGATCGTTCCCGGCTGCAGGCGCTTGCCGCCTATGAAAATGATCGGCATGGTCTTGGGCATGATGTTGAACCAACTCCAGGTGTGGTAGCAGAAGACCGCGAGCACGATCAGGTGGAACACCAGCATCCACGGGGTTTTCAAATACTGCAGCCAGCCGTTGAACGCGGCCTCGCCCTGGCCCAAGCGCACCAGCCCGAACAGCAGCACGACGGCGTAGGCGGCCACGAACAGCGACGTGACCTCGCGCGCCATGTAGCGGATGAAATAGGGGTCCCGCTTCCACCAACCATCCATGGACCGGACATAGGGTCGACGATTGCTCATTTGCCTGCCCCCCCTGGCGTGACGAACCGGGTGAAATAATTGATCGCGCTGTTCATTTTGTTCTGGTTGATGGCGTTGGCCGGATCCACCCCCTTCGGGCACACCTCGGAGCAGTAGCCGACCGCGGTGCAGCCCCAGAAGCCTTCGTCGGAATAGCCCAACTGATTGCGCTCGGCCTGCCCGCCATCGCGCGAATCGGCGTTATAGCGGTGCAGCAGCGCGAGTATGCCCGGGCCGGTAAATTTCGGATTGAGCCCGTACTGCGGGCAGGCGGCGTAGCACAGCATGCAGTTGATGCACGAGCTGAACTGCTCGTACATGTCGCGCTGCTGCGGCGTCTGCAGGTATTCGCCCTGCTCCAGCGTGCGCGGTTCCTTCGGAATGATGTAGGGCTTGATGCTTTCGAGCTTGGTGACGAAATCGTCGACCGAGACCATCAGGTCGCGCTCGATCGGCAGGTGCGCCAGCGCATCCACACGCAGCCCCTGCGGGTAATACTCGCGCAGAAAGGTCTTGCACGAGAGCTTGGGCTTGCCGTCGATCATCATGCCGCAGCTGCCGCAGATCGCCATGCGGCAGGACCAGCGGAAGCTCACCGTGCCGTCGAGGAAATCCTTGATGTACTGCAGGCCCTGCAGCACGGACATGTCGTCGGTGAACGGAACCTTGAAGCTCTGCAGCACGGGCTCTTTGTCCTGCTCCGGGCGGTAGCGCAGGACCTGAATCTCGATGATTTTCTCGGCGTCAGCCATTGGCTGCTCCCTTCTTCTTGCGTTCTTCATCCGCCTGCACGCCGGCTGCGCCGTAGGCGCGCGTGCCAGGCTGGGATTTGGTGATTTTTACGTCGCCGTATTCGATGCGCGGCGCACCGTCGCCTGTGGAATAGGCGAGGGAGTGCTTGAGATACTTGGCGTCGTCGCGTTCCTCGAATCCGTCCAGCCGCTGGTGCGAGCCGCGCGACTCCTTGCGGTTGATCGCCGAGTAGACTATCACCTGCGCAACTTCGAGCAGGTAACCAAGCTCTATGCCGAGCAGCCACTCGGTGTTGTACACCTTGGACTTGTCCTCCAGCTTCAGGTTCTTGTAGCGCTGGCGTAGTTCGTCGATCTTGTCGCAGGTAGCCTGCATGGTCGTGCCGAGCCGATAGATGCCGCAGCCGTCCTCCATACTCTGGGCCATCTCATTGCGCAGCACCGCGAGGCGCTCCGTACCGTTGGACTTGTTGACGATGCCCAGGGCGCGCGCCTGCGCCGCCTCGGCCTGCTTCTGGATCGCGCCCGGGTTGCTGATCGAAACCGACTTCGCAAACTTGGCCGCCTCGACGCCGGCCACCTTGCCGAATACGATCAGTTCGGTCAGGGAATTCGAACCCAGCCGGTTGGCACCGTGGATGCCGACGCTGGAGCATTCGCCGACCGAATACAGACCCGGCAGCGACGAAGCCGTCTTGCCGTCGGCGAGAATTCCGCCCATGGTGTAATGCACGCCCGGCACCACCGGTATCGGCGTATGCGCCGGATCGATGCCCATGAACTCTTCGGCCAGTTCGTAGATTTGCGGCAGGCGTTCACGCAGATAGGCTTCGCCGAGGTGGCGCAGATCCAGGTTCACCACCGAGCCAAACGGGCCCTTGATCGTCCTGCCTTTCTGCTGCTCGTGCCAGAACGCCTGGCTCAGGCGGTCGCGCGGACCCAGTTCCATGAATTTGTTGCGCGGCTTGTCCTCGGCCGGCCCGAGGCCATAATCCTGCAGATAGCGATAACCGTCCTTGTTGAGCAGCAAGCCGCCTTCGCCGCGGCAGGCTTCCGTGAACAGCAGCCCGGTACGCGGCATGCAGGTTGGGTGATATTGCATGAATTCCATGTCGCGCAACGGCACGCCGTGGCGGTAGGCGAGCGCCATGCCGTCGCCGGTGACGATGCCACCGTTGGTGTTTTCGCGGAACACGCGCCCGGCGCCGCCGGTGGCGAGGATCACGGCTTTAGCCTGAATCAGCGTGAATTCGCCGGTGGCGATCTCGATTGCGAGCACGCCCTGGCAGCGGCCGTCCTCGACCATCAGGTCGGAGCAGAAATATTCGTCGAAGCGCTTGATCGAGGGGTACTTGATCGAAGTCTGGAACAGGGTATGCAGCATGTGGAAGCCGGTCTTGTCCGCGGCAAACCAGGTGCGCTCGATCTTCATGCCGCCGAACGGGCGCACGTTCGCGTGACCGTCTTCCTTGCGGCTCCACGGGCAGCCCCAGTGCTCCATCTGCACCATCTCTTCATGGGCATGCTCGACGAAGTACTCGACCACGTCCTGCTCGCACAGCCAGTCGCCGCCGCCTACCGTATCGTTGAAATGGTGGTCCAGACTGTCGTCGGGCCGCGTCACCGCGGCGGCCCCGCCTTCCGCGGCCACGGTGTGGCTGCGCATCGGCAGGACCTTCGAGATCAGCGCGATTTTCAGCGTCGGGTCGCTTTCCGCAACCGCGATCGCCGCCCGCAAACCGCCGCCACCCGCGCCTACAATCACCACATCTGCTTTGAAGACTTCCACTGCTTACCTCCGTCTGCGCTTAACCAGCAGGATTTTAGCTCTAATTTTGTATCAGCGCCTCGGTGTCGCTCGAATCCGGATCGCCCGTTCAACAAATCTTGGAGAGCGTTTGCGCTGGCATCGCTCCTCGGACCACGCTGAAGAACGCCATTGCGCGCACCTTTCCGCCAACCGGGCCGCGGCAACAGCGCCACTTCCGGCCCTCGCTAAACTAACGCCCACGACCTTTCGCTTTGTTGATCCAAGTCAAACGCGAAGCGGAAAGTTCGAACAGCATACTCGGCTTGAAATCCAGCGCACACCGCCTCGGCGAGCAAAAACGGAACGAGGGCGGACCAGACCGCGGCTGGATGACGAATGAAAAATCAATAAGAACCCGCCGCAATCTTAATTCTTGCATCAGTCCAATTTATGAGAGTTCGAGGGGCGCTAAGCCCTCATGTTGATCTTAAGCGCGAATAGAGGAGATACCTGTCATGTACGAAAAAGCCAATAACACCGGGACCCAGGAGAAACCGTCAGGACTCGCGCTGCTGCGCGACCCGGCCCTCAATCGGGGCACCGGCTTTACCGAAGCCGAGCGCGACGAGTACAACCTGCGCGGCTTTTTGCCGCCGCACGTGCACACCCAGGACGAACAGGCGATACGCGTCCTTGCGCGCCTGCGCAAGATGACCGACCCGCTGGACAAGTTCATCGCACTGAACGCATTGCATGATCGCAACGAATCGCTGTACTTTCGCGTTCTGTGCGACAACATCGACGAAATGCAGCCGCTGGTCTACACGCCGACCGTAGGGCTCGCGTGTCAGAAATTCGGACACATCTTTCAGCGCCCGCGCGGCCTGTTCATCGGCGCGAACGACCGCGGACGCATCGCGCAGCTGCTGCGCAACTGGCCCTACCGTGCCGGCATCATCGTCGTCACCGACGGCGAACGCATTCTCGGCCTGGGCGATCTGGGCGCAAACGGCATGGGCATCCCGGTGGGCAAGCTGTCGCTCTACACGGCCTGCGCCGGCGTGCATCCGCAGCTATGCCTGCCGATCACCCTGGACGTCGGCTGCAACAACGCGGCGATGCAGGAAGATCCGTTCTACGTCGGACTGCGCCAGCGCCGCCTCACCGGCCCGGCCTACGACGAGCTGATAGAGGAATTCATCACCGCAGCAACGGAGGTGTTTCCCGGGGTGGTGATCCAGTTCGAGGATTTCGCCAACCACAATGCGTTCCGCTTGCTGAAGAAATACCGCAACCGCATCTGCACCTTCAATGACGACATCCAGGGCACGGCGGCGGTCGCCCTCGCCGGCATCTTCTCGGCGCTACGCGCCAATGGCGGCAAGTTCAAGGAGCAGAAGCTGCTGTTTCTCGGCGCCGGCGAAGCCGCGACGGGCATCTGCAACCTGGTGGTATCCGCGATGATGGCGCAGGGCCTGAGCGAAGCCGCCGCGCGCCTGCGCTGCTGGACTGTGGATTCGCGCGGCCTGGTGGTAAAAAGCCGCACCGATCTCGCGGAGCACAAACTGGCCTACGCGCACGACCACCCGCCGATCGGCGATTTTCTCAGCGCGATCAAGACGCTCAAACCCACGGCCATCATCGGCGTGGCGGCGGTCGGCGGCACCTTCACCCAGGAAGTGCTGGAGGAAATGGCACGCATCAACGAGCGGCCCATCGTGTTCGCGCTGTCCAACCCGACCTCGCAAGCCGAGTGCAACGCCGAGGAAGCGTACCGCTGGACCAAGGGCCGCGCGCTGTTTGCCTGCGGCAGCCCGTTCGACCCGGTGAAACTGGAGGGCAAGACCTACGTTCCGCGTCAGGGGAACAACTCGTATATATTCCCGGGCGTCGGCTTGGGCGCGATCGCGAGCCGCACCCGCAGAATCACCGACGAGATGTTCATGGACGCGGCGAAGACGCTGGCGCAGCTCGTTACCGAGTCCGATCTCGCGCAAGGCAGTCTCTATCCCGCACTGCCGCGGATCCGCGAAGTTTCTGCGCACATTGCCGCAGCCGTGGCCGAAACCGCTTACAACAACGGGCTCGCCGGAAAACCCCGGCCCGCGGACGTTATGGCCGACGTGCGCGCACAGATGTTCGACCCGCACTACTAGACATCTGTAATCGAGCGAAGCGAAATTCACCAGGCGCCGGCGCTGCGCCGTTTCAGCGGAGGGCGCGCGCTGGTTTGATCTACGTCAATGCGTCCAGGACTGACAGTAATATGCTTGCACGATCGTTGCAGGAGGACGCAGCGCAATACGTTTTGACTCACGACGACGGCGCGCCTGGCTGTTGCAACTGCAGCCCGACCGCGCCGGAATGCTGCGTTCGACCAGCGCCGTCGCGCGGGTCATCCGCAAAGCGACTCTCCTTCGCCCGACCAACCCTTTGAACAGGGCCACAAGGCTAATCGATGTACACGATTGTCCGACGCGAAGTATTTTCAGACACGACCTTCCTGTGGGAGGTTCTGGCTCCCGACGTAGCCGCCTCGGCGGAACCGGGCCATTTCGTCATGGTGCGCCTGCATGAAGGCAGCGAACGCATTCCGCTGACCGTCGCCGATTTCGACCGCGACAAAGGCACCATCACGATGGTGATCCAGTCGCTCGGCAAGACGACGCTCGAGATGCGCGATCATTACAAAGAGGGCGACAGCTTCGCCGACTTCGTCGGCCCGCTCGGAATGCCGCAGCACGTGAACCGCGTCGGGCACGTGGTGCTGGTCGGCGGCGGGCTCGGCGTGGCGCCGGTGTATCCGCAGCTCCGGGCGTTCAAGGAGGCGGGCAATCGCACCACGGGCATCATCGGCTTTCGCAACAAGGATCTGGTGTTCTGGGAAGAGCGCTTCAACAAATACTGCGACGACCTCGTCGTGTGCACCGACGACGGCAGCTACGGCACGCCGGGCTTCGTCACCGCGGCGCTCAAAGCGGTCCTCGAGCGCGACAAGCCCGATCTGGTCGTCGCCATCGGGCCGCTGCCGATGATGAACGCCTGCGTCGAAACGACGCGGCCCTACGGCGTCAAGACCATGGTGTCGCTCAACGCGATCATGGTCGATGCCACCGGCATGTGCGGCTCCTGCCGCGTCAGCGTAGGCGGCGAAATCAAGTTCGCCTGCGTCGACGGACCGGACTTCGACGGGCATCAGGTCGACTTCAAGGAACTGGTCCTGCGGCAGCGGCGCTTCAAGGGCGAGGAATCGCAGGCGAGCGAAGACTACGCGCATATCTGCGAAGTGGAGAAAGTGCTGTTCGAGCAGAACAAGCGCAACTACAAGAAGTTCAAGGACCTCGCGCCGCACGCCGTGAAAATGCCGGAGCGCGACGCGCTCGAGCGTTCGCGCAACTTCAAGGAAGTGAACCTCGGCTACAGCATGCACGATGCGCTGGAAGAGGCCGAACGCTGCATCCAGTGCACCAAGCCCGTGTGCATCGCCGGCTGCCCGGTGTCGATCGACATCCCGCGTTTCATTCGCCATCTTCTGGTACGCGACCTCGACGGCGCGCTCGGCGTCATCAACGAATCCAATCTGTTCCCGTCGGTGTGCGGCCGCGTCTGCCCGCAGGAATCGCAGTGCGAGGCGCAATGCATCATCGGCAAGAACAAGAAGCTGGTGATGGAACCGGTGGCCATCGGCCGGCTCGAGCGCTTCGTCGGCGACAACGCCCGCGCGCCCAAGGCCGCGCCGGCGCGCGTCGCGCGCGCGCTGGGCCGGGTTGCCATCGTCGGCTCCGGCCCCTCGGGTCTCGCGGTCGCCGCGGATCTGGCGCGCTACGGCTGCGAGGTCACCGTATTCGAGGCGCTGCACGTGATCGGCGGCGTGCTCCAGTACGGCATCCCGCCGTTCCGGCTCCCGCGCGACATCATCAGCCGCGAGGTCGAAAACCTGAAAGACATGGGCGTGAAGTTCGAGGTCAACAAGGTGATCGGCAAGACCTTCTCGATCCAAAAACTCATGGGCGACATGGCTTACGACGCGGTCTTCGTCGGCGCCGGCGCGGGCGCGCCGAGCTTTCTCGGCATTCCGGGCGAGTTCGCCGGCCAAGTCTATTCGGCGAACGAATTCCTTACCCGCGTCAACCTGATGGGCGGGGACAAATTCCCCTATCTGGACACGCCGATCACCCTGGGCCAGAGCGTGGTCGTGATCGGCGCCGGCAACACCGCCATGGACTGCCTGCGCGTGGCCAAGCGCCTGGGCGCGCCGACCGTGCGCTGCGTCTATCGCCGCTCCGAAGCCGAGGCCCCGGCGCGCATCGAGGAAATCCGCCACGCCAAGGAAGAAGGCATCGAGTTCTTTTTCCTGCATACCCCGGTCGAAATCATTACCGACGCCGACGGCATGGTGCACGGGATGAAGGTGCAAAAGATGATGCTGGGCGACCCCGACGAGAAGGGTCGGCGCAAACCCGTGCCGCTGGATGAATTCGTCGAACTCGCCTGCGATACGGTGATCTACGCGCTCGGCACCAAGGCCAACCCGATCGTGACGCAAGCGACGCCGGGACTGGGCCTGAATAAATGGGGCTACATCGTCGCCGATCCGCTGACGCAGGCCACTACCCTCCCCGGCGTATTCGCCGGCGGCGACATCGTTACCGGCGCAGCAACCGTCATCCTCGCCATGGGCGCCGGCCGCCGCGCGGCGCGAGCCATCGGCGCCTATCTGCAAGGCGGCAAGCAGAAATGGCCCGTCACCCAGGAAGACGCCGACGCGTTCGCGCCGCCGGGTGCGCCCGGAGCGGCCGGGCCGGCCGCCAGCGCAGAGACAACCACACAGAGCGAGAGCCAACCATGATCTCCTGCCCGAAGTGCCACCGCCCGATCGAAGGCGACGAAGCCTACATCTGCTGCGCCAACCTGGAACTCAGCTGGCGCTGCAGCGCCTGCGGCAAGGTCAGCGAGGGCTTCGCCTTTCCGTATGGCATGTGTCCGCATTGCAAAGGCAAGCTCGAGATCCTCGAGCGCGGGGCGATAGCCGACGCCAAAGGCCTAGCCGCCATCCGCGCGGCGTTCGAGATCGAACTCGGCGGGCACGCCTTCTACCAGCGCGCGGCAAGCGAGTCCAAGGACCCGGCGCTGCGCGAACTGTTCGGCCGTTTCGCCGCGATGGAGCAGGAGCACATGGAGACGTTGTCCAAACGCTACCACGCCGATCTGCCCGCGCCGGCCGGGAATTTCCAGATCGACCACGCCGCGATCTTTGCCGGCGTGGATCGCAAGCCCGGGGATCCGGCCAATCTGTTTCGCATCGCCATCGCGTTCGAACAGCGCGCGGTGGCTTTTTTCAGCAAGCAGGGCGCCGATTCGCCCGAGGGATCGGTCGAGCGGGATCTGTACCAGGAACTCGCCGCAGAAGAGCGGGAGCATGTAGCGCTCCTGACGACGGAATACGAGCGCTGGAAGACCGGCAAGGCCGGTCTCCTGTAGTGGCACGCCCGCGATCGGGCCCAAAAAAAGAGACAGAAAGGAAACCATGAGCAAACGCTTGGCCGTCCTCGAAGGCAATGAGGCTGCTGCACGCATCGCCCACCTCACCAACGAGGTGATCGCGATCTATCCGATCACGCCCTCCTCGGGCATGGGCGAATTCGCCGACGCATGGTCGGCAGCCGGACAAAAGAACATCTGGGGTGCAGTGCCCGAGGTGATCGAAATGCAGAGCGAAGCCGGCGCCGCAGGCGCCGTGCACGGCTCGCTGCAGGCCGGCGCGCTGACCACGACGTTCACCGCGTCGCAGGGCCTGCTGCTGATGATCCCGAACATGTTCAAGATCGCCGGCGAACTTACGCCCGCGGTGTTCCATATCGCGGCGCGCACGATAGCCACGCACGCGCTCTCGATCTTCGGCGACCATAGCGACGTGATGGCCGCGCGCATGACCGGCTGGGGCATGCTCGCCTCGGCCAGCGTGCAGGAAGCGCAGGACATGGCGATGATCGCCCAGATGGCGACGCTGCGTTCGCGCGTGCCGTTCATGCATTTTTTCGACGGCTTTCGCACCAGCCACGAAGTCAACCGGCTGGAACTGCTGCTCGAAGAAGAAGTGCGGGCCCTGATCGACGACGACCTGGTCACGGCGCATCGCGCGCGCGCACTCAACCCGGACAAGCCCGTGCTGCGCGGCTCGGCGCAGAATCCGGACGTGTTTTTCCAGGCGCGCGAAGCCTGCAATCTGTTTTACACGGCAGTGCCCGGCATCGTGCAGGAAAGCATGGACCGGTTCGCCAAACTCACCCACCGCAGCTACAAGCTGTTCGACTACCAGGGCGCCGCCGATGCCGAGCGCGTGCTGGTGCAAATGGGCTCGGGCGTCGGCGCCTCGGGCGAAGCGGTCAGGGCCCTCGTCGCGCGCGGGGAGAAAGTCGGCCTGCTGACGGTGCGGCTCTACCGGCCGTTCGACACCCAAGCTTTCATCGCGGCGCTGCCGAAGAGCGTGCGCGCCATCGCAGTCCTCGACCGCACCAAGGAGCCGGGCGCGATCGGCGAGCCCATGTATCAGGACATCGTCACCGCCCTGGTGGAGGCGTGGCCGCAGGACCTGGCAACGCCGAAGGTCATCGGCGGCCGCTATGGCCTGTCTTCCAAAGAATACACGCCGGCCATGGCCAAGGCGGCGCTGGACGAGCTTGCGCAGCAGCAGCCCAAGCGCCATTTCACCGTGGGCATCGTCGACGACGTCACACGCCTGTCGCTCCCCGTGGATGAAAGTTTCGCCACCGAAACCGAAGGCGTGACCTGCGCCGTGTTCTACGGCCTGGGCGCGGACGGCACCGTGGGCGCGACCAAGAATTCGGTGAAAATTATCGGCGAGAACACGCCGCTGCACGCGCAGGGCTATTTCGTCTACGACAGCAAGAAGTCGGGCGCGGTCACCATCTCGCACCTGCGCTTCGGGCCGAAGCCGATCGAGTCGACCTACCTGATCCGCCAGGCGGATTTCGTCGCCTGCCACCAGTTCGAATTCATGGAAAAGCTCGACGTGCTCGCACTGGCGCGCACCGGGGCGACCTTCCTGCTGAACAGCCCCTACGGTCCGGACGAGGTATGGGACAAGCTCCCGCGCGAGGCGCAGGAGCAGATACTCGAGAAAAAACTCAAGATGTACGTGGTGGACGCGCTCGCGGTGGCGAAGGAAGCCGGCCTCGCGGGCCGCATCAACACGGTCACGCAAGCCTGCTTTTTCGCCATCTCCGGCATCCTGCCGCGCGACGAGGCGATCGAGAAAATCAAGAGTTCGATTCGCAAGACCTACGGCAAGCGCGGCGAAAGCGTATTGCACCGCAACTTCGCCGCGGTGGATCAGTCGCTCGCCGCATTGCGCGAGGTGAAAGTGCCCGCGAAAGCCGAATCGGCGCTGCACCGCCGGCCGGTGGTGCCAAGCGCGGCCCCGGATTTCGTGCAACGCGTCACCGCGATGATGCTCGCCGGCCAGGGCGACCTGCTGCCGGTGTCGGCATTGCCGGTCGACGGCACCTTCCCCACCGCGACCTCGCAGTGGGAGAAGCACAGCATCGCCCACGAGATCCCGATCTGGGATGCGGCCATCTGCACCCAATGCGCCTTGTGTCCGCTGATGTGCCCGCATGCGGCCATCCGCATGAACACGTATTCCCCCGAGGAACTGAAACACGCGCCCGCGGGCTTCAAGAGCGTGCCCTGGAGGAGCAAGGAGGGCGACGGGATGGCCGGCTGGGCCTACACCCTGCAAGTCGCTCCGGACGACTGCACCGGCTGCGGCATCTGCGTCGACATCTGCCCGACGCGCAGTAAGCAAGAGGCAAAACACAAAGCGATCAACATGGAGCCCAAGCTTGATCACCTCGAACAAGAACGCAGCAGCTACGAATTCTTCCTCACCCTGCCCGAGACGCGCCCGCCGTGGGACACGATAGACGCGCTCAAGGGCTCGCAGCTGCGCAAGCCGCTGTTCGAGTACTCCGGCGCCTGCGCCGGCTGCGGCGAAACGCCGTATCTGAAGCTGCTGTCGCAGCTCTACGGCGATCACCTGCTGGTGGCCAACGCCACCGGCTGCTCCTCAATCTACGGCGGCAACCTGCCCTCCACTCCCTGGGCGCAGAACCGCGCCGGCCAGGGCCCCGCCTGGGCGAACAGCCTGTTCGAGGACAACGCCGAGTTCGGGCTGGGCATGCGTCTCGCGCTGGATTCGCAGCGCGATCTGGCGCAGGCGCTGGTGCGCGCACTGCGCGGCGAAATCGGCGAAATCCTGGCGGACGCGCTGCTCGAAGCGCCGCAGAAAACGGACGAGCAGATACGCAAGCAGCGCAAGCGCGTTGCCGAGCTTAAATCCGTCCTGGCTCAGATCGGAACCCAGCGGGCGCAGCAATTGCTGGCCGTTGCCGACAGCCTGGTCATCCGCAGCGTGTGGATCGTCGGCGGCGACGGCTGGGCCTACGACATCGGCTACGGCGGCCTGGACCACGTGCTCTCCTCGGGGCGCAACGTCAACATCCTGGTGCTCGACACCGAGGTGTACAGCAATACCGGCGGCCAGGCGTCGAAGTCGACCCAGCGCGGCGCGGTGGCGAAGTTCGCCGCGGCGGGAAAGTCCTCCGGCAAGAAGGATCTTGGCATGATCGCGATGGCCTACGGCAACGTCTACGTCGCCCAGGTGGCGATGGGCGCGAACCCGGTGCAAACGGCGCGCACCTTCCAGGAAGCGGAATCCTGGCCGGGCACCTCGCTGATCATCGCCTACAGCCATTGCATCGCGCACGGCATCGACATGGCCACCGGCATGAGCCATCAGCGCGATGCGGTCAAGAGCGGCTATCTGAACCTGTACCACTACGACCCGCGCCTGGGCATGGGCGGCGCGAGCCAGCCGCTGAAACTCGATTCCCGGAAGCCGACGATGCCGGTCGAAAACTTCACCATGAAACAGGGCCGCTACGCCATGCTCGCCCAGGCCGACCCGGCGCGCGCGAAACAGCTGCTGAAGGAAGCGCAGTCCGATGCCGACGCGCGCTGGAACCTGTACGAACAGGTGGCCGGGGTGCAGCGTACCCTGACCGAGGACGGCAAACCCGACGCGGACTGCGATGCTGCTGCTTCGACGGCGCCCGCACCGAGCCCCAAGGAGGAGCAATCATGAGCGCCGATCTGCGCAGCCGGTATCTGGGCCTCGAACTCAAGAACCCCATCGTGGCCGCAGCCTCGCCGCTGACCAATTCGCTCGAGGGCCTCAAGCGGCTCGAGGACGCGGGCGTCGCGGCTGTGGTGTTGCCCTCGCTGTTCGAGGAACAGATCGAGCATGAGGAGATGGCCGCCCACAATCTTATGCAGTCGGGCGCCGACATTTCGCCTGAAGCGCGCGGCTTTTTCCCGGAGATGCAAAGCTACAACACCGGGCCGGACAGCTATCTGAAGCTGATCGGCGACGCCAAGCGGGCGCTGGCAGTGCCGGTGATACCGAGCCTGAACGGCCACACGCCCGGCGGCTGGACACATATCGCGAAACAATTCGAACAGGCCGGCGCCGACGCGATCGAGCTGAACATCTATTTCCTCGCCACCAGCCTGGATGACAGCAGCGCCGAAGTGGAGCAGCGCTACGTCGACCTGGTGGCGTCGGTGAGCAGCATGGTTTCGATACCGGTGGCAGTAAAGATATCCCCCTATTTCAGCGCCATGGCCAATATGGCGGCGCGGCTCGCGGCGGCGGGCGCATCGGGCCTGGTGCTGTTCAACCGCTTCGTGCAGCCGGACATCCTGCTCGAAGAGCTGGAGGTCGCGCCGCGTCTGGTGCTGTCGAACTCCGACGAGTTGCGCTTGGCGCTGCGCTGGATCGCCATCCTGCGCGGCCGTGTGAAGGCGAGCCTGGCGGCCACTGGCGGCGCGCACACCGCCGAGGACGTGCTGAAGCTGCTGCTGGCCGGCGCCGACTGCGTCATGGTCGCAAGCAGCCTGCTGCGCAAGGGGCCGAACCATGTCGCCACGCTGGTGAGCGGCGTCGAAAAATGGCTGACCGCGCGCGAATACGAATCGGTCGAGCAGATGAAAGGCTCGCTCAGCCAGCTCTCCTGCCCCGACCCGGCCGCCTTCGAGCGCGCCAATTACATGAAGGCGCTGACCTCGTACACCGGCCCGCTCGTCTAGGTGAGCGGCACGCCCGGCGCGGCGCCCTCAGGCGCCCTGTCGATGCCTGAAGCTCCGCGCTGCTCCTTGAGTTCCGGGCATTAGGGGCGGCGCGGACGAGATACCGTCCGCGTGGATCGCCGATTGGGCGCGGGTGAAAAGCATATCCGCGCCCAATCGGCGATCTCGTATAAAACCCCCGCACTATCCTGGTTTTCATCCATAACCAATGGGATGGACCCCTCCTCACCTAAACGGCATCGAAGTGCCAGACTGGAAGTGTAGTCCACCAGTCAACGGAGAGAAGGAGTCCACCATGAAGCT
>Ga0334722_10000647_pt1 | contig 49627 bp, 44 predicted proteins | sample C3_bottom_MG_FD_207210 | JGI IMG/M metagenome (GOLD analysis project Ga0334722, IMG submission 207210) | Sediment microbial communities from Yellowstone Lake, YNP, Wyoming, USA - C3_bottom | ecosystem: Environmental > Aquatic > Freshwater > Lake > Sediment | place: USA: Wyoming | collected...
GCCGAAGCCCGGCTCTTTAACTATGGCTATCAATACGACGATGGTGGCAACATTACAACCGAAACCATAACGGGCCAGGGGAATAACCTCTACGGATACGACAACAACAACCAGATCAAGAGCTGGACAAGCACATCCGGGGTTGAAACCGACTGGTTCTATGATGCCTCCGGCAACCGGGGGACGCAGACAATTGAAGGCGGACAAACAACCGTTTACCAATACGGAGCCGACAACCGCTTAAGCAGCTCAAGCGCCGGCAGCCAGACGACCAGCTTCGATTACGACAACGACGGAAATATGGCCCATAAGACCGCCGGGGCCGACATCACCACTTACACTTTCAGCTCGGACAACGAGCTTGTTTCCATCTCAAGCTCCGGCACAACAGCCACCTTCATTTACGATGCGGAGGGCAAGAGGACCGCCAAAACCGTCAACGGAATTACAACTCAGTTCGTCTACGACGGCATTAAGCTGATTGCCGAAAAAGACGGCACCGGCACAATCACCGCTACTTATTTCTACGATACAGGCGGCAAGCTGGTTTCCATGAAGAAGGGTGGCCAGAGCTACTATTTTCACCTCAATCACCGGGGGGATGTTATATCGATAACGGATTCAAGCCAGACAGTGGCGGCAAGCTATCGATACGACCCCTGGGGAAATATCCTATCGTCAAGCGGGACATTCGCCAACAGCCAGCCCTTTAGGTATGCGAGCTATTACTTCGATAAGGAAACAGGGCTTTATTACCTGATGGCCAGGTATTATGAGCCTGCTTTGGGGAGGTTCATCAGCAAGGATCCGGCCGGGGATCCGGAGGGGCAGGTCGAGAAGGCAACCCAAAGCAACGGTTACGCGTATGTCGAGAATAATCCGGTCAACAATTCGGATAGCAGCGGCAACTATGCGGCGGCCGTCAAATTTCCGCGTCGGGGGGATGCCACAAAGTACCTCATGAAAGTTTTGCAAGTGAATGCCTGGTTTGCTGAGCGCCAAGCGCGTGCAACTTCTTGGCTGGGACTTACAGGCACGGCGGCAAAATACGCCTGGTTCGGCTGGATGGTCGAGGGCGGCGGCCTCTGGGATCTAAAGCGCGCTGCGAAGATTGGTACGAGGAATACAAGGTTCATAACCTTTAGATGGAGCCTGATATCGCCCGATAATTTTGGAAATATCCACTTCGGCTATGTGGGCAACGCGGCAGGCATCCCGCTCACGGTACTCACCAAAGGCAGCGAGCAGGCCAATAAATATTTTGGCCATAAGTCGCAAGCAGATGAGGAAAAGGATTGGCCTTGGATCGAAGACGGCTATAATCTCTATCGAAAATATGGCTCGTCTTGGACGTGGCCTTGGCAACCGGATGTCTACGTTAGAAAGCTGTAAATGTCCAACACACGCAAAATATTATTAGGAATATTTGCGGCGCTGACAGTTTTTGCCTTGTTGGTGATCGCGCTCTATTTCGCCCTTCATGCTTTGCTTCTCTACCTGTTCCCCGTTAAAGGTCACCACACGGGCGAACTGATCGCAACAACCGTGTCACCTGGGGGCAGATGGAAAACAAAGATTTATTATATTGATCCCGGGGCGATGGCAAGCGCCACCTATTATACAAGGACCACGGACTTGAAGGACCGCATGCCAAGGCGCGATGTACCCTTTGGGGGCGATCAGATGCGGAATGAAAGGATTACTTGGAAAAATCCGGAAATCGTTGACGTATACGGCGTGGAAGTAAATGTGAAGACCTCGACTGTTAAACGTGAAAAATCGATTTCCCCGAATGGCAGATGGAGAGTTCAGTTCTACTATTACCCTGTGACCAACGGCAGGCGTTCCTGGGACGGACGCAATGTTAAGGATTTCGATTATATGGTCGTAACAGATCTACGGCGAGAAGAGGCGCCTCGTAAGATATATATTGACCAGAAAAAGATCAACCGCGGCACCATAGTCTGGAAATCCGACAACGTGATCGATGCGTACGGCGATGTCATAGACTTGCGCAAGTCCGCCAATTAGGCAGACAAGCAGTATGCGTTTGTCTAGAGCTAGTTTTTCACTGGCTGGCCTTCGCAAGCCAATCTCTATCACCCAAACCAGGAAGGAAGTAACGGGGTCAGAAGGAAGGATGTAACGGAAGTAAGCGCAGTAACGAGTAACGGGGTCAGGTCTTGCAATCATGCAATAACACGTGTGAACTACGGTAATAGGGGCGCATATAATAGCGATGCAGTGCCTACAAAACCAAATACATCGGCTAATCTCAACTCGATCTCGATTGTTAACACCGACACCGCTTACGTCGCCGGCAACGGCGTCATCTTGAAAACCATAGGCGGCGGCGCCAATTGGACTTCGATCAATGTTTATAAACCAGACGCCCAACTGCTTAAATACAACTATCAATACGACAACGGCGGCAATATAACCACCGAAACCATAACCGGACAGGGGAAATCTCTACGGATACGACAACAACGGCAACCTAAAGACCAAGACCACTGGGGCTTGGGACATTGGCCAAAACATGCGGTATAATCAGGTATGCCAACAGTATTAATCGTCGGGAGTTTTAGGTTCTTCTTTTTCAGTAACGAAGGGGGCGAACCAGTCCATATTCATGTTGAGTCTGACGAAAAATATGCCAAATTTTGGCTGGAGCCGATCAGGGCAGCGAGATCGATAGGCTTTAGTGCCAGGGAGCTGAATAAGTTGAGGCAACTGGTTTTGGAAAACCAAGCGATTTTTAAGGAGAAATGGGATGGGTACTTTAGCGGCAAAACCGTTTGAAGCACTGGCCGGCGAGGTTTGGTTCGATGCCGATATGATACATGTCCGTCTTCTTGACGGCAGGGAAATAAGTGCGCCGCTTGAGTGGTTTCCCAGCTTGCGAGATGCGACAGACGAGCAAAGAAAACATTGGCGTTTGATAGGCAAAGGCGTCGGTATTCATTGGCGCGAGCTTGATGAAGATATTTCAGTTGAGGGGCTGCTAAAGAGCTAAACAGGAATAGGGGGGCGCTCCTAAGATACTACAAATACTTTCGTTAATTCTTCTTGCGTGCCAGGACGATGAGGCCCGCGCCCGGCCCGGCCTGCGGCTCCGACCAGGCGGCGACAGGTTTTTTCAGCAAAGAATTCTCAAGAGCGGCCAGCAGGGTTTTTGCCGGTCGCGGCGCGAACCGGGCCAACGACAGCACCCGCAGCGGTTGAACGTTGAGGATATCCCAACAGCCGAGCGCCGGTTCGGGTAGATAGTAGCGGGACTCCAGCATCTCCAGCCCCGCGTGTGAAAGCTTATCCGCCCACCACTCGGGTCCTTCCTTGTGGATCTGCTTTATCCGCCTGTCGACCTTTAAGGGGTATCGCTCGGCCCGCCGCCCAAGACCCATTTTCTTATAAAACCGATACCCGAAGAGAAACTCGTCGAAATATTGACTGGGCACGGTAAAGACCAACTTTCCGCCCGGCAGCAGCACGCGGTTTACCTCGCTCAAGACTTTGTCTATCTCCGGAATATGTTCCAGAACGCAATTGCTGAAGACGGTTTTAAAGCGGGCGTCGGCAAAGGGCAGGGCCGCGGCTGTGCCGACCCGGACTTCTCCGTATGTGCCGTTCGCCCCGGCCGTGGCCACCGCCGTTTCGGAGATATCGATTCCGGCGGCGATCGGTTCCCGGCCGAGCATCGACATGAAGACCCCGTCCCCGCAGCCAAGGTCGAGCACCGGCGGTTCGAACGAAGGCGACATCTCTTCGATGGCCTGCAGCTCGACGGCGCGGAAGAGCGCCAGCGCCGGCTTGTAGTAATATTGTTTCAGTGCTCGTCTAAGTTCGTCCACTTATCCCCCGCCGATCTCGTCGAAAAAGGCTATCATCTCGGTTGCCGTCCGCTGCCATGAGAAGTTCTTCGCCCGCTCCAAGGATTTGCGGCCATATTCGGCCCTTAGGTCATCATCCCGGGCCAGGCGCGAAATCGCTGCCGCCATCGCGGTTTCGTCAAGCGGGTCAAAGAAGAGCGCGGCGTCGCCGGCTACCTCAGGCAGACTGGTGCTGTTGGCGCAGGTCACCGGCGTCCCGCAACTCATCGCCTCGATAATGGGCAGGCCGAACCCTTCATAGAGCGACGGGTAGATGGAAAAATCAGCCAGATTGTACAGACCGACTAGCTCTTCCCGGCTGACATGGCCCAGTATCTTGACCCGGTCCGCGGTCCCGGATTTCCGCAGGTCGTCAAGGAAGCCCCCGTCGCGCCAGCGCCGCCCGCCCGTTATTACAAACGTATGCGGGATATCCGCGGCGATGCGCGCAAAGGCTCTGACCGCCCGGGCCAGATTTTTGCGGGGCGAGATGCTGCCGGCGTAAAAAAAGAACGGGCCGTCGAGGCCGAACTTTTTTCTGCACTCAACGAGGATATTCTCATCATGCAAGGGCTTAAAAGCCTCAGAGGCGGCTTCGTGTATAACTTCTATTCTGGTTGTCTTTGGCGGGTTAAGAGTGCGCAGGATATCTTGTTTCGTGTTTTCCGAAACGGCGATGATGCCGTCGGCGCGGGCGACGGACGAGCGTATCATCCGCCGCATGTACAGAGTATCGAGCCGTTTGTAAGCGTTGAGCGAGCTATCGTAATAAGCCAGGTCATGCACGGTGATGATGGTTTTTCCTTCTATCCCGAACGGCAGGACGTTTTTTGGGCAAAAGAGCAGGTCTATCCGGTGTTTCCTGACCGCCCGCGGCAACAGCGCATAGTCCCAGACGACTTTATTGTTTGAATTCAACCGCTGGGCCGGCGTTCCCGGCGGCAAGTCTAAAGCGTCTTGGCTTTGGCAGAAAACGACATAATCGTTTTTCTTGTCCAATCGGGCGATGCAGTCGACGATGTTGGATATATAGGTGCCGACCCCACACCCCGAGCGGCCCAGGTCTCTGGCGGCTATGCCGATTCTCATGTTGTCCCGTCATGTGGATGCAAATTCAGGTCAAAAAATATTGTATCATTTTTGACATTTAGCGCCAGGTCTTTTATCGTATGAAGAAGAAATTGGAGGCTGTATGCGGATAGCCGACTATCCAAGGGAAGACGGTATAGATCTTAGCTTGGTCATACCGGTATATAACGAAATCGACAGCCTCGACGCCCTCTTTGCCGAAGTAAAGGCAACGTTGGACGCGCTGCCTTATACGTGGGAGATCGTCTTTATCGACGACGGCTCTTTCGACGGCTCTTTCGAAAAGTTGCTTAAAATTCAGGCCGCTTGCCCGAAGGTCGGCGTAGTCCAGTTCCGACGCAACTTCGGTCAGACCGCGGCGCTCAGCGCGGGCTTCGATTTCGCGCACGGGAATATCATCATCACCATGGATGCGGATCTCCAGAACGACCCGGCGGATATCGCCGTTATCGTTGCCAAGCTTGACGAGGGGTACGATATCGTCAGCGGTTGGCGCCACGCGCGCCGGGATTCGTGGCTCAATCGCAAGCTGCCTTCGACCATCGCCAACTGGCTCATTTCGCGCTTCACCAAGGTCGCACTGCACGACTATGGCTGCACATTAAAAGCCTACCGCCGCGAAGTCGTGAAAAACCTCAACCTCTACGGCGAACTTCATCGATTCATCCCGGCGCTGGCCAACGAACGCGGGGCGCGCGTCACCGAGGTAAAAGTAAACCACCGGCGCCGCCAATTCGGCCAATCTAAATATACACTGTCGCGGACGTCGCGCGTCCTCCTGGACCTGGCCAACGTCAAGTTCCTGCTTGAATACCGGACCAGACCGATACAGTTTTTCGGCAAGCTGGGCCTCCTGAGTCTCTTTGGCGGCGCGGCGATGTTTACCGGCGCCGTGGCCATGAAATTATTCTGGAACTTCGATTTGACGGGCAACCCGATGCTGCTGACAAGCTTCATCCTCTTTGTCGCCGGCATTCAGCTCATCTCGACCGGCTTGATCGGCGAACTGGTCACCCGGGCCTACTACGAAAACCAGGGAAAACCCATCTACACAGTCAGGACAGTCGTCCAACCCAACCGCGCCGGCGCCGCCGCAGACAAAACAGCGGCCGGGCTGCTGGGGGATGTCGAGGCTTAGTCTCCCTCTCCTTCCCCTCACCTGCGGTACAAGGTAGAATAGTTGGAACCTATGACACCGCGCGTTTTAATCCTGAATTATGAATATCCGCCGCTTGGGGGCGGGGCGGCCAACGCTCTCTATTATCTGCTGCGCGAGTTTGCGTCTTTAGACGAGATAAAGGTAGATTTGGTGACGAGCTCGCCCGACGGCGGATTCGAGCTTGTTGAGTTGGCCGATAATGTTTCCATCCATAAGATGGCCATACGAAAGGCCAATCGCCACTACTGGACCCAGAAAGAGATCATCGACTATACGGTCAAAGCGTCGCGCTACGTTCGGCGCCTGGTGGACGGGGGGAGTTACGATCTCTGCCACGCCTTCTTCGCCATCCCCTGCGGGGCGATGGCTTACCGGTTGCGCGGGCGACTGCCGTATATCGTTTCGCTGCGCGGCTCGGATGTTCCCGGTTTTAACAACCGTTTCAACTGGATGAACGCCGCTCTCAAGCCGGTTTTCAAGCGGGTGCTGAAAGGCGCGGCGGCCGTTCAGGCCAACAGCGGGGGACTAAAGGAGCTGGCTCACCTGACCAGCCCGGATACGCCGATCGACATTATTTTTAACGGCGTCGATTGCCGGCAGTTCGCTCCGGCCTCTCGCTCGTTCGGAAGCCGGCCTCTGCGGTTGTTAAGTGTCTGCCGGTTGATCGGGCGCAAAGGCATTGACGATTTGATCCGGGCGCTGCCCGCCGTAAAGACGAGTCTGGGGTCGGTCGAGCTGACGGTAGCCGGCGCGGGTAACTTAAAAGCCGGCCTGTCTGCCTTAGCTGTCTCGGAGGGCGTGGCGCAAGACATCAAATGGTTGGGCGCTGTCGACCACGACGATCTGCCGGAGATATATCGCCGGTCGGACCTTTTTGTCCTGCCCTCTCACTTCGAAGGTATGTCCAACGCCTTGCTTGAAGCGATGGCGAGCGGTCTGCCGGTGGTGGTGACGGCCACCGGCGGCGCCGACGAACTGATCGACGGCAACGGTCTGGTCGTCAAAGCCGGTGATTCCGCGGCGCTCGGCCGGGCTATCGTCGATATTCTCGGCGATGACGACAAGAGCCGGGTCCTGGGCGCCCGGAGCCGTGAGATAGCTAACGGTTTTAGCTGGCAAAACGTCGCCCGGAAATATTTGCAGACATATCGAGAAGCGATAGGCGGCTCGCTGCGGCTGGGGGCGCGGGTATGAGCGGCCCGGCGCGCGAGAGATATATAAAAGGACATACCCGCAGCCGCGCGGACAGGTCTTCTTATTTATATTCCGATCACAGTCTGGCCAAAGAGCTGCTTATGGAGATAAAGATCTGCCTTGAGCCGGGGGCGAAAGTCTTGGAGGTCGGCTGCGGCGGCGGCCACGCGGCGGCGGCTCTGGCCCGGTTGGGCTTTGCGGTGACGGCGACCGATATCAGCCCGGTCGCCGTCGAAATCGCCAGGGAAAACTATCCCGGAATAGACTTCGCCGCCGCCGACGCGCTTGATTTAAACTACCCGGACGGCTCGTTCGACGCTGTGGTTGCGGTCGAGTTCATCGAACACCTGGAGTCGCCGGAGCGGTTGATGGCCGAGGCCGGACGGTTGCTGGGGCCGCGCGGGATGTTCTTCATAAAGACCCCGAATCGCCTGCTACATGACTTATACTATCGTAAGACAGCTAATGTGTCGGAGTGGCATCCGTCGGTCATGTCGGCTAAAGAGTTGGCGGGCAAGTTGGCGGCGGCCGGGTTCGAGCCCAGGTTCGTCAAAATGGCGGGCCTGCCGGATTATCAGCTCAAAAAAGCCGCCGATAGATTAGGCCCGGCGGGGCGCTTGGCTTCAGCGGTCCTAAGATGGGCGCCGGTCGGTTGGCTGCCGGTCGGATTGCAACCGAGTTTGATATGTGTAGCTAGGCGGCGCGAAGCGCCGCAGAAAATAGAGAAGTAGAAAATGGAAAATGGAGTCAAGTGCGGGTGAGCAAGGAACGGAGACCGGTTTGGCTTATCGGCCTGGACGGCGCCTCGTTCGATATCCTTCAACCAATGATCGACGCCGGCCGGCTGCCGGTTATAGCCGGTTTGATGGCGCGGGGGACGGCCGGGATATTAAAGTCGAACGTCGTGCCGTTCACGCCGCAAGCTTGGGCGACAGTCATCACCGGCACGAATCCGGGGGGTCACGGCGTCTTTGGTTTTGTCCGGCAGATGCCGGGACGGCCGCCTGAATTCTTAAGCTCGAAGACTATGCGGGGCGAACGGCTCTGGGCCCTGTTCAGCCGCCGGGGTTTGAAGAATCTGATCGTCAATGTCCCCCTGACCTATCCGCCGGAGCCGCTTAACGGGATGATGATAACCGGGATGATGACGCCTTCCGAGGCGTCGCAGTTCACTTATCCGCCGGAGCTTAAAGACCGGATAACCAGGGAGTGGCCGGGATACCGCGTCGATGTGCGCGCCAGCATCGACAAAAGCCGCAACCTGGCCTTTTTGGATGAGCTGGAAGCGGCGCTTGAGGTATCGGTCGACCTAATGGCGGCCCTGGTCAAAGAAGTCGAGCCGGATTTCTTCTTTCCGGTCTTCGTCCTGCCCGACCGCATCCAGCACGTCTTCGGCCACCTTATCCATCCGGCCAGCGCCGCCTACGACGGGGAGACGGCCCGGAAGTGGCGCCCCCGGATATGGGACTCATATACCAAGCTGGATGCGGCCCTTGGCCGCTTGCTGGCGATGGCTCCGCCGGAAGCTAACGTGCTCTTCATCTCGGACCACGGCTTCACCATGGAGCGCGGCGGGTTTTTCACAAATGATTTCTTATCCGGCCTGGGATTGCTGAAATTGAAGGCGGGCGGCGGCCGCGGCGCCGCCAGGTCGATGGTGCGAAAATTCAACACCCCCGCCATCAAACGCTTGGTCCCCAATTTTTTAGTCAGGCGGACTATCAGTCTCACTAAGGAAGCGATCGATTGGTCGCAGACGGCCGCGTACGCGTCATCCGCGGCCCAGCAGGGCATCTCGATAAATCTTCAGGGCCGGGAACCGGAAGGGACGGTCGCGCCCGGCGATTACGACCGCGTCCGCGAGCGGATCATGGAGGCCTTGTCGCTAGCGCGGAAGCCGGATACCGGCGAGCCGGCGGTCAAAGCTTACAGGCGGGAAGATATTTTTTCCGGTCCGTACATCGAGGCCATTCCCGATATAGTCCTGAGCTTCGAGGATTCGCGCCTGGAAGCAAAGGACGCCGTTCTCGGCGCGGGCGCCGTGGCTCTTTCCGACGGCGGCTCGAGGGCCGTCCACCATCGGGACGGGATTTTCATCGCCTGCGGCCCGTCTATCGAGCCCGGGCCGTGCGAAAAACTGACCCTTGAGGATATAGCTCCGATGGTCCTGGCATTGGCCGGGCTGTCTAATGACCCCCAGGGGACATGATGGAGGCAAAACGAAAATTCCTCTCCAACGTCCGCCTCAGCTATCTCGCCAAGTTTGTCAGCTTGTTGGCATTGCCGTTGGTATTTATCCTAACCCGGACCCTCGGGGCGCAAAGGTGGGGGCTCTTCTCGCTGGTCATATCGATATTGACGTTCGCGCGGATAATCAGCGGCAGCGGGCTCGGCCCGTCGACCGCCAAACATCTGGCCGGGTTGCACGGGGAAGAAGGGGAAGCCAAAGTCGGCCCGTTTCTGGCGGCCGGGTTTTTGGTCCAGGTCGGGATAGCGCTGGCGGTCGCGGCGGGGGTTTGGTGGGCGGCGCCGGCGCTCGCGGGTCGTTTTGGCGATCAGACCCTGGGGCCGCCTCTGCGGACGGGCGCTTTTATCCTTATCTTTTTCGCTGTCTGCGAATTTGCTAAAGCGGCGTTGCCGGGGGTGCAACGATTCGATTATGTCGGCTGGGTGACCGGAGCGGAATACGCCGGCAAGCTGGTCGGCGCGGCCGGGCTGGTCTTATTGGGCTTCGGGCTGATCGGCGCCCTCAGAGGATTTGCCTTCGGGCTGGCGGTCGCCTGCGCTACCGCTCTGATCTTATTCATAAAGTTAGGGATGAGGCTGCCGTCAATAACCGGGCCGGAATGGCGGTCGCTCGTCGGTTATAGCTTACCTCTTATCCTGACGACGGCGAGCTTTGTCATCTATACCGAGCTGGATAATATCATGATCGGCTACTATGTCGGCGTTGGCGCGGTCGGGGTCTATGCGGCCGCCTTATTTATCGCCCGCGGCGTGCCGGAATTAGCCAAGCCTATCGGCCAGGCGGCCGCGCCGATCATCGTCAAACTTAACCAGACCGACCGGGCCAAAGCCGCTCTCTTTACCGAACGCTTGATAAAGTATGTCCTGGCCCTGTTTCTGCCGATAGCGGCAGCCATATTTGTTCTGGCCCCAAATATCCTGGCATTGGCGGGCAAGGATTACGTTAACGGGGCGTTGTCGCTTCGGGTGATGTCGGTATTTGTCTTATCCCTGAGTCTCGGGGTGGTCGTGACACCGATGCTCGACTATCTGGGGCTGGCCTGGCGGCGGGCTGTCTGGATGTCGATATCCGTCGGCGCCAATGTCGTCTTGAATTTTCTTCTTATCCCGAGGATAGGCGCGCCGGGAGCGGCGATAGCCACGGCCGCGACTCACGCCCCTTATGTGCTGAATAACACTTGGGTTTTATGCCGTTTAGTCGGCGTCAAATCATCCCGGTTGGTCGCCTCATTGGGCAAAATAGGGGCCGCCGCCGTTGCCGCCGTTGCCGCCGCTTATATCGCGCTTTTGTTTTCAAAATGGTTGATACCGCCCCTGTTTCTTGGGGCTGCCGCGTACGCGCTGGTCCTGCGCGCGACCGGGTTATTTTCGCGCTCCGAGCTAACTGAGGCGCTCACCGACATCCTTGGCCGCGTCAAACCGGCCCCCCTTCCCGAGGCCGACATCGTGGAAGCGAAGGGATAAGCGGGTGAGAAGTCGTTCTATGTCGCTTTGGCTCTTCTTCGGCTTCCTGGCTATGGCGGTCATCGTGCCGATCGTAAACCTCTCCCGGTACGCGGACGGCATTCTGACCAAGGACGCCGCTTTTGTTTTTCTCCTATGCGCGATGGCTATTGCCTGGGTCCGGTGGAGCGGCCCGACTGTCTACGTCGACCGCGGACTTTGGTTCATATTGGTCTGGCTCGGCTTGACGGCTGTTGCCATAGCGGCATCGACGGACTTATACACCAGCCTGGTCGGGGCTTACCGTCACTGGGAGGGCGCCGCCGCCTATGTCGCTTTGGCGCTGACTTATTTTTTAGCGCTGCAGGTCGATTGGGACGACGACAAGATCAAGAAGTTGATTTCAGTCTTAGTGGCTGTGGCGGCGGCTATTTCGATTCTGGCTTTATTTAAGTTTGGCAGCAAACTAATCTTGCTAAAAGGGATCAGCCGGGAGCGGGAATCGTTTTTTGGACCCAACGCGTTCTCCTTTTTCCTGATAATGGTCTGGCCTTTGGCGATTCGCTTATTCCTGTCCTCAAGTAAGAGGCTGGAAAAGACTTACCTGTTGTTTGCCTGCTTCTTTATTTTTGGCGGGAATGTAGTGACTTTCAGCCGCAGCGGCTGGGTCATAAGCATCGTAATGTTTTTAGTAACCATTTTTATGACCGGCAATAAAAAGAAAATCATAGCGTTGGCATCGGCAGTGGTCTTGATCGTATTTCTAGCGGCCTTGGCAAGCAGGTCGGTGGCCCCCGGCTTTAACTTCAAGGCGCGGTTTATGAGCATATTCCGGACGGAAAGCATCGCTCCCCGAATCGCGCTCTGGCGGGAGGCGACAAAGCTGATAGCCGATAAGCCGTTGACGGGATATGGTCCCGACAGTTACGGCTGGGCGCACTTTAAGTATGAAACCCCGATCGTCGCCCGTTTCCACAACAAACCGAGAACGGCCCACAACTATCCTTTAAACGTCGCCGTGACTTTAGGCATACCGGCCCTCTTGGTCTTGGCGATAATCATTTTTCAGGCTGTCGCTCATGGATTTAAAAGCGGTAACTATCTCAAGCAAAGTCTTAGCCTAAGTTTGGTCGCCGCCATCCTGCTGGGCCTCACCCTGGAATGGCACCCGTTTCTAATGGTCTTTTTCTGGCTCTTTATGGGGGTGAACAGTGCCGGGAAGATTGCCGTCGGCGCGGGCCGGTTTTGGCTGAAAACAGCCGCCCTAGGTTCGACAGCGGTCCTGGTCCTTTGGCTTGGATTTGTCACCGGGCCCGACTATTACTTCCAGCGCGGATTGAGAACGAAAAATCGTGAAACCAAGATAGCTTACTTTGGTCGGGCCGTCAGGATCGATCCCTATGTCTATGAGTACTGGGAAAAATATATTAAGGCGAGCATTAAACACCCCGATAGCGAGCAATTGGCGTTGATAAAAAAGGCCCAGGCCTATCAGCCCCGCCGCGAAGAACTGCTGATGGCGGAGGCCACCTTTGAAAGAAAACGCCGGCTGGCCGGACCTGCGGAGATCCGAATCGTTGTCGAACGGGCGCTTAAGATAAGGCCGCTCTCAGGGCAAGCCCATTATTTTCGGGGAAGGCTGCTGATGGAGGAGAAGAGATTCGCCGAGGCTGAGAGTGAATTCGCCACTGTCATCAATCTTAGGCCCAATGAAAAAAATTACTATGTCCGGATAAACAAAGCGAGAGAAGAGCTCTACCGGGAACAGCTGCTGGAGAACCAAAAGCATTAGTTCAAAGCCGTCTAAATTCTAGGCTTGAACTTGACCACTTTCACTATCGGCACGCCGTTGACGACCCACTCCCATTCAGGCCTGGCCGTCTGCCGCCAGTACCTGTCGGTGGCCGCGTCATTGCCGATTCTCACCTTTGTCGGGCTCTGCCTGAAGACGATCAAATAATTCACCGGCGGCTTGAACGGGTCTTCGTCGCGCCGGAGCGATTGGCCGACAAAGAAATTATCAAAACCGCCATAACTGGCGTAGGCGCGCATCTTCTTAGCGCCCGGTTTGCGGTTAAGGAATTCAGCCGCTTCATATCCGCCCAGCCCCCAGCCCTCAAAGACCAATTTACCGGGGGGGAGAAAGTGATTGTGATAGAAGAGGTAATACGGCGCGAAAGCCAGCACTAGAGCGAAATTGACGATAGCCGCTCCGATCACCGCGATGCGCGCCAACCCAGCGCTTGCGGCCGCGGCTAATGCCGGCATAAAAGCGCCGACGACCAGCAGGCTGACGGCGGGGAATACCGGTATCTGATATCGCGGGCTGGTGATATGGCCGGTGGCGGCGCTGCCCGCTAGATAGAATAGGATGAACAAGACACTCACCGCGCTCAGAGGCAAAGCCGAACCGGACTTACCGGGCTTGAAGGCCATCGTCGCCAAAGCCAGGAGCGCGACCGCGTAGAGAGTCACCGTTAGAGTTGTTTGCGAGTAAAGATGGTAGTAATAGTTGTTGATGACCAGGCGAAAGAAGGGCGCCTGGACTTTTGTCCCTTTTTCCACCGAAGGCAGGATAGGCGTCAACCAAACGGTTGCTCCGATGGCCGCCAGAGACAAGAGCGGCCCCGCGATCAATACCCCGGCTTTAAGCAGACCATTGAACTTGCGCAGACCTTTTTCCACGGTGTCGTTGAAGAACCAAAATATAAGCAAGCAGACTATTATCGGTACCGACAAAGGTTTGACGACCGGCCGGAGCAAAGTCTGGTCGAGGTATTGCCAGGGGGCCAGGAGGAGATAAGGCCACAGGCAGGTCGCGATGAGCCACCCGAGCAGATAAAGGCGGGCGATAGCGGCGGCCGACGTCTTGAAAAAACCCCTCGGCTTAGGCTCGGTAAATAGGTAATAAAGTATCGCCAGTATCGGCAGAAACGGCAGGATTATCAGGGTGTTGAATTTATTTAATACGCCGCCGGTGAAGATGAGCGCGCAGACAGCCAGATCCCACGGCCGGTGCTCCCTTAGATGGAGAAAGAAAGCCAGGACGGTCGCGAGCGGGAAGAACCAGCTGATGCTGTCCGGATTCACTATCGGGGCCATCCCCATGATGGTCGGGTTCGTGGCTGTCAGGACCAGGAACAGCAGCGCCGCCGTCTCGCTCTTGGTGGCTCTGCGGACCAGTGAGGTCAGCCAAAACAGCAGCAGGATATTGGCGATGACCAGGGGGAGGCGGCTGGCGAGCAGAAGTTGCGGGTGGGCCAGAGTCAAGCCGTTGCCTTCCTTGTCCGTAAAGAGCAGGCCGGCTTCCGTGACCCAGGCCAGGGTTATCCCGGGCTTATCGGAGATGAGCAGGTTTTGCCAGTTGAAGGCGAGCAGATTCGAAAAGAATCCCGGCACCCGGAATATCAGCCACTTAGACTCATCGACCGTCAGGAATGTTGTCAAACGCCAGGCGCGGGCCAGGAAGCCGGCGGCCAGGATGCCCGTTGAGAGCAGGTAAAACGAGACCGACGCCCGCGCTCGCTCGCGGGATTGCAGCAAGCCGCCTTCAGCTCCAAGCAGACGGAGTTTTAGCTGTCGGGGATAGACGGTGAAGATGTGGATAAAGAAGACGAGGCTGAACCCGAACCTCACCATTACTTTGGCCGGCGAGGGGGGCCCGAAGTTGTAAAGGACGGAGACGGCGAAAGCCCCCGCCCCGATCAGGAGGAAGGCCGCTGTCGTTATTTTGCTCGTCCAGATGGTTTTAAAGAATCTCAGAAGCCGGTTCACACGTCTTTCGTCGCCATTACCCTGCAATTATGACTTACGCGGTAAGCGGAAGGCAAGAGGGACGCTTTTACTTGTAATACCGCCGCCTTTACCTTTAGAATGTTGGAGAACGCGGTCGCGTCTCCAGAAAGAGGGTGGTGTCATGGCTGGTTGTACGCTTTGGTTTACGGGTCTGTCCGGAGCCGGCAAGACAACGGTCGCTAATTTGGTCGAAGAAGAACTGCGGCGCCGGGGGCATAAAGTCGAGGCGCTCGATGGGGATGTTGTGCGCACCCATTTAAGCAAGGGCTTAGGGTTCAGCAAAGAAGACCGGGACACCAATATCAAGCGCATCGCGTTCGTCTGCGAGTTATTGACCAGAAACGATGTTATCGCCATCGCCGCCGCCATCTCCCCCTACCGTGAAGTGAGGGACTACGCCAGGAAGACTATTGGCGATTTTGTCGAGGTTTTTGTCAATTGTCCCCTTGGCGTTTGCGTTGAGCGAGACACGAAGGGGCTTTACAAGAAAGCCATGGCCGGGGAGATAACCAACTTTACCGGCGTCTCCGACCCTTACGAAGAACCTTTATCGCCCGAGGTAGCTTTGAACACGCATGAAGAACCGCCGGAGGCGAGCGCCGCTAGAGTCATTCGCAAACTGGAAGAGCTGGGCTATATTGCCGCCGCCGCGCCCGTTGAGGATGTCTACACGGAGGCGGAAAAAGAGGAACTGGCCAAACGGTTGGCCGACCTCGGCTACATTTAGCCTGTATAAAGCATGGGTGAACTGGAACAGGTAGGCATCTTCAGACAAGAAAAGCTTCGGAAGTGGCTGCTTAGCGGTTTGTTGCTCCGGCTGTTGGTGATGCCGTTCACCGCCCACAGCGATCTTTTATCGATTTACTATCGAGCGCATCTTCTCCTTGACGGCCGGGCCGTTAAAGGCCTCGGGCCGAATATGTTCAATCTTCTGCATGCCGGGTTTTTGTGGCTGATGAAGCCGCTGCTGCCCTATCGGATAATGTGGGGCGCTCCGAAACTCAAGACATTCCTGATGCTGGATTGGCTTGGTTTCGTCAACCAGACGTCCGTTTTCCGGGCGCTCTTCCTGTTCAAGCTGCCTTATCTGGCGGTTGAAGTGCTGGCGGTCTGGATGTTGCTAAAATTGACGGAGCCGGAGCGGCGGACGCGGGTACTGATTTTTTGGATGTTCAATCCGATCGTCATATTCTCGACCTATATCTTTGGCCGGTTCGACATGATAACCGTCTTCTTGTTGCTCAGTTCCTTGTACCTGGTCAAGAGCGGTCACAACGACTGGTCTTTAGTCGTTCTCGGCGGGGCGGCATTATTGCGGGTCTATCCTATAGTTCTGGTCTTACCGTTCGCCCTTATCCTGGAATCGGGCGGCTGGGGCCGGGCGCGCTTGACGGCTATCGGTTTTTTGCCTCTGGCGGCGTCGATATTCGGCGGCCTGGCACAGGGCGAAACGGGGCTTTTAAAAGATTTTGCGTCCATGCAGCATCTTTCCTACCCGCTGGCGATGAAGTTTTATCTCAACGCCGAAGACAATCTGTATGTCTTCGTCTTCCTGTACAGCCTGCTGATGATGTATTTATTCGTCAACCATCAGCATGGTTTAGACAACTTAAAACGCAACTGCTTTTATGTCTTTTTGCTCTTTTTCGCCACCAGCTTTTTCCATCCTCACTATTTGATCTGGCTCGTCCCGTTTGCGGCGTTTTTCTTCGACGAACCGGCGCAATTTCAGTCGATATACCGCCTGCACATCGCCGCCTGGGCTATCTACACATTTCAGTGGGGGCGCTACCTGGCCGGTTATCTGTTGGCGCCGCTCTCCCCGGCTTTTTTCTGGTCCGTTCTGTCTCCGAGCGAGTGGATTGACAGGTATTACCCCGCGATCCAGTTTATCGGTATCGGGCGCAGCGTCTTCTCCGCCACCTGCTTAGCTATGGCTTATCTGGTCTGGCGGCGCCGGGCCGATCTCGCCGGGCCGGAAGCCCGCATCGGAGAGAGTGAAAAAGAAGCGGTGTGGCGATGAGGACGGCAGCGGCGATATTAATGGTTCTAAGCCTGATTATCATCTTAACGGCGACCGGCTGCGTCCAGGTGCCGGTCAGCGGCCAGTGGGATTTCGGCGTAAACAAAGCGGATATATACGGCCGGCGCACCGCCGGGCAGGACTTTTACGTTTCCGACCGGAACTTGACGCGCATCGATATCTTTCTATATCCGTCCAATCTGATCAAGCCGAAGCAGCGTCCGCGGGTCCACCGTCTCGCCTGGCGCCGGCTTAAAGGCAAATACCTGACACTGAGCGTCTATTCGTTGCCCGAGCGAGAGCGGTTGGTCGCGTACAAGCTGCCGGTCGACAAGATAAGGACGGCGCGCATGCATATCTTCCCGTTTAAACCGATAGCGGCATCCAAGCGCCGGCGGTTCTATTTTGAGCTCAAAGCGCCTTCGCTGACGCCGGGATCGGCGGTGGCCGTCAAGATCACCGACCACAATCGGTACAAAGAAGGCGCCGCCTTTATCGGGGGCAAGCGGTTGGCCGCCGCGGACCTCGGGTTTCAGGTATACATTGACATGACTTCAGTTATACTATTCCACTCGATAGCCTCGCGGCTGGAGGCGGACCCGCTCTTCATGGCCGCCTGGGGCCTTGTCATCCTCCTGGTTTTGATATCGACGATCATGGCCTGGCGGCGGGGACGTCTTGTCACCTGACTTTTTAAAGGTAAAATAAGGAAAACAGAGGAGTAGATTTGAAGCTTTCAGTCGTCATGCCGGTCTACAATGAAAAAAACACTATCAAAGAGATCCTGCGCCTAGTACGGTCGGTAGACCTGGGCGACCTCGATAAAGAGATAATCGTTGTCGACGATTGCTCCACCGACGGCACCGGCGATATCTTAAAGCTTGAAGCCGATTCCTCGATCAAGGTCATCCGGCACGAAAAAAACCAGGGCAAAGGGGCGGCCGTGCGCACAGGGCTGGCCAACGCGACCGGGGATATGATAATCATCCAGGATGCCGACCTTGAATACGACCCGGAAGATTATTTAAAATTGGTCGACCCGATCCTCAAAGGTAAAGCCACGGTCGTTTACGGCTCGAGGTTCACCGGTGAGCGTCGGAATATGATGTTCTGGCACTTCCTGGGCAATCGCTTCCTGTCGCTGGTGACGAATGTCTTATACAACACAACCCTCTCCGATATGGAGACATGCTATAAGCTCTTCAGCCGGGAAGCGATCGACGGCATTACGATCAAGTCGAACAAGTTCGATTTCGAACCCGAGATAACGGCCAAACTTTTGCGCCGGGGCGTCCGCATCTATGAGGTGCCGATATCTTATACCGGTCGCGAGATGGATGAAGGCAAAAAAATCAGTTGGAAAGATGCTTTCCCGGCGCTGTGGGCGTTGACTAAGTATCGGTTTGTAAAGTAGGGGACCACCATAGCTAAGTCTTTGGCGATGATATTCTTCAGCATATCTCTGGCTGTCGTCGGCCAACTGCTTTTGAAGTCCGGCATGAATAAGGTCGGGCCGATTTCGATCACCCAGGCGAGAAATGCCGCCGCGACGGCGATGAGCATCGTGTCGAATGTCCGGGTAATGGGCGGCCTGGCGCTCTATTTCATGTCGGCCCTGGTCTGGTTGGTCGTCTTGTCCCGGGTGAATTTGAGTTTTGCTTATCCGCTTATCGGTTCAAGTTATATCGTCGTCATGCTCTCGTCCCGTCTTCTCTTTGGCGAATCCATCAGCGCCGTCCGTTGGGCGGGCGCCGCCTTTATTTCTCTCGGCGTGGTCTTGATCAGCCGGCAATAGATGCTGCCGGTATCCGTCCTGGTCTTAAATTATAACGGCGCGAAATTCATTCAAGCTTGCCTTAAATCGGTCATGGCTCAGGTCTATCCGGTTACCGAAGTTATCGTCATCGACAACGCTTCGACAGATGATTCAGTCGCCATGGTCACGGCCGGCTGGCCCGACATCGTTTTGCTGGAAGCCGGCGCCAATCTGGGGTTTGCCGGCGGGATGAATCTCGGCATCGGGAAATCGAAAGGCGAGCTGGTTCTGCTGCTCAACCCCGATGTGGTCTTGGACCCGGGCTTTTTGGGCGCGATGGTCGAAGCGATAAGCACCGACCCCCTGGTTGGCTCGGTCTCCGGCAAGGTATACAAGATGGTCGATAGGCAAGCGCGCATTCTCGATACGACCGGCCATGTTATCTTCCGCAACCGCCTTTTCACGGACCGCGGCGACGGCGAAGCGGATGTCGGTCAATACGACCGGGTCGAGGAGATATTCGGCGCTTGCGCCGGCACCGGCCTCTACCGGCGGCGGATGCTGGAAGACCTGAAAGTCCGGGACGAGTATTTCGACGAATCGTTCTTTCTCTTCCTTGAGGACACAGACTTAAACTGGCGGGCTCAGCTGCGGGGATGGAAGTGTTTATATACGCCTGAAGCCATTGCCTGGCATTACCGGGGCGGTATCGCCGAGCGCAAGACTAAGCTGGTCGAGTTCCATAACTATAAAAACCGGTACATGATGATCATAAAAAACGATTCGCCGCTGAGCTTTATCAAGAACCTCCACCATTTCATTCTCACCGATACGCTGAAGAGCGCCGCTTTGCTCTGGCGGTGTCCGCCGGCCCTGACCGGCCTGTGGGACGTCTGCCGCAATCTCCCCGCACTGGTTGGAAAAAGACGTATAATTCAAAGTAACCGGACGGTCGATCGAAAAGAGTTTGAACGCTGGCTGATGCCTTTCGATTATCGGAGCTGGATAAGCCGCCATTTAAAGAGTTGACCATGGATGATTTCGAAGTAACGCTGGCGATAATCAATTATAATACAAAGGATTGGCTGGACGATTGCTTAAAGGCCATCACCAAAGCGCCGCCGCTGGCGGCGCATGAGATATATGTGGTGGATAACGCTTCCACGGATGGCAGCGTCGATTTTGTCGCCCGCGAATATCCCGACGTCCATATCATCGAAAACGCCGGCAATCTCGGGTTTTCCGCCGCCGCCAACCAGGCGCTAAGGACCAGTCATGCCAAGTACGTGCTGATACTCAATACCGACACGATGGTCGACCCGGAAGCGATAGATATACTGGTGGAGTTCGCCGACGCCCGCGACGACTTAGCGGTGGCCGGGCCGTTGCTGCTCAACACCGATGAGACCGTCCAGCTCTCCGGTCGCCGGTTTCCATCGTTTCTCGATGCCATAATGCATGCTTTTCTGGGCATTATCTGGCCGAGCAATCCTTTTTCGGTCCGCTACCGGATGCTCGATTGGGACCGGACGTCCGAACGGACCGTCGACTGGGTATCCGGCGCGGCCATGTTCATCAGGCGCGATGCCGCCCGGGAGATTAATTTTTTCGATGAGCGGTTTTTTATGTATGTGGAAGACATGGACCTTTGTTACCGTCTCTGGCAGAAAGAGTGGAAAGTCTATTTTTGCCCCGACGCCAAGGTGGTTCATCACATAGCCAAGAGCAGCGAGCAATCGAGCGCTAAAATGATAATCGAATTTCAGCGAAGTCTTTACCGCTTTTTCGCGAAAAACTATAGTCATACGTGGAAGTTGTTGCTAAAGCCCTTGGTGGCAGTCGGGTTGGCGCTTCGGGGCGGGCTCTTGATAGTGCGCGATCAGGTGGCGCGGCAACTGGCTAAGCGCAAGCAGTCGGATAGGACTGAAGGGGAAGGTCTCGATGCAGGGTAAAGGCCCCGGATGAAGGCGGTTATACTGGTCGGCGGGCAGGGGCTGAGGCTGCGCCCTCTTACCTGCACTTTACCCAAGCCGATGCTGCCTTTGATAAACAGGCCCTTTATCGAGCATGTTTTGGCCCACTTGAAACTGCACGGGATCGACGAAGTCATTTTGAGCGCCGGGTACCTGCCGGCCACATTCGACGATCACTTTAAGAAGATAGACGACCTGGGCCTAAAGCTGGAGCTGGTCGCCGAAGAGCAGCCGCTCGGCACTTGCGGCGCCGTCAAGAACGTCGCCGACCGTCTCGACGATACTTTTATGGTCTTCAACGGAGATATTTTAACCGATATCAACCTATCCCACCTGCTCGAATATCACCGGAAGAAGGGGGCTCTGGCGACTATTGCCCTGACTTCGGTCGACGATCCGACCAGCTACGGTTTGGTTCCGCTCAAAAGCGACGGGCAAGTGGAAGCGTTTGTCGAAAAACCGAATTGGGACGATGTGACGACCGACCTGATAAATGCCGGCACCTATATTTTGGAACCGCAAGCTTTGGACCTGGCCCCGTCCGGGGAAAACTATTCTTTCGAACGCGGCCTCTTCCCATTGATGCTGGAAAAAGGCTTGCCGGTCTACGGTTGGCCGGCCGGTTCGTACTGGCTCGATATCGGCAGTCCGGAAAAGTTTATGCGAGCCCATCACGATCTGCTCGACGGCAAGCTGCCCTTCGATTTTCAGGGCAGCGAATTAAAGCCTCGCGTTTGGGTTGGGGCGGGGACGGTCATTGAGGCGGGAGCGATGATTTACGGTCCGGTGGCGATGGGCAAAGACTGCTTGGTCGAGGCGGACGCGGTTGTTGTCGGACCCACCTCGCTCGGCGACGGTTGCATCATCTCGGCCGGCGCTCGCGTCGAAGGTTCTGTGCTTTTGGACGGCTGCAGATTAGCCGGGAGCGCGGTGGTAAAAAACTCTATACTGGGCCGGCATGTCTCTATCGGCCGCAAAGTCCATGTGGACGATGTCTCGGTCTTAGGCGATAATCTAGCGGTCGGCGAAGACAATCTGCTTCGCCACGGCATAAAAATCTGGCCGGACACAAAGATCGAACCGGGTACGATAAGGTTTTAGAGGGGGAAGTGAGAAGTGAGAAGTGAGAAATGCCGGTGGCCTGTCATTCCTGTGGCGCGACACAAGAACGTGTCATTCCTGCGGAAGCAGGAATCTATCGGTCTGAAGGAGAAACATTGATAGACATAGATGACATCGCGGCCGTGGCCGCCATAGATAAGGCCGGCATGCTGGATGAGATGGCGGGGTTCGCCGACCAATGCGAGCAGGCTGTCGACATGGCCCGGCACACCGAGCTGAATATCGATCCGGCCGGGATAACGGACATCCTGGTCTTGGGGATGGGCGGCTCGGGGATTGCCGGCGATGTTTGCCGCGTCTTATTCGACGATGCTCTTAACGTCCCCATTCAAGTCAATCGCCACTATCGGTTGCCCGCTTATGTGGGGCCGGCCACGCTTGTCCTGGCGGTTAGCTACTCCGGCAATACGGAAGAGACGCTGGCGGCGCTCGGCGAAGCCGTGACGCGAGGGGCGAGGGTGGTCGCTGTCTCAAGCGGCGGCAAGATAAGCCTAATTGCCCGAGACAAAGGCTTGCCGCTGATCCGGATACCGGCCGGCCTCCAACCGAGGGCGGCGCTAGGTTATTTGAGCCTCCCGCCGGCGGTCGTACTGGAAAAGCTCGGGCTCGTGCCCGCTCTGACGGAGGCCGTCAGCGAAGCGGTCAACCTGCTCCGACATCAATCAGCGCGACTCCGTCCCGAAGAGCCGGAGTCATCCAATCCGGCTAAGCAACTGGCCCGGCGCTTGCACGGCAGATTGCCGGTCATATATGGCTCGGAAGGGGTGGCCTCTCTCGCCGCCTTCCGGTTTAAATGCCAGATAAACGAAAATGCCAAGCAGCCGGCGAACTGGAATCTCTTGCCGGAGTTGGACCATAACGAGATCACCGGCTGGCAGTGTCTGGAAGATATCAGCCGCCGGTTTCACCTTATCTTCTTAAGGGACGCCGACGAGCACCCGCAGGTCAAAAAGCGCGTCGAGGTGACCCGCGATTTGATAATCGACCGGTTTTGCGGCACGGAAGAGTTTTGGTCGAGCGGCGCTTCAAAGCTGGCCCGTCTGCTTTCCCTTGTCTATCTGGGCGATTTCACCAGCGCCTATCTGGCGCTGCTCAACGGGGTCGATCCCAGCCCGGTCGAGCGCATTGAGCTGCTAAAGAAGAGATTGGCCTAAAGACGAATTGGACCATCTTGCCGACAACGTCCACGAAGCCGCCCAGCATATCGTTAAGAATCTGACGGATAAGGCCGATATCGGCGTCGTTCTCGGTTCCGGTTTAGGGGACGCCGCGGTCGAGCTTGAGCCTGAAGGCGAACTTCCATACGAACAGATAACTTACTTTCCTGTGTCCGGCGTTGCCGGCCACGAAGGGAAATTGCTCCTCTGCCGATTGGCCGGCAAGAGAGTGCTGGTCTTGCAAGGGCGATTCCATTATTATGAGGGCTATACCATGCGAGGGGTCACTTTCCCTATTCGGGTGTTGGCTGCTCTCGGGGTTGGCAAGCTGGTGCTGACCAACGCGGCCGGCGGCGTGAATCGCCGCTTCAAGCCGGGCGATTTTATGTTCGTCGAAGACCATCTCAATTTTATGGGCGACAACCCGCTTATAGGCGTGACCGACGAGGCCCTGGGCCCGCGGTTCGTCGATTTGAAAGACGCTTACGACGAGGATATGTTGAATTTAGGCGTGCGTGTCGCCGGCCGTCTGTCGATGCCGGTGCGTCGCGGGGTTTTGGCCGCCATGTCGGGGCCGAGTTATGAGACAAGGGCGGAAACCCGTTGGCTGGCCCGCGCCGGCGCCGATGCGGTCACGATGTCGACGGTGCCTGAGACAATAGTCGCGCGGCAGAGCGGGATGAAAGTCTTGGCAATTTCATGTATAACAAATAATCTGTGGCTGGCGGACGCTACCAACCACTTGAATGTTGTCAATGTCGGTAAAAAAGCCTCGGGTCTTTTGGCCGGATGGTTACGGGAGTTCATAAGGGAACTGTAATTGTAAGAGAACTGCAGCGGTAATCCAGAAATCGTTAGAGAGAAGGAGTATTTAATGGAATTTGACGTTAAAGACCCGGCCCTCGCGGCCAAGGGTAAGCTAAAGATAGAATGGGCCGAGAGGCAGATGTCTGTCTTGCGGCAGATCCGCGCCCGGTTTGAAAAAGAAAAACCGCTGGCGGGGGTGACTATCGGCGCTTGCCTGCATGTCACCACTGAGACCGCTAATCTAATGTTGACGCTCAAAGCCGGCGGCGCCAACGCGGTCCTTTGCGCTTCCAACCCGCTGAGTACCCAAGATGAGGTGGCCGCTTCGCTGGTCAAGGATTACGAGATTCCTGTCTTCGCCATTAAGGGCGAAGACAGTAAGACCTATTATCAGCACATCAATCAAGCGCTGGATATGAAGCCGAATATAACCATGGACGATGGGGCGGACCTTATATCCACGCTCCACAGCGATCGCAAAGATATGCTCGAGCACGTCATCGGCGGCACAGAGGAGACGACCACCGGGGTTATCCGCTTGAAAAGCATGGCCGCCCAGGGAGTGCTTCTCTTTCCTGTCATCGCCGTCAACGACGCGTTTACCAAGCATTTCTTCGATAACCGGTATGGCACGGGCCAAAGCACGATAGACGGCATCCTGCGGGCGACAAATATCCTGCTGGCCGGTAAGAACTTCGTCGTCGGCGGTTACGGCTGGTGCGGCCGGGGCTTGGCGATGCGGGCCGAAGGGATGGGCGCCAACGTTATTATCACCGAGGTCGATCCCTTAAAAGCGCTTGAAGCCGTCATGGACGGCTACCGGGTGATGCCGATGGTCGAGGCGGCTGAAATAGCCGACATTATCGTTACCATCACCGGCGATATGCATGTTCTCGACGCCGCTCATTTCAACGTCATGAAGGACGGTTGCATTGTCGCTAATTCCGGGCACTTCAACGTCGAAATCAATATCGATGCTTTAAAAGAACAATCCAACGGGGTGCGCACCATCAGGGATTTTGTTGAAGAATACTCGATGAACGACGGCCGCAAGATATTCCTGCTGGCTGAGGGGCGCCTCGTCAACCTGGCTGCCGCGGAAGGGCACCCCGCCTCCGTTATGGACATGAGTTTCGCCAACCAGGCGCTCGCCGCCGAACTTATGCATAAAGAAGGCAAAACTTTCGAGCGCAAGGTCTACAGCGTACCGGAAGAGATAGACAAAGAGATCGCCCGCTTGAAGCTGGCGTCGATGGACACCCACATCGATGTGCTCACAGCGGAGCAGGAGAAGTATCTGGCCAGCTGGGAAATGGGAACGTAAAAGGGGTCAGGTCTTGCAATGCCACATTTTACTGCTTGAGCTGCGGTAATAATGAGCCTCTCTGCCCCGGTTCATCGTTGGGGCCAATTCGTGCAATAATTACTTACCTAATTGCACGACCTGGCCCCATTTTTTTCGGCCGGTGTTCCAGATGGGAAGCAAATGAAGAGAAAATCGGTTCTAATCATTGCCGGTATTGGATTAATCGCCGCCTTTTTTGCGGCCGGTATAACGAGTGCTTATGCCTATTCGCCGGGTGAAACGGTTTGGGCGCGCAAATCTGACGGCCGGGCCGGCCGGGCTGATTACGGGGTCGATGTCGCTATAGACGCCTCTAAGAATGTATACGTAGCGGGATGCGTTGATGGCTTTGGCGTTGACGGCGACTTCGGGCTTGTTAAATACAAGCCTAACGGGCGACGGGCATGGTTCAGGAGGTATTCCGCCGCCGGGCGCGATCATCCGGAAAGCCCTGTGGCCATCGGTATCGATGGCAAAGGCTCGGTCTATGTAGCCGGAAGCGTCGAAATAGAGGATAACAACGATTATCAGATCATTAAGTACAGTTCGTCCGGCGCCGTTAAATGGGTCCGCTGGTATGGCGCGCCGGGCAAAAGCGAGGATGTCGTTGCCGCGATGGCGGTCAGTCCTCAAGGCGATGTTTATGTCGCCGGCGTAAGCGACAGGTTTCGGGGCCACGGTTTCGATTATTTAACCCTAAAATACAACACCGCCGGCGAGCGGAAATGGGTCAGGCGTTATGATGGTGCGGCCCGCCGGGAGGATTATGCAAACGATCTGGCTATAGATAAAAAGGGCAACGCATATATCACCGGGTACAGTACCGGCGCCGACGCCTCAAGCCAATATCTAACGATCAAATACGACAAACAGGGCCGCCTTAAATGGAGCCGTCTTGCGGGTGACGGCGGCACAAACATTGCTAATGCCATTGCGGTTACAGGCGGCGGCGATATTTTTGTCACCGGCACCAGCTATTTGACGGACAGGGCTCATAATTTAACCGTTAAATACGGTCCTAACGGCGGCACACAATGGACCAGCAGATATGCCGGATCGGAAGCCGGTAATTATTCGGGCGACGGCCTAGCCTTAGGCCGCAACGGCAGCGCTTACGTCACGGGCGAGAGTTTGAATTTTAGCACCGGAAGGACCGACATTGCGGCTATTAAATATGACGCTTCGGGCCGTCAGGTGTGGGTTCAAATATATGGCGGCCAAGCCGATCTCGACTATGAATTCTCGTCGGTTGGCTCCGACCGAAACGGCAATCTTTACATCGCCGGTATGTTTGAGGGTTTTGACCGGAAGGCTGATATTTTTGCCGTGAAATATAGCGGCGACGGCGTTCCGATATGGGACCGCGATTATGCGGGCGAAGGCAACGTCGAAGATCGCGCAAACAGCCTGGCTGTACGGAGCGACGGCTATGCGTATATAACCGGCTCCACTTATTCTAAGCGGAGTGAAAACATTGTCACTGTCAAATATGCGCCATAAAAATCTCCTTTGCCTCGCGCTCTTTTTAATAACCGTTCCGGCAGCGCTCTTTTTGGACAGACAATCGGCCCAAGCAGCTTTAAGCTTCACAAGACCGGAGTCGAATGTTGTATTGCCTGAAGGCCGCGACTTCGCCTCCGAACATTTTGGCGACCCCTGGGATATGGATGGGAGCGCAGACCTCTCATACGGACAATATATTAATCAGATGACCGATATTAGTTGGGCCGCCGGCCGTTTTTATGCCAGGGCCACCGGCACAGACGCAAATTTCCACCCTCTTTTTCCCGGCTATGACGGGGTTTTATTTAACGGGCGGGACGGCTTCATAAATAGAATCGACACGGCCGCCTATGACCGCTTGAGCTTTCGGATGTATTCGGACAAAAAAACCTGGGGTCAGATTTATTGGTTTTACAACCAATTCTGGACAGATTTTGGATACGTGGATTTTCATGTCGATCGCGGTTGGAACATATACACGATCGATCTCCCCTCTTCCGGCATGTGGTTTGGCCGCCCGCTGGGACTGAGGATCGATCCCGGCAGCCTGGTGGACCAAAGTATCGGGGTCGATTGGATCAGACTTTATAAAGCCGGCAGCACTCCGTTGGAGATTGCCTGGAACGAGCCCGATGGCAGCGGAACGCCATGCTCCTTGTACCTTGACGACGACGCCGATTTTGGCAATGGCGTTTTGGACTTGATCGGCAAGTTTAAAGCAACGCAGACAACCACCCAGTGGGACCAGGGCGCTTATCCGCCCGGCAATTATTACTTCGCGACAGAATCATCGGCAGGGGTAGCTTATTCAAAACCCATCACAATCGAGAGCATGCCGCTTATTGAAATGCTTGAGCCGGACAATCAAGGCGGACAAGACTATGCTGCTTCCGAGATGGGCAATGCCTGGGATATGAAGGACCGCCGCGATGTCTGGTATTGGCGAAACTTAAGAGATGTCGTTTTTAGCGCCGGCATCATGTCGGCCACACCAAAGAACGGGGACGGATATATTCATTTAAAAGTGCGCAAACCTATCGACGCCCAGAAGTATCACCGCTTGACGTTCCGCTTTCGGTATGACGGCCCGTTTGATTACGGGGCGGGAACGATGAGTCGCTTTATTTGGTCGAAGGACCATGACAACGCCGATCTTTACCAAACAATAAACGACATCGTTACTTATCCGTCCTGGCAAACCTACACAATCGATCTAACCGCAGCCGGTTTGGATGTTGGTTCGATCGGTTGGAAAGGGCTTGTCCGCGACTTTCGCTTCGATCCCCTGGAATGGCGGGCTCGACGACGGTTTTATCTTGATTATGTGAGCTTAAGGGCCGATGACGCCGCCGACAAAAGTTTCGTCATAAAATGGCGCGAACAGCGCGCCGGGTTGCGTCCGACGCTGGTCGATTTATATTACGATCAAGACAACCAGGGCTTTGACGGTCAATTGATCGCATCGAATCTGGCCGTTAACCAGGGCATCAATAAATTCAAGTGGAGTACGAGCAAGGTTAAGCCCGGTCTCTATTATATCTACGCGATTGCGAAAGACGGCATCAGCTCGACTGGGTGGTACGGCAGCGGCCCCGTCGGTATTAGCCACCATCGTTGATCGGCGTTTCTTGTGCCGGTCGACAAGGAAGGTCCTTTCCCATATCCTCGGCGTATGCCTGAACTTCCAGAAGTAGAAACGATCCGCCGCGATCTGGACAAGCTGGTCGTCAGCCGCCGGATAATCTCGGTGACGGTCGCCAGCCTCAAGTTGCTGCGCGGCTATTCGCCGGCGCTTTTCAAAGAGGGGCTTGAAGGGCGCAAAATCATTGGCGTCGGACGTCGGGCGAAAATCCTTATTCTCGATATTGACTCGGGCGATAAGCTGCTGGTGCATCTTAAGATGAGCGGCCGGCTGCTTTATTTGCCCGCCGCCGAGACACCGGCCAAGCATACGCATCTGGTTTTTGGGTTGGACAACGGGTTTGAACTGCGCTTTGTCGATATGCGCCGGTTCGGCTATTTTAAGCTCATTGAAGGCGGTGCGCTTCAAGACGCCCCGGATTTAAGGAACCTCGGGCCGGAACCTTTGGCTGTGGATTTTACGGAGGCGGATTTCAAAGCTCTCATTAAGGCAAAATCCGGCAGCCGCCGGGCGATCAAGGGGGTGTTGCTCGACCAGACGTTTCTGGCCGGGGTCGGCAACCTTTACGCCGATGAAGTTCTGCACGCGGCGAGAATAAATCCGATGCGGCCTGTTAGCTCGATAAAACCGGTCGAGGCCGCCAGGCTCTACCGGGCCATAAGAGAGATATTGACGGAGGCCATAGAATTGCGTGGAACGTCGTTTGACCTATATGTCGACGCTCAAGGCCGGCCGGGGCGGTACGTGGAGAAATTAAAGGTCTACGGACGCTCCGACCAGCCGTGCCTTAAATGCGGCGCTATTTTACTCAAAGAGCGGGTAGCCGGGCGTGGGACGCATTACTGCCTGCATTGTCAAAAATAAAGGAGCCGCGGTCGGCGCTATTGCGAGCTTTTTAAGTCTGACTGCTCAGGTATCCGACCAAGAGGGCCCCGCCCAGAGCGAATGCCGCCGCCATAACGATCAGCAGCAGCGTGCGCCGGCTCGTAGCTTGCTCGATTGAGGAAAGGTCGGCCAATTCGGCTTCCTCGAGCTTGTTTAGATACCCGAGCTTATCCAGGATCGAATGCTGGTAGATGTGCATATGCTCCATTTTTTCCGGACCGATTTTCCGGATATCTTCTCCGTGCAAGGAGAAAATCTCTTCTTGGATCTTTATGAGTTTTGTGAATTGGCCCAGCGCTTCACGGATAATACGCCGGTCCGACAGCTCGAAATGGCGGGCACTTGAAAGTTTCTTAAAAGTCTTGGCGATCCGTTTCTTAAACCCCCGGAACTCCTCGGCTTCACTGGGCTTGGCCTCGATCAAATAATCATGGGCCGGCAACATCGATTCGGCGATATCGCCCTTGATTGCTAAGACCAGCATATTCAATTCGTTTTGAGAAAATGTGGCCTTGGCGTGTTGGGCCGTGCTGTTTTGGACGGTATTGGCCAGAAAGCCGCTGAATATCAGCAAAGCCACGATGCCGACGAAGCTGATGCCCAGTTTAGTGTTTGTGGACAGGTGCTTGTTTCCCATGACCCCGGCGTTCTGCGTCGCAGCGACGCGCTCGATCCGTTTGCGGGCGAAATGTCTATCTAGTATTATATTGTATAACCTTTCAGCCGGAAATAACAAGGCTTGCTCCGGTTGATTAGTCTAAGTCTACCTGCCAATTTAGGCGTTTATGGAGGTCAAATTGACGGAAAAAGGGACCTTTCGGGTTAAATCCGGTCTGGCGGAGATGCTAAAGGGCGGCGTCATCATGGACGTGACCAACGCCGAGCAGGCCAAGATAGCCGAAGAAGCGGGCGCCGTCGCGGTTATGGCTCTGGAACGCGTGCCGGCGGACATCCGGGCCGCCGGGGGAGTGGCGCGCATGGCCGACCCGACCGTCATTCAAAAAATCATCGACTGTGTCACTATCCCGGTCATGGCGAAAGCGCGGATCGGCCACTTTGTCGAAGCGCAGATACTGGAAGCTCTGGGCGTCGATTACATCGATGAGAGCGAAGTCCTGACCCCGGCCGACGAAAGCCATCACATCAATAAGCGGCGGTTCGCGGTGCCTTTTGTTTGCGGCGCGGTAAATCTTGGCGAAGCGCTGCGGCGCCTCGGCGAAGGCGCGGCTATGATCCGCACCAAAGGCGAAGCCGGCACCGGCAACGTGGTCGAGGCTGTCCGGCATATGCGCACGATCAACGGGGAGATAGCTCGCTTAAAGGGCCTTCCGGAAGAAGAGCTGGCGACCGCGGCCAAAGAGCTGCGTGCTTCTTATGAACTGGTCGTTGAGGTAGCAAAGACCGGACGATTACCGGTCGTCAATTTCTCCGCTGGGGGTATCGCAACGCCGGCCGACGCGGCGCTGATGATGCAACTCGGCGCCGACGGCGTCTTTGTCGGCTCGGGGATTTTCAAATCCGAGGATCCGGCCTCCAGGGCCAAAGCTATCGTTCGGGCCACGACGCATTTCAATGATCCCAAGGCACTGGCTGAGGCGTCGAAAGGTTTAGGCGACGCCATGCCGGGGCTGGAGATAAGCGACATCCCGAAAGAGGACCTTATTCAGAATCGCGGATGGTAGGTAGGGCGCCGACAGTTGGCATTCTGGCTCTGCAAGGCGCGGTCCGCGAGCATCAGCGGGCGGTTGAGCGGTGCGGGGCGCAAGCGATTCCGGTCAAGCGGCCCGATGAATTAGCGCTGGTAGACGCGCTTATCATTCCGGGCGGCGAGAGCACTACTATCGGCAAATTAATGGCCGAATATGGTTTTTTGGAGCCGATCCGGCGGCGGGCGGCTGAGGGATTGGCGATCTTCGGGACCTGCGCCGGCTTGATCTTACTGGCCAAAGAGACGGTTGAAGGCAGCGAGAATCTTCTCGGGCTAATGGATATCAAGGCCCGTCGCAACGCTTTCGGCCGCCAGGTGGACAGCTTTGAAGCGGACATATCGATAAGCGGGTTCGAGCCGCCTGATTTTCCGGCGGTCTTTATTCGGGCGCCGCGGATAGAAGAGACCGGCGCCGGCTTAGAGGTGCTGGCCGATTTTGAAGGGCGGGCGGTATTGGCGCGGCAGGGGCGTTTTCTGGCGTGCGCTTTCCATCCCGAGCTTACAGATGATCTGCGTCTGCACCGGTATTTTTTAGAAAACGTCATGAAGGGGGAGGTCAGATGTCCGGCCACTCAAAATGGTCAACCATAAAGCATAAGAAAGGCCGGGCCGACGCCGCGCGCGGCAAGGTATTCTCCAAGCTTTCCCGCTATATAACGGTGGCGGCCCGCGAAGGCGGAGGCAATCCGGAGATGAACGCCACCTTGGCGGCGGCCATTGAAAAAGCCAAGAGTTATAACATGCCGGCGGACAATATCGATCGGGCCGTCAAGAAAGGCACAGGCGAGATCGAAGGTGTCTCTTACGAGCAGCTCGATTATGAGGGCTATGGGCCGGATGGCGTGGCGGTCTTGGTGGAAGTGCTGACAGACAACCGCAACCGCGCCGCGGCGGAGATGCGCCGAATATTCACTAAGTACAACGGTAAACTCGGTACCAGTGGTTCTGTGGCCTGGATGTTCGAGCGAAAGGGTGTCATCCTTTTGCCGAAATCGGTCGGGGACGAGGAGGTTGTGCTCGACGCGGCCCTGGAAGCGGGGGCGGAAGATATGACCCCCGAAGACGATCACTACGAGATAAAAACGGACCCGACGGAGCTGGCGGGTGTCCGCGGCGTTCTGGCGGAAAAGGGGCTGGAGATCAGTTCCGCCGATCTGTCGATGCTGCCGAAATCGACTCAGCTGCTCGGCAAAGAAGAAGCCCGGCGCGTCTTGAGGTTTGTCGAGGCTCTGGAAGAATGCGACGATGTCCAGGAAGTCTATTCCAACTTCGATATCCCCGATGCGGTGATGGAAGAAGTAGCGGCGGAATAAACGATTCTGGACAGCAACCGGTGGCTCTGATATAGTACATACGTTCGTATCTGAGCAGGAAGGCGCGATTTGATTATCCTAGGGATAGATCCGGGTACCGCGGCGACCGGCTATGGGGTTATTGCCGTGGCGCCCGGGGGCAAGCTGCAGGCCCTGGCCTACGGCGTTATCTCCACTCCGTCCGGCCGGGCCGATCACCTTCGTTTGAGTCAACTGCACGACGGACTAAACTCTCTTTTAGTCCGCTTCGACCCCGCGGAAGTCGCGGTCGAGCAGTTATTCTTCACTAATAACGCTAAAACGGCCATCGCTGTAGGTCAGGCGCGCGGCGTAGCGTTGCTGGCGGCGGCCGGGGGCGGCTGCTCAGTCGGCGAATATACGCCTCTGCAGGTAAAGCAAGCGGTTGTCGGCTACGGCGCCGCTCAAAAGGCGCAAGTCCAATATATGGTAAAAGCGATACTGGGATTGGCGGAGACGCCCAAGCCCGATGACGCCGCCGACGCCCTGGCGGTCGCTATCTGTCACGCGCATAGCAGGAAGATGGAGGCTGTGGCAGAAGTCAGAAGTGGGGAGTCAGAAGGCAGAAGGGTGAAGGATGCAGGGTGGGTGTCGCGGGGATGATATGTCATTCCTGCCCCTGCTTTCGCAGGGGTAAACTGCAGCAGGAATCTCGCGGCAAAACTAATACCGGCAGGAGGCCATAATTGATAGCCACCCTCAGAGGTCTGCTGGTCGCCAAATCAGGGCAGAACGCCGTTATCGAAGCCGGCGGTGTCGGCTATCGGTTCATGATGCCCACTCCCGATCTTGGGTCGCTGCCGCCGGTCGGCCAAGAAGTCAGAGTATTCACCTATTTGCAGATTAAAGATGACGCCATAAATCTGTACGGCTTTGAAAACGAGGCCAAGAAAGATTTGTTTATCCAGCTCATCGGGGTTAGCAACGTGGGTCCAAAAGCGGCCATGGCCATCCTGTCGCACCTCGCTCCCGACCAGCTGGCTCAAGCCATAATCACCGAAGACTTCGCCTTGATAAGCAGCGCGCCGGGGGTCGGCCGCAAGACGGCCCAGAGGCTCGTCTTGGAATTAAAGGAAAAGATGGGGTTAGGCGAAGCGCAGTCGGTCGTCGGCGGCCGGCCGGCATCGCCCCTGGCCCAGGCCCGGGAAGCGCTGACAAACTTGGGTTACGATACCGCGGAAGCCGCCGGGGCGCTGACCGGCGCGGAAGAAGGCCAAACAGTGGACTGGTATATCAAGTTCGCGCTGAAGCGATTGGCAAGAGCTTAAATGGAAGAAAGAATTCTGGCCGCCCAAGTCAGTCAAGACGACATCGAGCTCGATAAAAGCCTGCGGCCGAAAGGCCTGGCCGAGTTTGTCGGGCAAAAACAGGTTAAGGAAAACCTTTCCATATTTATCCGGGCCGCCAAAGCCAGAGGCGAAGTCTTGGATCATGTTCTTCTTTGCGGTCCGCCGGGTTTGGGCAAAACGACCCTCGCCGCTATAATCGCCGCCGAATTGGGGGTCGGCATTAAGACGACTTCGGGGCCGGCCCTTGAGAGAGCCGGCGATCTGGCCGCGATCCTAACGGGGTTGGAGCCGCATGATGTCCTCTTTATAGACGAGATCCACCGCCTCAATCGCACGGTCGAGGAGATACTCTATCCGGCGATGGAAGATTTCGAACTCGACATCATCCTTGGTAAAGGTCCGAGCGCCCGGTCGTTAAGGTTGGAGATACCGTCCTTTACCCTGATCGGAGCGACTACCAGAACGGGGTTGATAACCTCGCCGCTGCGCGACCGGTTTGGCGTAAACTCGCGACTCGACTATTATACGGCTGACGACCTTTCCCGGATAGTCCGCCGGTCGGCAGGTATCATCGATGTTGAGATAGACGCTGACGGCGCCGATGAGATTGCCCGCCGCTCTCGGGGAACACCGCGAATCGCCAACCGCCTCTTGAGGCGGGTCCGCGATTATGCCCAGGTAGAAGGGGACGGCCGGGTCACTTGCTTGTTGGCCGGGGCAGCCCTGGAGCTCTTTGAGGTCGACGAAGCTGGCTTGGACAAACTCGACCAGCGGATACTCAGGACATTAGTGGAAAAATTCGCCGGCGCCCCTGTCGGTTTGAATACTCTGGCGGTGGCTCTCGGAGAAGAGCCCGAGACAATTGAAGATGTTTACGAGCCGTATCTCGTCCAACTCGGTTTTTTGCAGCGCACCCCCCGCGGCCGCGTGGCGACGGAGCGAGCCTACAAGCACTTGGGGCTGGCGTTCGGCGCCCCCACCACCCCTCAAGCGCCGCTGTTTTAGAAACGCGGCCGAAAGCCTCGTCTGCTGCGTTTTCCTCGCCCTCGGTTCGGCTTTGGGGTCAGGTCGTGCAATTAGACTAGTAGTTATTGCACGACCTGACCCCATTTCTTACGCTCCCTCGCCTCAGTGTTCGTCTGCCTGGCATCCGGGGCTTTGGGCCGCGTTTCTCCAATTTTGACTGTCCCTGTTATAATTATGACGAGGCAAGAATTTGAATATTATTGAAGTAAACGGTTTAGTAAAAAACTATGGCGACCTAAAAGCGGTCGATAATGTCTCGTTCGGCGTTGCCAAGGGCGAGATATTCGGTATTCTGGGGCCGAACGGGGCCGGCAAGACGACGACGCTGGAAATGATCGAGGGGCTTAGACAACCGGACGCCGGTGAAGTGTCGTTAAAAGGCATCCCGGTCTGGCCGAACCCCGGCCCCACTAAAGAACTCATCGGCGTTCAGTTGCAGACGACCGCACTCTTTGACTACCTGACCGTCAGGGAGATGCTGGCCTTGTTCGGCTCTTTCTACCGTCGGCGGTTGACCCGGGATAAGATAGACGGGCTGCTGGGCGCCGTCAGCTTGACGGACAAAGAAAAGTCGCGCGTTAATGAGCTCTCCGGCGGCCAGCAGCAGCGCCTCTCCATCGCCCTGGCGCTGGTGAACGAACCTGAGGTCGTCTTTCTCGACGAACCGACGACCGGTCTCGACCCTCAGGCCAGGCGGCGCCTCTGGGATGTAGTCAGGGAAATAAGCGCTGTCGGCAAGACGATCGTCTTGACCACGCACTATATGGAAGAAGCTGAAGTCCTCTGTGGCCGGGTGGCGATCATGGACGCGGGCCGCATCATCGAGATAGACACGCCGAAAGAGCTGATCGAGGGCTTGGGCGCCGAGGTTAAAATAACTTTTCGCGCCGACAGAGACCTTGAGCTGGCGGGATTGAAATCGGCGACAGGCGCCTCCGATATCTCCAAGCCGGATGCAGACTACGTTCTCTACACCGCCGATGTCCAGGCATCGATAGTCGGGCTTTTCGAGCTCGCGCAAAAATCCGCCGCTACGATTGAAAATCTGTCGGTATCGGGCGCCGATCTGGAAGATGTCTTTCTTCACCATACCGGAAAGGGGTTGCGGGATTGAGGCAATTTTTCGATCTATTGGTAGCTAACTTCAAGATGACTGTCCGCAATGTCCAGGCGCTATTCTGGCTGTTCGTCTTTCCTCTGATAATGATGAGTCTCTTCGGCATCGTCTTCGGCGGCGGCGAATCGAAGCCGAAATTGGGCATAGTCGATCTCGACCAGTCAGCGCTTTCGCGCAGCGTCCGCGAAGGCTTTAAAAAAGCCAAGGTCGTCCGGTTGTACCGGATAACAACGGTAAAGTCGGCCAAATCCAAGCTCAAAGCCGGCAATCTTGATGGCGTTATGGTCATCAGGAACGGTTTTTCCGCTCAGCTGGGCCGGGCAATCAAGACCAACGAAGCTGTCCGCGCGGGCTCATTCGCGCCGGTTTCACCGGGTGCGACAAAGCCCCCGGTCCCGGCCAAGGTAGACCTATACTACGACCCGTCGGCGACATTCGCATCCCAAGTCGCCCGCGGCGCCGTCGCCAATGTTCTGGGGTTTGTCGACAGGTCGGTCGGCCGGGCGCCGGTGTTGATCACTCTAAAGAGTCATAGTGTCAGGCAGAAAAACTTGCGGTATATCGATTTCTTAGTGCCTGGAATCATCGCCATGACCTTGATGAACTCGGCGATGTTCGGGTTGGCCGGCACTATCGTCAACTATCGCGAGCGGGGGATCCTGCGGCGCTTGAAAGTCACGCCCCAACCCTTGACGACTTTCCTGGCCGCCCAGATAACCAATCAGCTCGGTTTTTCGATTCTGCGGGCGGGTCTGTTGATCGCCGTGGCGCGGGTGCTCTTTGGCGTCCACGTGATCGGCAGTTATCTGACCTTGTTGGTTGTCGTCATCGTCGGTTCGTTGGCTTTTGTGACTATCGCTTTTGCTATTGCCAGCTTCTCGAAGAACCGCGAAATATCGGATACTTTGAGCAATATCATCTCCATGCCCATGATGTTCCTGGGCGGGGTCTTTTTCCCGACCGACGGGGCGCCGAAGTGGATACAGCCGGTTATCAAGGCGCTGCCCTTGAAATACCTGGGCGACGCGATGCGCGGGGTGATGATAAAAGGCGAGTCGCTTCAAGCTATCAGCACCGATTTGTGGGTCCTGGTCGCCGTCACCTTGGTTTTCTTTCTCATCTCCCTTAAAATGTGGCGCTGGGAATAAGCGCGGTTATGGCCTGTTGAATCAAACCCCCGCGGCTGATATTATGTATAGCTCAGGCGGGCGGACCAAAGAGGTGCAGATGAGACAGACCGCGCTATACATCGTTCTAATCGCGTTCATACTGATTTTGTTGATCGTCCCGGCCGCGGCTATGGCTGAATCGATGCCCGGTATGGATATGGGCGAAGGGACACAGACCGGAGCCATGGAAGGCATGGACCACGCCAATTATAAACCCCCGGAGCAGCGGGCGGACGATTCGACGATGGCGGCGATCGCCTCCGGTGTCTTCGGCCTTCCCATCGCGGGTTGGTTCATTACCAGGTCTGTGCGGAAAGCTAAGAAGAACTCAAAATGAACCCGGTCCGGGCGCGCGCGTTTGGCCCGGTCGCGGCAGTCGCTATCCTAGCGCTCACCGCTGTTAACGGCGCTTGCCGGGCTTCAGCGCCTGATAAGCCGAAGATGCTCGGCCGGCAAGCGGCCTATCAAGCCATAAGCAAGTCGGTCGGGCGCCCCCTCAAGCTTAAAACCCTCTCTCTGACTGAGTTTCCGACCGGACGCGGTTATGAGATCAGGCAAATCGACGGGCCGGGTTATTTTGTTGTGGATGCCGTATCGGGCGAGATCGATTACGCGATGCTGGAGGAAGTCAAGGCTAAGGCCGGCGCTCTGAAGGTCGATTTTAAGCAGGCCGGCCTTCTCGCCCGGGCCTGGGCCGGGCGCCGCCCGGCGTTCAAAGGTTTTCGTTATCTGGACAAGCAATCTCCCCGCCAATGGCCAAAGAAAGGCTACTTCACCGCGGTCTGGTCGGGGGCGCCGCCCCGGCGCCGCGCCCGGGAATTTGCCAAGGTCACCATCGATCTGACCACCGGAAGAGTGGCGAGCTTCGGCATCGGCGACCCCAAATGGACAATGTTCTGCCTGCCCCCGGGGGTAGTAGAAAAGGGAAAATAGAGAATAGAGAATCAGATCGGCTGAATCAAACTTGACTCTATTCTCCACTCTCCATTCTCTATTATCCAATCCCCTGCCCCCGACTTGGGTAATAACCCAATATATTGTTGGCGAGGAGGTCCGCGTGTCTGATAAATTCACCTATCCGGGGCTTGAAGATTATCCGGAATCGGTGCCTAAACGCGCTCAAAAAAAGGGTTTGAGCGGGCGGGAGCTGACGGAAGAAGAAGCGGCGGAATTCGAGCGCTGGAAAGTCTTCGAAGAGGCGGAGAAGACCCGCACACTTGACGACTTGCGGACGATTCTGTATTTCGGTGAAATCGAAACCGACCGCTCAAAAGAGGTTATAAGAAAGATGCTCGAGTTCGAGGCGAAAGACCCGGGCGAGCCTATAATCCTTAAGATCTCGTCGAGCGGAGGGTCGGCCCTGGACGGCCTCGCGATCGTGGAGACCATGCGCACCATAACCTCGCCGGTCATGACGTTCTGCCTCGGGTACGCGTTTTCCATGGCGCTGGTCATCCTGGCGGCGGGGGCGGGCGGCAGCCGTTTTTGCACCCGCGGCAGCTGGGTGATGATGCACCAGATATCCGCCGGCCGGTATCAGCGGTTCGATGAATTAAAGACCACATTCACTTTTTACGAGCGCCTTAATACCCAACTGGCTAAAATACTGGCCGATTCGTCCGGGCAGAAGCTCGCTAAGATCGAGCAGGATATGCGCGAGGATGTCTGGATGGCGGCCGATCAAGCCAAAGGATTCGGCCTGGTCGACACCATAATCTAAAAACGCGCCCGAAAGGCGCGTCTGCGGCGTTGTCTGATCTAGACCGAAGCCAGGCCTTCTCCGAGGGTGGCCCGGAAGGGCTGGCACCGGATAAAAGACCAGCGGTTCAGTCACGTAATTATACATACGCGCCCTCACCTCGGCCTTCGTCCGCCTAGCATCCGCACCTTTGGTGCGCATGTAGTGGTCTTGTTGACAATACTAACGGCGTCGGCATATTATGCGTTAAGGGCTTGCATGCCATACGGGAGTCCGCTTTTTCTACTTTCTTTTAAGTTCTAAAAAGTCGATATTTCGCGGTCACAGTTAGCGCTTCCAGAGGACTATTTATGAAGGGGGTTCGACCATGAGGTCTGCTCGCAAGTCAAGCTGGTTGACTGTGCGTGTGAATCTCAAGCGTCGCGCGGCCGCCATTTTTGCCCTGGTGCTTTTGTGCTCCGGCTTCCCCTTGCCGGTCGTCGCAGCCGACCCTATCGATCAGCAAGCTCCGAACACGACCCTCATCGCGAACCCCGCTGTGCCCGACGGCGACAGCGGTTGGTACAAAACCGGGCCCGATATCTCGTTTTCAATCGACGAGTCCGCCACGACTTTCTACCAATGGGATTCTACCGAGGCCGCCACTTTCGAGTCCGCCCCGGCCACGCTTTCCGCGCCGGGGGGGGGGCACACATACGCTTCACTACTATTCGGTTGATTTAGCCGACAACCAAGAGGCCATAAAGACCGCCGAATTCAAGGTAGATAATGAAGCCCCGCAAAACCCCGACCTATCGAGCCCCAGCCACACGGTCGATACAACTTCAACCGACAAGACGATCGATATTGCCTTAAGCGGCGGCGTTGACGCCGTCTCCGGTATTGACGGCTACGCGGCGTCTTGGAGCCAGAATGCGACTGAGGTGCCGCCGGCGATAAGCTTGCCGGCAAGCGCCGGCTCAACCACCAGTGCGCAACTGGCCGACGGCACATGGTATTTTAACTTAAGGACAAAAGACAATGCCGGGAACTGGGCAGAGCCTGTCCATTCCGGCCCATATCATATCGGCTACGCAGCGCAAAGTTTAGGCGGCTGGTTCGCCGCCGGCACAGGCGACAACTGCGTCATGCAGGCCGCCGTCGGCGACGGCATCGCGGCGGTGGTCGAGGTGTGGGACCAGAGCCCGGGTCTGACCTGGTACGACATCGCGATCGGGCAGCGGCACGACACTACGATTGCCGCCTCAAACCCGGCTGTCAGCCAAGGCAAGATCGCTTTTTATGGGCCTCTTGGCACCCTCTCGGTGCTTGACACCACCACTGGCGAGGTTGCCTTAACAGGCATCGACGGCGCCGAGGCCAGACCCGGCCGGCAAGCCGTCAACCGCTACTTCTTTGGCGACAATATCGTCTACCTGGATGCCTTTGACTCACACATCAAGATCTACAACCTATCAACCCTTGAGACTGTCGATACCGGCATCGCCACCCTATACAACAATCCCCAAATATCCGGGGATATCGTCTCCGCCGTCGACGCCGGCGGCCGAGTCGTCTACTACAATATCGCCGATGGACAGACCACGACTGTCGGGCCCGGCAGCGCCCCGGTTGTCGCCGGCGATATCATCAGCTACATCTCGGCCGCGAATACTTTGGCTTACTACACTATCGGCACCGGGCAGATCGCCGACACCGGCATCTACGCCGCGACGCAAAGCACCGACGGTGAGCGGATCGTCTATGGAAACGGCACCAACTTCTTGATCTATGACATTGCCGCCGGCCAGTCCCAAACCTCCGGGATGGGCTATGTCTGCATGTGCACCATGCCCGATATCTCCGGCAACCACGCTCTCATCGAGCGCTGGGAGGGCGATGAACCGGTTGTCGATCTAAACGGCGACGGGGACACAAACGACTGCATCGTCTCCGGGTGGGACTTCGCGACTGAAACCGTATCCACGACAGCGTCTCTTTCCGGCGCCTTAGGGCAAGCAGGTTGGTTCACATCAGACGTCGAGGTGACCCTGTCGGGGGCCGATTCAACCGGCAGCCCGATCGCCTTGACCGAATACAGCTTCGACGGATCGAGCTGGACTGAGTATACAGAGCCCTTCACAATCGCAAACGAAGGCCCCAGCACCCTTTGGCTGCGCTCGACCAATGAGGCCGGCAAAGTCGAGACACCCAAGCAAAGACTGATTCGCATCGACAAGACCGGGCCGGCCATCACCTTAAATACCCCGGCCAACCGCACCTACGTCTTGGGCGAGACGGCGACGGTGGAGTATGCGGCCACAGACGACATCTCAGGGTTGGCCGCCTTATCCGGCACCCAAGCCAGCGGATCGACCCTCGATACCACCTCAAGCGAAGGGCAGCACGACTTTGTCGTGTCCGCCGTCGACAAAGCCGGCAATACAACCCAAAGAGCCGCGATTTATTATCTCGACAAGCCGGGCTGGTTTTCCATGGGCAATGGCGACAACTGCGGAACCCAGGCCTCCATCGACGGGACCGTTGCGGCTGTGGCCGAGGCGCTCTATTTCGGCGGCTATCTCTCCTGGTACGACATGGCCGCGGCAGCCAGGCACGACACCACCGTTTCCGCCGCCAACCCGGCTGTATCTCAAGGCAAAATCGCCTTCTATCAGCCGGATATTTCCGGGGTCATATCGTTATTCGATACACAAACCGGCGAAGTGGCCTCGACCGATATCACCGCGGCCGCCGACCGGCCGCCATACTGGGCCGGGGGCCCAAGCAAATATTTTTTTGGCGACAATATCGTCTATCGCGATGCGATCGACGCCCAGGTAAAGGTTTACAACATATCGACCCATGAAACACTCGATACCGGCATCGTCGAGCTTGGCGCCGCCCCCCAGATTAACGGGGATATCGTCACCGCAACCGACGCCGAAGGCCGAGTCGTCTTCTACTCGATCTCAAGCGGGCAAACAACCGTTGTCGGGCCCGGCAGCGCCCCGGTCGTCGCCGGCGACATCGTTTCCTACATATCGGCGGGCGGCACTCTGGCCTACCACTCGATCTCAAGCAGCGGCACTGTCGACACCGGCATACCGGCGACAAGGCAGAGCACCGACGGAGAGAGAATCGTCTACGTCTTTGAGAGCTCCGGCCCCAGCGGCAGAAACTTCGCCGTCTATGATATCGCCACAGGCCAATCGCAGGCCTCCGGGACGTCCACTACCTGTCTTTGCAGCGCCCCCGATATATCCGGCGGCATTGTCGTTGTCGAGCGCTATGAAGGCGAGGGCACACTGGCCGATCTAAACGGCAACGGGTACACAAACGATTGTGTGGCTGTGGGGTGGGATTTAAGTACGGTTAAAGCCGCTCCCACCGGAACCGCGGTAATCGACAACGATGCGCTCTGGGCAAAGAGCGCCGCCGTTTCGATCGACAGCACCATATCCGGCGCCGGGCTTATGCGCTTCTCCGCCGGCGGGGGGAGTTGGACCGATTGGCAAAGTTATGAAACATCCAGGCTCATAGAGCTTTTACCCGGCGACGGCACCAAAACCGTCCAGGGGCAGTTCAAGGCCGATTATGGCGCCATCAATGTGCTTGAGACCGGCGACACCATTATCCTCGACACCGAAGCCCCGGTCACCGGCATCGTTTCCCCGGCCAACAACAATCAAGTTGACGGTACCGTCACGATCGATGCCGTGGCCGACGATGCGCTGGCCGGCACAGACCGGGTTGAATTCTACGCTAACGGTGACCTAATCGGCGAGGATGGCGAAGCGCCGTATCAGATCGATTGGAACAGCAATAATGAGATCAACGGGCCATCGGTTCTTTCGGTGGTCGCGGCCGACAATTTGGGCAATATCACCGGCAGCCAGCCCGTACAGGTCGAGGTCAACAATGCCTTGCCGTTTACGGCGGCGGGGACTATAAAGGACTGGCTGCTCGTCGGCCCGTTTATGAGCCAGGATCTGTCGACCACACTGGCAAACGATTACCTGGCCGGGGAGAACACAATCAAGCCAAGTGAAAACGCCACCGCCTCCGGCGACACCACCTGGACGGCTTACACCGCAACTTCCGATGCCGTCGATATGAGCGCCTTCTTTCCGGCGGCCTCAAGCACCGAAACGACAGATCTCATCGTCGACTCATCAGGCTCTGTGGCCTATGCCAACGTCTACGTAAACTCGCCCATATCCCACACCGCCCAACTGCGGCTTGGCTCGGACGACGGGGTCAAAGCTTGGGTCAACGGGGAAGTCGTAATCGATAACAACGTCATCAGGAACTTCGCCTCGGATGAAGATACCCCCGCCATCAGGCTTAACCAGGGGTGGAACCAGCTCTTAATCAAGGTCGCCGACATCGCCACCGACACCGCCGGGCGCACATTCTCCGCCAAGATATCCGATTTCGAGGGCGGCGAAATTCCCGGCCTTGCCTATCAACTTAACAACCCCTTTACCGAGGTGCTGTTTGAGGATAACTTTAATCAAGAGGCAACCGCGCCGGCGAGCAAGTGGGTGAGCGAAGGGTTAAATCAGATCGAATATAATACGTTGAGAACAGAAGGCACGATGCTGTCGGCTCAGGATATGCCGCAGGAAAATTATTCGATTTCCCTGAAGCTCAATCCCGTTACCTGGAATTCGGGTCAGACGACCACGTTCTTCCTTAGAGCGCAAGACAAAGATAACGGCTATTTCTTTAGAGCCGATTCCGGTTACTATCAAACTATTATTGGCTTCTTTAAACGCTCAGCGGGCACAGATACCCAAATCGGGTCGAGCGTTGTTTTCCCGCTTGAGCTTGGGCGGGAGGGGGCAATAAAGATCGAGGCACAGGAGAATAACTTTAAGCTCTTTGCCGACAATACCTTGTTACTCAATGTGGACGATCCCGACAGCACTTATCCAAGCCCCGGAAAAGTAGGCTTTGCCCAAGGCGGCGAGGCGTCTTTCTTCGATAACTTTGAGGTTGGCTCGGTTGTGGAAAACTACATGCTGATCGCAGGCCGGGTGAGCGATTCAGAAAATTGGTCGCAGGCCGGATTGAGTGTTGTGGCCTCGGAAGTCTTAGCAACTGACACAGCGGAGACGGAAGTCCAAGAATACGCCGGCATTACCGCGGGAGACGGTTCTTATTCGATCGCCATTCCGGAATCGGGTGGGCCTAAGACATTTTCCGTAGCAGTCGATAGCGATTATTATTCCGCCAAAGAGACAACCGTCACTTTATCATCCGCAAACAACGCGCAAGTTGCGGATTTCATCTTAGACAACCCGGCGACAATCTACGGGCAGGTAACCGATTCATCCGGCAGTCCCTTGGCGGACGCCCAAATAGGCGCGTTTAGGTTGGATGGCAATTCTGGTAGCGGCGAAACACAAAGCGACGGCTTCGGCAATTTCAGCTTTCCATATTTGGACGTCCCGGGGACCTACCAGCTTCTCCTTGATGCCTTTGGCTACAGCTCGACTATCACCCCGGAGATCTCCGTATACTCGGGTGAGAGTACCACGATCACTACGATCGCTCTCACTCCCGCCGGCAAGATATCCGGCACCGTCGTCGACGCCTACAGCAATCCTGTTGCCGGCGTCTATGTCTCAGCCAACATCCCGGGCGACGAAAACGCCTCCCGGGGCACAACCACAGCCGCCGACGGCAGCTATATAATCGAAGACATTGATGCCCCGAATGTCTATGAAGTGGAGGTTCTATCTGAGGATTATGAATTGAACGCTAAGGAGAACATACAAGCCCAGCCCGGTCAAACTACGTCCGACGTTGACTTTGTTTTAGGCCTAAGGCCGGCTTGGGGGGCACAGTGTGGGGAAGAAAAGAAGCACGACAACTGGGCCGACATCATTGGTCTAAATAGGGACAGTCACGGGCAGAGCAGGGATACCCATCAGTGGATAACTAGGCAAGCGGTAGGAATTATTGCAAATGATAGCTACAAGATAGGTCTGGAGACTCTTAGGCGATTGGTTCAGTTTTCCGATCCAAAGGCGCGAAATGTGCCTTGGTACTGGATATCTCGAGGCGTAACCAGGGCTGACCTGAAAAATGACCAGACAGAAGGATATAGTCAACATCATATACATGGTGAGACGACCCATATGGGCGAGTGGTGGAACCTTTTTGCCTCGGCGGCTACTGATGCCAACCAGGCTTTTAACGATGCTTTGACTGCATGGAAAGACGGCAAGCAAGAGCGCGCTATGTATCTTTTGGGGCTGGCGCTCCATCACGTTCAAGATCTGCGCAATCCGCAGCACACTATTATACGTTTTGGTAGTCATCTTCCCGGGAACGACTATGAGGAATGGGCAAACGATTATAAAGAGAAGATGGCGGTCTACTACGGAGGCATTTACCAAGGCGACTTTAACGGATTTCGGACCTCAATTGGTCAGCTGCACCAGCCGAACGATTCAGCCTGGGGTTGGGTGGATAGATCGGCGCATGTTTCCGCTAGATGGGTGGGTCTTGTGCAGTCAGGCCACTATCCAACACCGAAAGAGTTTGGGCCAAGTAATTGGGAGATGTCACAACCCTTGGTCGAATCCGCCCAGAAGTTTTCCGCCGGGTTTCTTAAGTTCTTCTTCGACCAGGCAGAAAGCCCTGAAACAACTTCAAGTATCAAAGTTAAGCTAACCTTCGATCACAATCAATTCGATGAAATGGAGCTGCATTTACTGCGGCCCGGAGCGAGTTATTATGACTATCCCGGCGACATAAATTATTGGAACTATTGGGCCGATTGGGGTGAGCCGGGCGTCAGAATCGATGACCCGATCTTCTATGGCGACGATGATGAAGAGCCGCAGGAAGCCAGCTTGCTTAAGCCAAGTGACACCGGCGCATACAAAGTCATGGTCGATTTTGACGATGAAGATCTGTGGCGAAACGACGGCAAAGGCGGCGAAGCATTCATAGATGTTTGGATAGACGATATACACATCGGTCAATACCGAAGCGGCTTGCAACATGAAGACACGCTTTGGACGCCGGTAGAGATCGACATACCCTCGGGCAAGGTCAGGCGCGTAAATAGGTTTGAGTAAGTTTAGTTATGCTGTTTCGATCCGGCACAACTGCTTCAAAGGTAGTATTGCCAAAAGATGTTCAGTGGTAATACGCTTAATATTGCAGCACGCCCAAGGCGTTTCGATTGGTGTGAAGATTGCTGGGCGCACAGTGAATCGATTTGCGGCAGGAGGCGTGGCATGAAGGATGGCAGGCGGTTTGGTTTGAGTTTAAACTTGAATGCCGGGTATTGGGAGATAAAAGCAAGGTAACAAGTTCTGGGGTAGCCTGATGGGCGGTCAAGTCAAGAGTTGCTTTCGGATTTTAAGGATATTGAGGCGGTAAGGAATAACACTGTTAGTTAAAGCGGGATGGCAGATGCTTGGAGCAAAACCGACAGGCGACATGGTCGTATTTCGAGCTATTTCATTGATAGGCCACAAGTCGCCATGATATTGATCCTCTTCGTTTTACTGACACTTGTGGGTCTAGTTATTGTATATAGGCGACCCAAGAACATTAAGGTTCGCACATGTCTTGTTCTCGGCTTAATGTGGATATGGATTTTCTGCATTTGGTCTCAGGTCGCCATGATGCTGCTATTTTTTTTCCCGACACTTGTGGGTCTAGCTATCGTATATAGGCGAACAAAGAATGCTCAGGTTCGTGCATGTCTTGTTCTTGGCTTATTGTGGACATGTATGAATCTCTATATCGATTATGTAGATACAGACGCTGTATTTGGCCGTACTCAGCTGGGTCATTTTGTCACTTATCCACTATTTATTAGTGCAGTTATTATCTCACCGCTTGACAAAATACTGGCCGGTTTACCAGAGATTCTTTTGCTTCCCCCTTTAATGTATGGGATAAGCTTTTTCATCATCTTTATCGTTTTACTGCCACTCTATCTCTTTAGTCTCATAATTAACCGTAGAAGCCCACTCAAAAAAGAAAATGGAGATCATGACCAAGAGCGCAAAAGCATCTAACCAACATACATGATCAATGATCATGACTGAATTCAAGAAACTCATTGTCATAACCGTAGTGGTGGGTCTAATCTCCGGCTTAATCGGTGGCCTCATCGTCGCCCGCCTGATTGCGCCCACCGCCGCTAGCCAAACAACCCCCAATTTTTCTCCCATCGCTCAAGCCTCAGTCACCATTCGCGCCAGGCATAGCATAAACTCCGATCAAACAGCCGAAAGGCTTGGGGTAGGCGTGGTTGCCGGCGACGACGAGATAATAACCAATGCTCATATTGTCGAAGGCGCCAAAGAAATCTCGATCAAGACTACCGACGGGCGACAAATTATCGGCAAAGTCTTAAAAGCGGATTCGCAGATGGATTTAGCTTTGCTAAAGGTCGAAGGGTTGAATTTAAAAGCGGCGGAATTTGCGGCTTGGTCTGATATTAAAATAGGCGAACGCGTCTATGCCTTTGGCAAGCCCTTCCTAAATTCCGACAACTTCACCTTAACTTCCGGCATTATCAGCGCTCTGCCCGTGAACCTTCCCAAGGGCTCGCCAACGCTAATGCAAACCGACGCCGTCATCAACCCCGGCAACTCCGGCGGGCCGCTGATTAGCGAAAACGGCCAAGTCGTCGGCATCACCACCGCTTATCTTTCCACAGGGGAAAACGTTGCCGGCATCGGGTTCGCTATACCGGTGGATGAAGTCCTGAAGTTCGTAGGCAAGTAAGGGCGGTAACGGCCGCGCCCCCACTGAGCATATAGTTTTCAGAATGTGGTAAGATTAAATAAGCTTTTTGACAAGGTAGAGAGATGCGGGAGGTGGCAGGGTGAGCGCTATCAAGAATGAAGCAAAGAAACTAATCGACAAATTGCCCGATGAAGCAAGCTGGGATGACATTATGTATGAATTCTATGTTGGAAAGAAACTTTCACTTGCCTTGCAAGCCGCTGAAAAGGGCGAAGTTGTTTCTCACGACGAAGCCAAGAAGCGGTTATTATCTGAATGAAGATAGAGTGGACAAAACCTGCTCTAGCGGACATGCAAGCTATTCGGGACTACATTGGCAGAGACTCAAGCTATTATGCCGCGAGATTCATTGAGAAGGTAATAGCGGCAGTTGAAAAACTAGAGGAGTTTCCTCAGGCCGGTAGAACCGTTGCAGAAGCGGAAGCTGACAACACAAGAGAGCTTTTATTTCAAAACTACCGCATCATATATCAAGCGGACTCACAAAGCGTCTTGATTCTCGCGGTAATCCATGGAGCAAGAAAAAACAGAGACAGACCAAAACCCTGGGAAATATATTGAGAACGCCGCCGGGTACATCTTTTCCCCGGCGGGACTTCGGCTTCATAAAGTTCTTCTTCGACGAACTCGATTATCGCCAGCACTATCCCGGCAATACTCCCGCGATAAAAGCTAGATTGTCTTTCGATTACAAGAAGTTCGACCATATGGAATTGCATCTCTTAAAGCCGGGCGGCCAATATGGATACTCCGGGGATTTCCCCTGGTTTCCAGATAACTACCTTCCGGGCGATGGCTTCGACTGGGGCGGTATAGGCCGCAACATTCACTTTTTACGAGCGCCTTAATACCCAACTGGCTAAAATACTGGCCGATTCGTCCGGGCAGAAGCTCGCTAAGATCGAGCAGGATATGCGCGAGGATGTCTGGATGGCGGCCGATCAAGCCAAAGGATTCGGCCTGGTCGACACCATAATCTAAAAACGTCGTTGCACTCTGGCTTCTCCGTCTTCAGCTGGTATAATAGTAGCGGAGGACGTGAATTATCATGCAAGTGCGGGGACTCCACCTGCTGTTGACTTACAAATGCAATGCTCGCTGTCGCCACTGCTTTCTAAACTCCGGACCTGATCGCGCTGAACTATATTCACCGGCTTTTGCCCGAGAGATAGTCGCCGAAGCCGTCCGGATCGCTTCGGTCGATCATATCTTCATCGAAGGCGGCGAACCGTTTCTCTACCCGGAATTAATGTTGACCGTTATCGACCGGGCCTCTGAAGCCGGTATCTGGGTAGGCGCGCTGACCAATGGATTTTGGGCTGTCTCAAAAGAGAAGGCGCGTGACGTGTTAAAGCCCCTTATCGCCGCCGGTCTGCAATCGCTCTCACTGAGCACCGATGCGTGGCACGAAGAGTTCGTACCGGCCGAACGGGTCGAAACGGCGCGGGTAGCCGCGGAGGCGCTTGGCATTGAGACGGACATAATGATCTGCCGCGCCGCCGATGTCGTCTGCCGGGGGCGGGCATCTTCAGCGCTCTGCTCATCCGGCGCTCTCGACTGGGAGTCATTGACGGTCTGCGGGGAGCGGCTGCAATCGCCGGGACGCGTTCATATCGGACCAAGCGGCGAGATCCATCTCTGTCAAGGACTGCTCATAGGGACTACCGCGGCAGCTCGACCCCTGGGAAAGATTCTGGCCGATTATAAAGCCGAAAAACATCCGATAGCGGCGCGATTGATTAAAGGCGGACCGGCGGAGTTGGCCCGGTTTGCCGCTGAATACGGCTGGCAACCCCAGCCGGGCTATACGGATGGCTGCCAATTGTGTTTTGAAGTCCGGCGATATTTAAGACGGCGTTTTCCCCGGCTGATAGGGCCGAAAGCGGTCTTTGCGGCATGACGCGGGTTTAATCTACAGTCGTGAGCTTGTCTTCGACGGGGAGAACCTGCGCCCGCAGAGCGTCAAGAATGTTTTGGTCATAAAGAGTGCCGGCGCCGGCTTCGAGTTTGGCGATGATCGAGGCGGGCGAGGGGGCACGGCCTCTGGCCGGCGTAGCCAGCGCTACATATGCCTCGGATACCCTCAGCAGCCGGGTACCTATCGGTGCGTTCCGGTTGGCGGCTTCCTTCGCGCCGCGGCTGGTATCGACCGATAGTCCGGCCAGGATCTCAGTCACGCGTTTCGGGAAATCGAACGATTTTAGGATTTGCGCCGCGGGATTGGCCCCGTTGCGTTTGCCGCCACTAGGCGCGACCACTTTGTCCACATCTTTGAGCATCGCCGCGACCTCGACGGCGGCCACTGTCTCCGGCGCGAGTCCCAGCTGCGCGGCCAGCGCCTTAGCTTGGCGGGCTACTTTACCGGCGCGGTCCTTCGGGCGTTGTTGGTCGTCGGCCGCCCTGGCGATCAGCGCCAGCAACCCGTTAAACTGATCGTTTCGCTCTTGAACCCGTTCAATCGTGAACCGTGAGTTGGTCGCTTCCCGGGCGATAAATTCAAGGACGTTCAAATC
>Ga0334722_10000648_pt1 | contig 49583 bp, 78 predicted proteins | sample C3_bottom_MG_FD_207210 | JGI IMG/M metagenome (GOLD analysis project Ga0334722, IMG submission 207210) | Sediment microbial communities from Yellowstone Lake, YNP, Wyoming, USA - C3_bottom | ecosystem: Environmental > Aquatic > Freshwater > Lake > Sediment | place: USA: Wyoming | collected...
CTAGGAAGTACGGGTCGATCCATCACCTGTTTCGGCCTAAGCAGGCACAGAAGGCAGATTGAGTTAGCATGAACTGGTTGCCGTCGAGGTTCTGCACGAGACACCCGAAACGTCGGGCGGTCTCTCGCGTTCTCTGGGCCGACGGTCGCGGGGTTTGGTATTCTTGCTCCTCGGCCTGCTACAAGGCGTGGCTAAAGTCTACCGGGCGTTGGGCTTGTGTCGTGGAGGTCTCCAAGCTGTGACCGAAGAAACGTGGCGTCTGTCGGCGGCGAAGCTGCTCTCCCGCGAGAACGTGGGGCGGCTGCTTGAGCTTGCCAAGTCGAACAGCCGTGATTACAGGTTCTTCGTGATCGCGGCGAACACGGGACTCAGGCTCTCGGAGATCATCCACTTGAGGGCTGAGGACATTCTTGGCAACACGTCGATGGAAGTGACGCGCTTGAAGCGGGCGACCTTGAAGAGCGAAGTGATCGACTTGCCTCACCCGCTCGGGCAGATGCTCAAGAAATTCGCCGACGAGATCAAAGGCGGCTGGCTCTTCATAGGGGCGGCGAAGCCCTGCAAGAAGAACGGGAAGTACATCTGCACCGGGGGTCACGTCTCTGGGCGCGAGATGCAGCGCGTGTGGGACCGCTACCTTCTCAAGCTCAAGCTCTCGAAGCCGGGCCGGGGTATCCACACGCTGCGGCACTACGCCGGGACGGAGTTCTACTCCGCGACCAAAGACCTTCGGGCCACGCAGGAGTTCTTGGGCCATGCTTCCTCCAAAACCACCGAGACCTACGCGCACGTCGTTGACATGAAGAAGAAGCTCTCGGAGGTCAAGCCGACCCTATGAAGAAGAAGAAAATCAAGCGGGCGTGGACGAGGCCCAAGCGCGAGACGCCCCATGCGAAGTACCTCAAGAACCGGGTCTTGGCGACGTTCAGAAAGCTCAAGGAAGACCTGATCGAGCTTGGCGCGGAGGTCGGCCCGCAGGAGGCGATGAAGTTCGGGATGGCCCTTGTCACGTTGTCCACCATCGACCTGACCCCCAACATGAAATTCTGATGATCGAATCGTGGGCGGCGTTCTCGAAGAAGTATCCCATCGTCTCGGATGAGACGCCCGTGAAGTACACCGGGGGCCGGAACCTCTCTGTCCTGCTGTCGCTCGCGGCGCACTTCAAGTCGGGCAAGATCGCGGAGCTTTACACGGCCTACGGCTACACAGCGGTCGCGTTGGCAAAGGCCGTCCCGAAGGCCCGCGTCTACGCCTACGACGTGTGCCTCGAATACGGGGCCGAGACCCCACTCAGCAACGAGGCGATGAAGCTCTCGGAGGTTGGGAGCGCGATCAAGGCCAACCCGAGCCTGAACATCGAACTGCACGTCGCGGCGGGCAAGAAGCTCTCTGGCATGATCCTTCTTTACGGCCCCTACGATCTGGTCTTCGTGGACGGGAACCACAGCTTCAAGTGCGCCCTCGAAGATACCCGCCTCGCCACGGTCACGGTCCCGCCCGGCGGCGTGATCGTGTGGGACGACTACTGGCAGCATTGTCCCGGCGTCATGGAGTTGATCGACAGGATCAACCGGCAAATCGGCGATCCCATCATCCTTGTCGAGGGAACCCGCGTGTGCTACACCGTGCTGGACAAGCCGAAGAAGGACAAGCTGCTCGATCTTCTCTGGAGGATCAGGTGAGGTTCAGCACTTACTCCGGGCTGGGCGATCAGGCGGCGGTCACGGCTCTCGTTCGTGAGTACAAGAAGAAATATCCCGACGAGCGGATCGAACCCCTCGGGGACACCCAGAAGGCGCTTCTCAAGGGGAACCCTCATCTGGACGGCTCCCGGTCCAACGGGATCACGTTCGTCCTGAACCCCATGTCGAACGAGACGCTTGGCAACATCCCGCTCTCGTTTGCGAAACAGGTCGGGATCACGATGGAGGACACGACGCCGGAGATTTTCCTGACCCCGGAAGAGCGCGACGCGGCCTGCGCCCGCTTCGATGGTTTCCCGCTCGCCGGGCGGATCGTCGCTATCGACTCGTGGGCGAATTGGAACTCCCGCCGCTGGCCGCACGAGAACTTCGTCAAGCTGACCGAGTTGCTCAAGGCCGACGGGTGGCTCGTCGTGGAGCTTGGCAAGACCGCGAGCGCCGACGTGACTCCGAAGCCTCCGCCGACTCACGCTCCGCGCCTGCGTTGGTCGCCGCTCCCGGCGTCGGTGTCGTTCGTGGACAAGCTCTCGATCCGCGAGACGGCGGCGGTCCTCGCCGTGTGCGACCTCTACATCGGGAACGACTCAGGGGTGTTTCATCTGGCGGCGGGGGTCGGCACGCCCCAGTTCGTTTTCTTCTCGGTGAAACGGTGGTATTCGCGGGCCTACTGGAACACGGTTCCGATCCATGCCATGCGGAACTGCGACACCGGCTGCTTTTACGATTGCGTTGCCAAGAAGCCCTGCCTCGAAGAGGTCGAGCCGGAGTACGTCGTCAGGAAGATCGCCGCCTCGCCTCTTTTCAGGAGATATCGGGCGTGACCTCGAAGGACTGGGCGGACCTGATCTGGGCGCGGCTGACCTCGCCCGAGATCGTTTCGGCGAGCGAGGCGGCGAACAAGTCGGTGATCGCCGACGTGGTGCGCGACGTGATGAAGGACGAGCGCCGGAGAGTCCGCGAGGCCATCTTGAAGCTGCCGCCGGGCGTCGCGTCCGAAGTGATGGCGCTGGTGTTCCCGTCGGACACGCCGCCCAAGAAAAAGCCGCGCTGGGGCGTCCCTACTCAACCGCTCTCCGTGACCAACGGAGGCGCTTCTCCCCCGACGGCGTGAGCGAGTACACGAAGTCGCGCACGCTGGGGCTGACACGCTCACGCACGACGCGCCCGCCGAGGCGGTGGCGCTCCAACACGATATAGCACGCGGCGCGGGACTTCCCTAGACGCTTCGCTATCTGCTTGGAGGTCGCCGGGCCGCGCTCCAACGTCCCTAGCACGTCAAGACTGAGCCCCATGCGCCCCATTGTGTCACATTGGCAAGGTACAGTCAAGCCTAAATAACTCTAGTGTTATTTAGTCGGATAGTCGTCTTTCTCCTGAAAGGCGACCGGGGAGGACGACGCGGAGCGGGGGAGCGCCGGGGCGCGTCCCGTCGCCCTCCCGCGAGCGCCCGGCAGGGGAATGGCCCCGAGGCCGCTCCCCCCGTGGGGGACGCGGCCTTGAGGCTGGGGCCGCGCCGGGCGAGCCGCGCCCGGCCCGGCCCGTCCCGTCCCCCTCCCGTCGGGGGCCGGGCGCGTATCGGTGCGGCATCTGGTTTATTTGGGAAACGTTTGGCAACGGGCGGCGTCTTACGGGTCTCAGTTCTTTTTCAACCGGGTCGCGGCCCTCCCCCTCACGGGCGCGGGCGCGACGGCGACGGGTCTATCACGGTAGATTCCCGCGCCGAGACCGTAAGCGGACCCTGCCAAACTAGGGCGACGCGGCGCAGAAGTCCCTTTTCAGGTGGAGCGACCCATCACGAACGAAGGGGAGTTTGAGAGACGGCCCTTCCCGCGAAGATGGAGACCCACCGGGAGCGCGTTCCCCCGGCTTGTCGGGCAGCGAGGCGAAGCGAATTCCACAGAGTCCCTAACCCGTCGGCGCGTCGCGCCGTCCGGTTAGGCGCTCTGCGGCCCGTCGCATGGGGCGACGGGGCAGAAGCAAAAGAGGAGGACGGTATGAATATCCTAGAAAAGCGGAAGCGACTCAGCGCGGTTGCGGCGTCGGCCCGGCGCGACTGGTTCAAACAGTCGGGCGCGACGTGCGCCGAGTGCGCCAAGGTCGGGCGGAAGTGCGCGTACCCTTCCCATTGGAACGGGGAGACGGTGGACGCCGCCTATCCCGTGCTGGTCGGGTCCATCGTCCCCGACGTGACGCCCGCGCCCGAACCCACCCCGGCCCCCGCGCCCATCGTTGCCAACGTCGCCCCGGCCCCGGCCCCCGCGCCCGTCAAGACGGGCGGCGCGGCGGGAGCGTTCGAGGTCGCAATCAAGGCCGTGCTGGACGAGTACGGGGTCGGGTCGCGGGAGGCGATTGTCGCCGAGATCGGCGCTCTCCTCCCCGGCATGGTAGAGTCGGCGGTGAAGTCCCTCCCCCCGAAGCGCCACGTCATCAAGATGGACGGGCGCGAGGACGTGGCAATCGAGGGCATCCTTCATCAGGCGTTCGATGAGGTTTTGGAGTGCGCGAACGCCCGTATCCCTATCTTGCTCGTCGGCCCCACGGGGAGCGGCAAGACGCATCTTGCCGCGCAAGTGGCGCAGGCCGTCCCGAGCAAGGCCGACGATAAGAAGATCGGCCTGCCCTTCTACTTCACGTCGGCGACGGCGGGAATGTCGGAGGGCGTGCTGGGGGGGCGGCTCCTCCCCACGGGGGAACAGGGGCGCTTCGAGTACATCATCAGCGAATTCGTCAAGGCGTATGAGCAGGGCGGCGTGTTCCTGCTCGATGAGATGGACGCGGCGGATTCAAACGTCCTTCTCAAGATCAACGCGGCGCTGGCGAACGGACACATGACGGTTGACAACAGGCCCGGCGCGGCGGTTGCGACCCGGCACCCCGATTTCATCTTTATCGGGGCGGCAAACACCTACGGACTGGGCGCGTCCCGTCAGTACGTCGGGCGCAACCAGCTTGACGGTGCGACCCTTGACCGTTTCGTGGTCGGGCAGATCGAGGTCGATTACGACAAGCGGATCGAGGAGCGCATGGTCCCGGCCAGCGTCCTTGACTGGGGCTGGCGCGTTCGGAGCGCCATCTACCAGCACGGTCTCCGCCGTACCCTTTCGACGCGGACCTTGCTTAACATCGCTTCGCGTGAGGCGGTGGGCGGCACCCCGGCGCGGTGGAAGAAGTCGTTTTTCTCGGGTTGGAAGGAGGACGAGCTTGAGAAGATCGGCAAGGATTTGCGCTGATCTTCGCGGGTCGGCCCCGGCACCCTAAGCCGGGGCATCCCCCCTGCCCTCCCGCGTGGAGGGCAAGGGAGAGTTATTAGAAGGAGGTAGGCTATGATCGTCAAAGACGGTCAGCAGGGCATCCGGTTCTATCGGGAGTGGAAGTCCGTCGCGGAGTTTCTCGCGGTTCAGGCGTCCAAGGTCAACGTCGAGCGAAACGCGAATGAGGTCGGCAAGCTCACGGGCAAGACGGAGGACGACGAGAAGAAGTGGCGCGGCGGTCTCTCCACGGTGGAGGAGGTCCGATCCTTCATCAGCGCCGGGTGGCGCGAAGGCACCAAGAAAATGAAGGAGACCATCGGGCGGTTGACCGCCCCCACCGTCAAGAGCGTGAAGCGCCGGGCCGTATGGCGCGACGAGGGCGACGAAATCGAGATCGGGCGCGTCTACTCGGGCGACTTGGATCACGCTTGGCGCGGCATGGAGCGCCGACTGGTGGACGGGCAGGGAGCGCCCTACGTTCGCCTCTGGGTGTCGGCCACGATGGTTTGCACGCGCAAGGCCGAGGAGTTCTTCTGGCGCGGCGCGGCGGCGTGCATCCTCGCCGACGCCCTCGAAGAGGCGGGATACCGGGTCGAGATCGTCTCCTTCGAGCAGACAAGCGGGACGTACACCGATTCGCCCACGTCGAAGGCCGTCGGCGGGCTGGACGAGCTTTTCATCATCCCCCTCAAGGGGTTCGATGAGGCGCTGGACGTGGAGCGCGTCGCGGCGACCACGGCTCACGCATCATGGTTGCGCGTTGCCTACTTCATGGCGAAGTATTCGATGGACGCCCATGCGGATTACGGGCTGGGCCATCCCGAGCATCACCGCCCCGTCATGGCCGAGGACAATGATATCGTCGTTGACAACCTCTGGAACGTGGAGGACACCAAGCGATTCCTTGCAACCGAGCTTGCCAAGTTCGGAACCGACGAGTAATCCTCCCTCGCCCCGGTGGGAGCGCCTACCCACCGGGGCATCCCCCCTGCCCTCCCGAGCGGAGGGCATGGGAGATTTAAGGAGGTAGGCATGATCGACAGGTTGGTTGTTGAGTCTCACGGGGGCGACATTTTCATCGAGGGGTTGCAGGAGGCCGACATGATGGAGGGCCACCGGACGGAGCTTAGGCTGGACGCGGCAGAAGCCGAGGCGCTGGCCTTGGCAATCCTTGATTTGAGGAGGATGGCATGAAGCACGATCACGTCTGGATGTACTTCGAGGGGTCGTTCTACTGCGCCGATTGCGACGCGACGCGCCCCGCCTGACGGGTTCGCCCCGGCCCCAAAGCCGGGGCATCCCTTCCGCCCCCGTGCGCCGGGGGCGAGAGAGATTGAAAAGAGGAGGTAGGTATGATCTTCACTCGGCAACGTCACGGCGGGATTGTCCCGCCCATCTGGCGCAAGGGCGGCAAGAACTGGGCGGCGTCGGTGCGGAACCTTCCCGCCGAGCGGACCTTCTGGCCCGGCTATCCCAAGAACGAACCCGCGCCCAACGAGTACAACGAGCTTCCGGTCCCGTTCTTCTGCGTGCCGGGAACGGTGGTCGAGTTCGCGGCGGACCTTGGCAAGGACCGGCTCCGCTGGATCGGCGTCGTCCAGCTTGTGAACTCCACCAGCGTCACCATCGAGAAGCACCCTGACCTGAATTCGGCCCTCGCGCTGGCGGACCCGAAGGCGCAGGCCGCGCTCCCCGCCGCGACGCCCTACACGCCGCGCAAGCGGTGGAACGGGCGGCGGCGGTACACCCCGGCCCCCGCGCCCGCACCGTACAAAGGCCCGCACCCCGAGCCGTCACCGGCCCCGCCCGGTGGCTGGTCGGACGAGCAGCGCAAGGAGGCGCTCAAGGCCGAGATTGCCGACTTGCAGGACGCGCTCGATGCCAAGATGGAGGAATTGGCAAGGCTGAACGGCGAGCTTTGATCCTTGCGCCCCGGCCCGCGCCGGGGCATCCCTCGCGCCCTCCCGCGTGGAGGGCGAGAGAGATTTGAGGAGGATAGCTATGGCGAAATTCATGGTTCTGGTTGGCAATCTCTCCAAGGGGTTCGAGACCGTCGGGCCGTTCGGGTCGCGTGAGGACGCGGCGAAGTGGTCGAACGGTGTCGAGTCGTGGGTCATGCAGATCGCCGGTCCCGCTGGTCATCCCGGCGACTGGTATCTGATGCGCGGCGGCTTGGACGAGGGGTTTCGCGCCATCGGCCCGTACAAGTCCCGCGACGCCATCGAGCGGTTCGGCCCTCCCGACGGCCTGATCTTCAAGCTCACGTCTCCCGCCGACTTCGACGCGGCGCAGGACGCGGAGACGGCGGCGCAGACCGAGCGCGACTTCCGCTGACCTACCTTCCTTTCAGCCCCCGGTGGCCCGCGCCGCCGGGGGCGTTTTTTTTGTCCGCGTGTGGACTCGGGGACTCTCCGGGCAACATCTGGCCTCGCGGACTATCCTTGAGGCCGAATCTGGGCTGCGTCGAATTCGATGCGGCATAAGAATTTTTCTGTCACGATTTGCGTTCTGGTTCGTTTAACTAGTATGGGAAAAGAGGAGGCCGACATGAGCGACGATGAACTGAGGCGTCAGGCGCAGGCCGAGAAGATCGGCGAGGCGCTGGCGGTGGCGGCGGGACAGGCGATGCACGACATAGCGCAGGGTGGCCCCGCGACGGTCATCGCGTTCGGCGCTGCGGCGGCGACGCTGCTCGGGTCCGCGCTGGCGACGCTCAAGGGGAACGGGCAGGCCGAGGCCATCCCCGGCTACCTCACGACGTACTTCAAGTACGTCGCCCGGCTCCTCGCGCAGGAGGGGATCGAGGTCTCCTTCGGCTTCAAGATGGATGAGAAGCCCATCCACCCCGAGAACCGGCCCGAGGCCGGGGAAGGGAGCGCCCTGTGAGGAAGAAGAAGCGGCTCTGTCTGGTCGAGCGGCCCGTCGCCATCGAACCGGATCGCCCCTACGTCGTGGTGAGCATGACCAACACCGTCGAGTGGAAGATCGGGGATCGTCTTGCCAAGCGGGAGGTCGAGGAGCTTATCAACCGCCCCTCCTACTCCCTGATCGAGGTTGTCGTGAAGGGAGAGGGTAAGTGAAGAAGAAGCTGCGGAAGCGCCGTCGGACCACTACGGAAGTTCTGGTTGATCTGCTCTTCAAGAAGATCGACCGGGAAGACTTCCTGATCTGGGACGAGCGGAACAAGATTCTCTACAGCAACAAGGAACTGAACGCCTGCCTGAACGGGGACCGCGTGCAGTACAATACAATCTTCCGCTCCACGACGAGGACGGGATTCTGAGAAAGCCGCTCCCCCGTTTTCGGGCAAAAAGGAGGAACCGATGAGGCTGAACGTTGGCAAGTTCCCGCTGGGCGATCTCGTGGCGACGGCTGGGGTCTCCGAGTTCGTGAACGAAGACCCCGCCCGCCACGAGGAGATGCTGGGACTCGTGGCCCGTCACCTGAACTGTGACTGGGGCGACGTGTGCGACGAGGACAAGAAGCTGAACGACGAGGCGCTCACCGAGGGGTCGCGCCTCCTGTCAAGCTACCTGTTGGCCGGGAAGAAGGTCTGGATCATCACCGAGGCCGACCGGAGCGTCACGACGGTCCTCTTTCCCGACGAATACTGAGTATCACAAGTTTTTGTGAAACATTTGTGACTGAGAGAGGTCTAACCTCCATGAACCGAGCCGAAGAGTTCCGAAAGAACTACCTGACCCAGACCGCCGACATGATCGGCTCGATCAACGCGAGGAACGGGCTCCCCAAGGGCTTCCGGTACTCGTCCCAGCAGGACTTCATTGTGAAAGAGGGGATCGCCTACAGCGACGAGCCCCTGACCAACGCCGAGCGGATCGTGCTTCGGCCCCTGCTCAAGGAGTTCGGCCCGGCCCGCCGCCCGCGCCTGAAACAATGCTACATGAACGCTTTTTATCTGGCGACGACGGCCAAGCTCCGAGAAATCCCCGTTCACTACGCCGAGGGGTTCGGGCTGAACATGATCGGCGCTAACCATGCGTGGGGCGTGCTGGGCCAGAAGCCCATCGACGTGACGTGGCGGGAGGACATGGCCGACAAGCGGTTCAGCGTGTCGGCCCTCTTGGATCGGATCGACTGGAACATCACCCACAACGCCTACGTCGGCGTCGTGGTCCCGCTATGGTACTTGAATTGCTACGTTGCCAAGTTCGGGGAGAGTCCCGCGATCCTTGACAACTGGCGGGACAAGTGGCCTTTGTTGAGGAACGGGCTGGACGAGTTCAAGGAAGAAAAGAGGAGGGTCTCATGCCAAAGGTGAAGGCGAGGTACACGGGCGAGGCGACCTTCGAGGTCACGCTCAACATCGAGGGTCTCGAAGCGAAGTCGGCGAAAGAGGCGCTGATGATTATGAACCTGTTGGCCGACTCGCTGATGCTGCCCGACAAGTTCTATGTCCCCGGTCGGCGCGGCCCCAAGCGGCTGATCCGCCCCAGAACGGACCTGTGCTATTACTTGAGCGAGGTCTACGGGGCTGGGGATGAGCCGTTCACCGAAGTCGAGAAGGAGGATGACCGATGATGACCGTGACTGGCAAACGAAACGGAATCCTGATCCCCGTCGAGGGGGAGATCATGGAGAAGCGGGCCAAGGGCGCTGCGTGGTCCCTCGATGAGCTTCACGCCTTGGTCGGCGGTTACGTCGAACCAATCAAGGTCGGCGCGTGCCTGCTCTTGGTAGACGAGGACGGAAGGATGAGACGGCTCCCCGTCAACAAGAAAGCGTCGAAGCTGGCCGGGCGGATCATCGTCGGCCCGGCGCTCTTGGTGCGGAGCTTGGAGTAGGAGGTTGCCAATGGCCGAAGAAGAACTCAAGCGGCTCGAAGCGGCCCTCGCTGAGTGCGAGTCCAAGTGCAGCGAACTCTCCGAGATGGAGGAAGAGGTAAAGGGTCTCGAAGAGAGCCTCCGCGACGCGGAGGACGAGATCGAAGAGGTCAGGAAGGAGGCCAAAGAGGTCGGAGAGGAGGTTGCCAAGGAAGTCGGCGAGATCATCACGGCGTTCCTCAACTCCCACGAGAAGGGGCTCTGCCGGTGCGAAGTCTGTGACCGAGGGCGGGCCTTCTTGGAGATTCCGTGAAGCGGAAGGGGGCGCTCGAAGAGGGCTACTGCACCGCGCCCTTGTGCCGGAAGTTCGTCAAGTTCGGGGACGGGAACCAATGGATAGACGAGAAGGGGGAACTCGAAAGATTCTGCTGGAAGTGTTGGCAAGGGCTGTTCAAAAAAGAGGAGGAGCGCCATGATGACGTGCGGACTGTGCGAGAAGGAAATCAATGAGGGCTACGGCGTCCCGAGCATCGGGCTGGTCTGCAAGGGCTGTGGGCCGAAGGCCGGGGAACAGCGGAAGTCGCTCCACACGCTCCTCTTGGAGCAGGCGCTCGAAGTCACGCCCGACGAGCTTGATCTGGGGCAGTTCGAGACCTTCGCGCTCAAGTTCTCCCTGCACGCCCTTCGGGACATGAGCCCGAAGACCAAGGAGAAGTTCAGGAAGAACTGCCCGCTCCTCCTCGTGCCGGAGGAGTTCGCGCTGGTCATCAAGGAGAAGATTCTTGACCAGATTCCGCTCAACTACGTCTCGTCTCAGGACGCCGTGGGCCACGAGCGCCTCTTCCACGGCGGGGCGTTCCAGTTCAAGCGGAAGCTCCCCAAAGACGTGCTGTTCAAGGCGCTGGTCAAGGCCAAGCTCTTGAAAGGGGCTTCCCGTGAGTAAGCCCTGCCCGAAGTGCGGCGAGTCCTGCTACGCCAAGCTGCTGAACGGCGTTGGCAAGAAGGTTTACCGGGAGGACGAGTTCTGCCCGAAGTGCGAGGCCCATCTGGCGGCGTCGGGCATCTGTCTGAACGCCTGTCACCTGACCGAGCGCCAGCAAAAGCACTTCGGGCTCCTGATGGCCGAGATGGTCGCCGAAGTGGACCGGAAGCGCAAGAAAGAGGCCCACGGGGAGGCAAAATAGCCTTCCGGGGGTGGGGGAAACAGGGTAGATTCACCCTTGGAGGAGGACGCGATGCTTAGGGAAGAGTGGCTTTCCAGACCCGTCAAGATTTTTTGAGCGGTCATCGTGCGGTACGGTCGTACCGTCCCGATGGACGAAGGGTTCCTCCCGGTGTTCTCTGTAGACACCGACGACGAAGCTCGGATGCTCCTGACAATGGCCTGCCCCACCAACACAGAGGGCGAGTTCGTGTCAAGGGAACTGGCGCGGGAGCAGACGCTCGAAAACCTATACGCCTTCGGGGAGAAGCTGGCGAGAGTCTATGAGATGATGAAGGCCGCTGCAAAGCGGAGGAGGCAGGCGTGACCGCGATCAACGTGAACACCGGCCCCTTCACCTACGAGAAGGGGACGTTCGAGCCAGAGGGCGCTCTGGAGTACATCGGCGAGAACCCGGCCACACCCTACGGGAAGGGCGTCTACTCCGCGCTCATGCTGATCGGGCTGTCGGGCCAAAAGGGCGAGGAGTTCGAGCCCGAGGACGTGGTGGAACTCGTCAAAGTGGTCCGCGCCGATCAGACCGCCGATCCCGAGGACGAGACCGATCCCGGCGATCCCAGCGCGAGCTTCATCCTCCAGCGCGGGCTCTACCGCCACAAGAAGAAGCGCGAAGTGGTCGAGGAGGACTCGCTGCGGGTCATCATCCTGCACCTGACCGACGAGGACCGGGACGAGTTCAAGGAGAACATCTTGGCTATGGCCGAGGAGCTTGCCAACGAGTTCGACCAAGAAGAGGTCATCGTGGAGTTCCAGAACAAGGGCGTCACCGACGAAGTGTTCGGGGTGACGGCATGAAGTACCGAGGGACCGAGGGCTTCTTCATCACGCCCGACGGCAAGTTCCAAGAGGTCACGGAGCATTTCTCCGAGGTCAGGGAAGACCCGACGCGGTTCGGGTTCTCCGAGGCCGAGGCGGCGTCGTGGACCCGCGAAGAGGACCGGGCGCGAGTCTTGCGTGAGGTCGTGCGACGGGGTTGGATTCGCGTTCGCGGCCATCGCGGGTTCACGACGTTCGACGTGCCTGAACTGAGTCAGGACTCCCTCTGGAAGCTCAAGGAGTTCCTCCAGCAGGCCAACGCCTTCGGCGAAGACCCGATCAGGGTCCACGAGGTCGCCACCGGGACGATCCACAACGAGACGGCGGACTGGGTTCTCTCCGACGCGGCGTTGGCGGCGGCGCGGAACCCCGATAGCTCAGAAATCCGAAAGTTCCAAGAGGACTGGGCGCGGGCCTCCGGCAAACCCTTCGGCGTGGTCAACCTGACCCGCATGGTCGAGACGTTCTTCGAGGCAGCGAGCGACCCGGCGGCGTGGGACGAGGAGTTCACCGAAGACGTTGTGCGGAGCATCGAAAGGAACTTCGGCTTCAAGGAAGTCGAGAAGGTCTTGGGAAGCGGGAGCTTCGGGACGGCTTCTGTAGTGGACGCCTCGAACATCATCCTGCCGGTCCCTACGGTCGCGCCCGTGCGCCCGCCCGTTGGCAAGATCGTCTTCAAGCTCACGAGCGACCCCGAAGAAGTGCAGGCGGCGGCAAACACCATCGGGAAGCCGATGGTCAACGTCGCCACGGTCTTCGGGGCATATTACCTGTCCGACTATCAGATCATGGGTCTGCACTCTGGGTTGGAACAGCAGATCGGCGTCGTCGTCCTTGAGCTTCTGGCTGGCACTCGGATCACCGGACCCGACAAGATCGTAGACAACGAGACTCTCAGAAGAATCACCAAGGAGACGAAGGAGACGTACAAGGTGTGGCCCGACCAGCTTGAGCCTCTCTCGCGCCCGAGCCAGCGCCAGCGGCTCAAGAACGCCCAAGAGTACCTGATCGAGGCTCTGGACGATGAGCCGAGCGAGGCGTTGGGCGAGATCGCCAACGGCCTGAAAGAGCTTCGGACGCTCGGGATTTATTCGGTGGACATTCACCCCGGCAACGTGGGCTACACCCAAGAAGGCGTCCATAAGATTTTCGATCTGGGCGTCTCCAGTTCCCCGCGCACCAAGCGCCCGCCGGTCCTTGCCAAGAACAATCCCGCCGTCCCGATCTTGGCCGACCCCGGCGACCGCTGGCCGCTCGTGGCGATCACGACGGCCCGGAACCCGGTGACGATTCTCAAATAGGAGCCTCTATGGCCGTCGAACCCGCCCGTGGCTGCGGCTACCGGAAAGTCGGTGGCCTGTACTTGGTCTCCAAGGGGCTCGGCGAGCCCTGCGAGAGGCTCCCCATCCCGATCCTGCCCTGTACGGTCTGCGAGGCGTGCCTCAAGCAGACGCGCAGTTTCCAATGGGTCAGGATGAGCTACTTGGTCTCGCTTGCCAAACGCTGCGACGCCAATATCGACGGTCATTGTGGGCGTTGCCCGATCTGCTTGGCGTCGCCCGAGTCCAAGGAGAAGGTCGGCCTGCTCTGGGTCGGGAAGCAGTATTACCCGTCGGCGGGAGACTTCGCTCTCGAAGCGGACAAGCTGGGCGTCTCGCGGCGCGTAAGCGCGGTCCCCAAGGGGTTCGTCGTGGGGAAGACGTGGGTCTTCGTCGCCCACCCCGAGGCAATCCGGGTCGGCGATCTCGCCGCGCCCGGCGTCTTCCACGCCTTCCGGCCCGAGCGGATCGAGCTTCTCATCACCCCGGCCATGCGGGACGAGGACTGGGTGCTGGACTTGGCAAAGCGCGGGGTCACGCTGGTCGAAGTCCCCGAAGACGACCCGGATCACAGGCCGGTCCAGCGTGCCAAAGGCTCGAAGCGCAAGCGGGCCTCGGACGCCTTGGCGATCCCGAAGGGGCCGAGGCGCGACCCAAGCCAGATGCCGCTCTTCCCTCCCGTCGCCTAAGTTCCTCCTCTTTGCCGGGTCGCCGTTCTCTCCCGACGCGGCGACCCGGCTCTTTTTCGGTTGACACTCTCGATCCGCCGGGCTACTATCACGGAAGCAGCAGGGGAGTGAAACAATTACACGCTAGGCTCATAACCTAGAAACATTGGGTGAAACTCCCATCCCTGCTACCAAAAATATGCCGCTTCCAATACCGATCCACTTCCACGACGCGGACGGCAAGGAGAAGCCGGTCCTCGTGAAACAGAAGGGCGAGGCCGCGCCCGCGCCCACCACCGAGTACCACCCCACGATGGTCATTGTCCGCTGCTCGAAGTGCAAGATGGACGGCATCGTGGAGTTCGTCGGCGGGTTCAACCTGACCGACGGCGACCGGCTCATGGACGGGAAGCCGATCAACGGCTTCTGCTTCAAGTGCCAGAAGGAGACCGAGCTTGTCCCCATCACGCTCCCCAAAGAAGAAGACCGACGCCTGCGGACCCTGTACGATATCCGGGCGTCGCTGCAAGAGGCGGTGAAGCGGGGCGAGCGCCTCGGGCCTCGTGGGATGATCTGGCCTTTGGCAAGGGTGAAAGCCTATGACGACTGGAAGCGATCCCAAGAGACCTAGCTACGAGAGCGTGAAGAAGATCGTCACGCTGGACGAAGCGCAAGGTCTTCCCGAGCGCGAGATCGAGGTCGAGTGGGACAAGCCCTCCCCCAAGACCAACCCCGGCGTCGCCGAGCGGGTGGTCCCCGAGTGGTTCGAGAACGTCTACCAATGGCTCAAGGGGCTCGTCGCCGACGAGTCGCTCGTGCTTGACCTGTGCGTCGAGCGGACCATCGAGATCGTCCAGCACAACCACGACCGGGGCATGGTCGGGATCGACCACTTCCCCGAGGCCGGGGGGAACGGCGGGATGACCGCCAACCGCATCAGCATCGTCGCCACGGCGATGCCCTTGGCCGTCGAGCTTTACAAGCAGACCTTGGCCTCGATCAAGGAGAAGGAGGCCGAGTTCGGGAATCTGGTGGCCGATGCGCTCAAGAAGCGCGACGCCGCGAAGAAATAAGCCCGTCGCCGACGTGTGGCGCACGGCCACGACGAGTCAGCGCCGGGCCATCTTGGAGATCGCGGGCATCCCCGAAAAGTGGGCCAGCGTGCTTCGCGGGATGGACTGGGAGGAGCTTCGCCCGCACGTCCAGAGCGCGATCCAAGACCGCTGGGAAGCCGCTGCGAACCCCGTCAAGCAAAAACTTTGGAGGCACATCCTCGCCTATTGGGTGAAGCCCGACCCCGAGGGTGGCGAAGACTACGAGATAGCCCTTTTCAAAGACGGATGGGTGGGCCACAAGCTCGCGTCGGAGGCCAAGTTCACGATACTGGCCGACAAAAAACAGAAGCGTGACTTCACCGAGCTAAACCAAGAGCTTCTCGCACGCGGGTTTCGCCGCGCCGGAGTGACCGAGGGTTGGACGCAGAAACAACTCAAGAAAGAGCGGGTCTACAAGACCTACTTCCAGTTCCAAACCAGCGAAGACCACGCGAGGGCGATACAAGCCTTGCGCGAGGGGTTCCCGGTGGAAATGTTCCGGCGCTTTGTTTATCCGCTCTTCGAGGGCCGGGCGATCTTTGTCTCAGACGATCAGATCGTTGGGGCAAGCAGGATGCTCAACCGGGCCAAGATTCCCTACACCACCGCGAGACACTTCAAGGACGTGAGGGAGGTTGGAGTAGAACCGCTCCTCGAAGCCCCGCTCCCTGAACCCAAGCCGCGCCCGACGTGGTGGGTCCACGAGAGACCTCCGATCCACACGTTTCACCCCAACGCCTGCCCTCCGCCGGTTGCCAAGGTCGCGCTGTACTTCAAGAGAGTGCAGGAATATATCTCGCAGCATAGCCCACAGCTTGCCAACATCTCTTGCCAAATGTTCTGCCCGGAAATCCGGGCCTATCGTAAGCAGCACCCCAACATCCGTGGGCGGCGGGCGTTCATGCACGTCGAGCATCACCCCGATGCAATCTGCGTCTGGTCTCCCGCCGCCGCCCGGCTGTCGAAGTCGCACTTGGTCGGGCTGTTTCTCCACGAGTTCGGCCACTTGGGATCGGGCGGGGATGACTCGGCGGCGGACAGGTGGGTGCTGGTGAAGATCGGCTTGCCAATCGAGTACCGGGGGCCGCTCTGCTTGGAGTGGGTCAGCCCCGCGATCATCGCGGAGCGGGGGATTTAACCCTCGATCTCGGCCTCGTTCTCCTGCTCTTCTTCCTCTTCTTCTTCGCCCTCTTCCTCTTCTTCTTCTTCTTCCCCCTCTTCGCCGTAGAACTCGTCGGCCTCTTGGAGGATTTTGTCCCACGCTTTGTTGAGCGCGTCTTCGGTGGCGTAGTAGGTCACGTCCACGGAACCCTGACTATCCTCGTAGATGATCGCCCCGGCCTTGCCTTTCAACTGGTCCCACGCGCCCTCGGGGTCGTCCCAGCCGCCCTCGTCGGCGAGGTCGATGAAGTAGTCGCTGTCGTCGGGCTTGAGCCGCATCAGGCCGTACCAGCCGAAGTCCTGTGCGTCGCCGACTTCTTCGTCAGGCCCGCCGTCGAGCGACGCCTGATAGAGAAGCTCGTCCAGTTCGCTTGAGAACTTCATCGCTTCCCCCTATCGACGCTTCTTCTTGGTGTTCCGCCGGTAGCGCCTGCGCGACCCGCCGCCGGAGGCGGGCTTTGCCAACATGACGAGCAGCCCGACGCCGATCAGGATGAGCGGCATCGGAATTCCGCCCAGCATCCCGGCCTCCATGCCCTTGATCTCGCCGGGCGACGCCGCCGGGACGCCCTGCCCGCCGGTCGCCGCGTCGTGGGACTGGACTTGCTGGATCGCGTGGTCAACGATCTGCGTCGCCTGCTCGCGGGTGTAGCCCTGCGAGATGAGCTTCGTGATCCCGGCCTCGCGCTGCTGCTGGACGGTCTGCTGGGGCGCTCCGCCCTTCGCGGCGGCATACGCCTTCACCGCGAACCCGGCGATCCCGGCGAGGGCGCTCCCCCAGTTGATCGGCTTGTCGCCGGGCTTGGTGGGCGGCGGAGTGGCGGGCGGGTAGATCGGGACCGTGGGCGGCATATACGTCAACGGCTGCTCTTCCCGCCGCGCTTCTTCGGAGGGCGCGGACGGCTGCTCTTGGAATCTTGGATCGACCGTGGCGACCGGCTCGCGGCCCTCGCTCGGGTACTGCGTCTCCATGCCCGGCACACCCCCGCCGCCCCCGCCGCTCGGGTACTGCGTCTGCATCCCCGGCACGCCACCGGACGGGGCCGCGCCGCCGTAGGTCGTTTCCATCCCCGGCACCGCCGCGCCGCCGCCCTCGTAGGTCGTGACCACGCCACCGCCCCCGCCGCCCTTCTTTCCGCCGCCGAACATCGAGGACGCGAGTCCGCCAACCGCGCCGAAGACGGACCCGCCGACCGACCCGATGGCGCTGACCGCCGTGCCGAGCGCCCCGATGATCGCCGGGGCCGCGAAGACGAGCCCGGCGGCGACGGCGGCGCTGCCGACCACGATGGCGGAAATCTTCCTGACCCGCCGGTACATTTTCCGGCCCTTCTTCCCCATGAAGGCCGACGGGCCACGGGTGAAGGACTTTCTGATCTTCTTCTTGCGCGACCAGCCCTTCCCGAGGTCGCCGAGACCGAGCAGCCCCGCGTCCTCGTCCTCCCAGACCTCGCGCTCCTCCACGAGCGCCTCGGGCGCGACGGCCTCCATCGCCACGGCCTCGTAGAACTCCTTGAGGATCGGCTCGGGGTCTTCGTTCGTCTCGATGATATCGCGGGCGATGGCCGCGTAGGGCGTGTCGTGGTTCGGAGCCGCCGCCATGACCGCCGCCTCCGCCGCCCTCATCTTCGGCACCAGCACGCGGGCGAGATGCTTGAAGACGATCACCTTGCCCGTCGATTGCACCGCCTCGGCGAGGTCTTGCTCGGCCTGCTTGCCGAGCGCCTCCTGCGGGTTGGATGATTGCAGGAGCCGAGCCACGATGGGGCGGGCCTCGGGGTCGGCGAGGGCGTACTGGATTTCCTTCTGGCCGACCGTGGGAAGCTCGCGGACGGTCTTGCGCTCGTCCTCGCCCAGCCCGGCCAGCCCCGTCGAGAGATCGCCGTAGTCGCGGTAGTATTCGCCGTTGCGGAGCCAGCCCGTCTCGTAGGAGGTCGAAGTGTCCCGCATGGGGTCTTCGTGGATGTTATACATTCCGTCTCTCCTAGCTGGCGAGGCTCGTGAAGAACGACTCGATCTTCCCGATGTTCACCTTGATATCGTGGGCTCGGGCGTAAACCTCCGCCCCTTTCTTGTACCGGGCGCGGACTTCGGGGTCCGAGTAGATCGCGGTCAGGGCGTCGTACCACTCCTGATGGGACCGGCACGTCAGGCGGGCGTCTGGGGTCGGATAGGGCGCTCGATACGGCCCCACGTCGGAGGCGATGATCGGGTAGCCGCACGCCCCGTACTCCAAGAGCTTGATGTTGCTCTTGGCGTGGTTGAACGGCACGTCGGCCAGCGGCGCAATCGCCACGTCCGCCTTCATGTCGGCCAGCTTGACGGGATAGTTCTCGAACCCGCAGAACGGGACGACTTCGACGCGGGCCGCGAGCGGCGCGGGGACGCCCTTGGGTTCCTTGCCAAAGAAGACCGTCTTCACGTCGATATGGCTCTCCATGAACTGCCAGAGCGCGTGGGCGACGACTTCGAGGTCTCCGAAGTGGCTCGGCGATCCCGCCCACAGGACGCGGAACTCGGGCTTCCCGTGCGGCTCGGTCTTGGGCCAGTCTCCCAGCGGGATGAAGTTCGGGATGACCTCGATCCGCCGGGCGCGGTCCCCATAGCGTTCGGCGAGATTCTGGGTCGTCACGGTCACGGCGTCGGCCAAGTTCAGCATCTCGGTCACTTTGGCCTGCTCCTCGGGCCGCTTGTAAAGCTCGTAGCAGGCGTGCCACGGTTCGAGCGCGTCGAAGGCGTCGTCTATCTCGAAGACGATCTTCTTCCCCATCGCCTTCAAGCCCTTGGCAAAGGCGAGCGTGGACTCCGAGTGGCTGATCTGGATGACCACAATGTCGTAGTCCAGCGCCTCGCGGGCGACGGCGTTCGAGGAGACGTGGGCGACGACTTTCGCGCCGTTGTTCAGGTTGAGCGCGGGGAGCAAGCACCTGTAGAACAGGCTCGCCTTGGCGAGGGCCGCGAAGTACAGCACGCGGATCGCGTTGGGGTGGAAGATATCCTCGGTGATGAACTGGTGCGCGAAGTTCATCGCGGAGATCACGGCGCTCGAAGAGGGGCTCTTGGGCGTCGGCCCGAGCTTGAGCTTGACTCGCTTCGCCGCCTTCGCGGCCAGATCGAAGTCGCTCTCGTGCATCTCGATCTGCTCGCCCTCGAACGCGATCAGGATGCCCGCCTTCGAGCGGGAGCAGGCGGCTCCCAGCCAGAGCTTCGCCGCGATCTCCGGCAGGATGAGCGGCTTGGAACTCTCCGGCAGGGGCTCGACTCGGGGCGGGACGGGTTTCAGCATGGCTATTTCGTCAGATCGACAGCGTGAGCTTCTTCTCCGCCTTCTCGATGAACGGCGCGACGAGCTTCCCGATCTTGAGCCTGTCCACCACGTTCTTCACCGACTCCAGAAGGTCCGCCTCGCTGATCTTCCCAGCGTTCGCGGGGTCTTGGGCCTTGAGACGGGAACGGGCGATGCCTTCGACCACCGCGCCGAGCGCGGTCCCGATGGGACCGCCGAAGATGGTCGGGGCGACCCGCGTGAGCAGCCCGCTTGACAGCAGCCCCATGAGGAACGTCCCGACCCCGCCCAAGGCGAGCTTCCAGAACGGCGTCGCCTGATCTTCCTCGTTCTGTTTGCGCCACTTGGCGGAGGCTCCGGGGCTGTAGACTTCCGGGGTCTCCGGCTTCCCGAGGGTCTTGGAAAGTTGGGACGAGTTCGCCTTCACGTCCGCCCCGGCCTGCTTGACCTCGGGTTCGGTCGCCTTCTCGAAGACGAACCCGCCCGCCTTCTCGTTCTGGTCGTTCAACTGCCGGTCGCTCTCCCGAATGTGGGTGCATCCGAGGAAGGGGATCAGGGCTAAGAGCGCGAAGAGCCTCATAAGCACCCTCAAATACTACCCTCTAGGTCGCCGAATCTCCAGCCTTCTTGACCTTCTGGGTCTCTTGGATGTTCTTCTTCGCCACGTCGAGCGCGTTGTCGAGAAACGAGTTCACGTCGGCGAGCGCCGCGTCGGGCAGCTTGCCAATGAGCGGGATGATCTCCGCGAGCAGGCTCCGCGTGCGGGCCTCCGTCTCCTCGATCTCGCGCTGCTTCACCATCGTCACGCCGTACCGCCTTTCTGCTCCAGAATCTTCTTCAACTCCTCAAGGGTCGCCTTGTGCGACTCTTCCTTCTTGAGGAGGCGCTCCTGCGCTTTCAGCAGGAGCTTGAAGAGGACGCCGATGGCCCCCAGAAGCACGGGATACCCCGCGCCGACCCACAAACATTGGCTGTCCATCTATCCCTCGTTGCAGCGACTATAATCCGTCCCTGCAACCCCGGTCGCGTCACACGAACTGCGCCTTGTACTTCGCCGTCAGGCGGTCGAGCCATGCCTGCGGCGTCTCGCCCTTCTTGATCTGGTCGGCGGGGTCGTTGCCAACGTCGAGGACTTTGGCCTGATGCCCCGCGCCGTGCGGGAACGGCCCCGTGGCCTTCGCGGAGTCGTCCAGATACGAGAGGGCTTTCGTGCCGCACGGAACACAGTAGACGAGCTTCATGGTTTCCCTTATGGAATCGGAACGCTTCCGTTCAAGAGGAACACCTTGGCGGCAAGCCGGTTCACCGCCGCTTCAAGCGTATTGGGCGCGGGCGCGGCCCAGTTGCCGGGGGTCGCCGGGACGAACGAACGGAAGTTGTTGAGGGCGACCGGGATCGTCCCCGCCGCGAAGCCGCTCCCCGCGCCCGCGAAGATAATGTCGCTGTAGACGAGCGCGGCGAGCGCACCGCCGGAGATCGCGGGGCTGGACCCCGTGACGACGGAGGTTCCGGCGATCACGACCGTTCCGGTCCCCGTGTTCGTGATGATCGGGACGCCCGGAGCCCCCGTCACGCTCACGTCGGAGAGCGCAAGCGTGATCCCCGCGATCCCCGAGCAGGCCACCTTCCCGTCGATATCGACCTCGGCAAAGGCGCAGAAGCCCGAAGAGGGGGCCGCGCCCGCGATGTTCACCGCGACCGCCGTGTCGGGGGTCTGCCGGATGAACCCGTGGAAGAGTTCGAGGTCGCCCGCCAGCTTGTTCAGCGAGAAGAACGCCCCCGCCGTGCAGCGGCACGTCAGGTTTTGGGCGATGACTTGGCTTTTCCGAGCCCCGGTGTCAACGCCCGTGTTGTCCATCCTGAAAGCGTCGTCGCCGCCGACCTCTACGGTGCAATCGCTGATGTAGAGCTTCTGGGGATTCAGGCCCGTGAACCGGAGCTTCTGCATCCCGAGGCCGGTGACGGTGACGTGGTTCAGGTCGCGGTCCACGCCCGCCCCGAGCGAGATCGTGAGCGTCCCGACGATCTGGGTCAGGAAGCTCCGGTACTGGGGGAGCGCCGAGAGCGAGACCCCCGAGACGCCCATCGTGGGCGACTCCGCGTAGCTACCGGGGTAGACGTAGATCAGGACCGGATTCGCCTGAGACGGAACCGGGACAAGAGCCGCCGCCGCAGCCAACGCCGCCGTGATGGTCGAGAAATACTTTTTTGGGTCGGCGTCGAACGACCACCCCGCGCTGTTGACGAACAGGTGTCGGACGGGCTTCGTGTGGATGTTGCTCATACGCTCAACCAGTTTACCCCGTCCGAGTAGAGGTCGATGGACTCGTTCGGACTCGAAAGAGAAGCCGACGCCGCCCCGTCGATGGTCTCGGCGGCAAACGGGTTGATCGTGATGGCGTTCGCCGTCGCGTCCGTCTTCTTGATCGTGATGGTATTCAGGATGTAAAGCACGGGGTTGGGGAGCGTGAACGTGATCGCGCCGACCGAGGCATCCCCCTTCACGATCTTGTCGGTCTGGAGGAGCGCCGTGTTCACGGCCAGCGTCCGGTTCTGGCGGAGCAGCCGGTTGATCGGCTGGAAGATGATGTTCGTGAGCGTGAAGCCCTGCGCGATGAGGCGCTCCAAGCTCACGTCGTCAATCGTGAGGACGTTCGCGCCCGCCGCCGCGCCGAGGTTGTACGTCGCCCCGTTGAAATACGAGTCCGTGATCGCGCCCTGACTCGTCGTGGTCGAGCCGACCACGCTCCCGGCGACCGCGCCTCCGGCGAAGTCCGTCGTCCGGTCGATGGCTTGGATGCGGCACGAGTCGATCTCAAGGATGTTGCAGAACGGCCCGATGGTCCCGCGAAGCTGGCCGTTGTGGGCCTTGAGGTTGAACGTCGCCCCGCCCACCCCGTCGCCGCCGATATGGTTGTTGATGATCGAGAACTGCTCAAGCTCGACCGTGAGCGCGGGAGCGCCGACCGGGGCCGAGGCGTTCTCGAACTCCCACCCGGCAAGCGACTGAAAGCTCCGCCCGAACCAGAAGACCGGCGAGACGGCGGCGAGCGCCGGGCCGTCGCCCTCGACCCGGTACAGGACGCGCCCGCGCAGGATGATGTTGTTGGCGACGATGCCGCCTTCCATGCCGCCCGACTCGCCCGCGATCTCGAACCCCGAGAGCGGGATCACGTTGTCGGGCGGTCCCCACGGGGCCGGGACAAGCGCGGGGTTGAACGCCACGCCGTCGGGCCAGTCGGCGATATCCTGCGTGAAGCGGACCTCCGCGTCGATCACCGCGCCGTCTCCGTAGAGCCGGATCGACCGGCGGATTTGGCGGAAGATGATCGGCCCCGCCTCCGTGTAGTGGCCCGGCTCACAATGGATCGTCCACCGCTCGAAGGCCCACTTCGAGTAGTCGTTGCCGTGAGGCGGGATCGCGGCGAACGCGGCGGCGATGGTCTTGAACGGGCTCGTGATCGAGCCGTCGCCCGTCGCGTCCGATCCGTGAACGTCGGAGACGTACTGGGTGAAGTCGATGAGCGCCGCGCCGCCTCCGCCGCCGCTCCCGGTGGGGAACGTCCAGAGCGTGAGTCGGGTGGGGAAGGTCGGTCCCCCGAGCGTGACCGCAGCGACCGCCGGGGAAAGCCCCGGCTTGCGGAGGATAAGCTCCGCGACGTGCGGACCCGCCGGGAGCGTGAGTCCCTTGGAGGCGACGATGGTGCGAAAGGGCGCGGTCCCGGCGTTGTTGAACGCGCCCGCCGAACCGGGATAGTCGATCCCGTCCACACGGATTCCGAGTTGGGCGTCGTCAATGACGAAAACCCCGTCGGGGCCGTCCGTGGCGAAGCCCTCGAAGTCGATGGTCGTCGTCGCGGCGAGGACGAACGGGATGGCCGACCCCGGAATGGCGACATAGACGGGCGACGCCGTGGAGAAGCCCGGCGCTTCCGAAAAGAGCGTGACCGCGCCGCCGCCGCCCGCCGTCGAGACGAGCGGGACCACGACCTCCCAGTTCACACCATCCGACTCGATGGAGAAGGTCTCGTTCTGGTTGGCAAGGGTCTTCGACGCGGCCCCGTCGATGGTCTCCCCGCCGAAGGGGAGAACCAAGATGCCGTTCGCGCTCGCGTCGGTCTTCTTGAACGTGTACCGCTCGCCTTCCCGGCCCACGGCGGTTGGCAAGGCGAACGTGATCGGCCCGGCGGTCGCGTCCCCGAACCACGAGCGGAAGTCGTCATCGACGGGCGTGACGCCCGCCACGATAATCGTGATCGGAGGGATTCGGATGTTCGCTTCGGCGTTGTTGTCAACGCTGACCGCGACGCCGAACGGGGTCGGGCTGTCTCCGGTGTCGCCCATGTCTTACTCGATCTCGAAAATGATGGCCGCGACGGGAGCGCCGACCACGGCGTCGGCCTCCAGCGCCGCAATCGACCCGTCCGCACCGCCGAAGCTCTGGACGCCGAAGCGCGTGATCTGGACGCCCGTCCCGGCGGGTCCGCCCACTTCGCGGACCCTCATCCGGCTTCCGGCCCCGCCGACGTTCTGGACCCGCATACGCTTGGTCCCGGCGGGAGGGACCGGGAGCGCCACGGCCAAGCCCACGACGGGCGTGTTCGCCGCCGTCGTGATCGTCGCGGTCGGGGTGCCGTTCGTCTTGATGACGCCCGCCGTCGTCGTCCTGAACTGGCGCTGCTTGTCGAGTGGGTCGCGGCCCGAGACGAGCAAGCCGCCGCCGTCGTCCCCCACCGCGATTGCCACGCCGTCCTGCTTGATCGACGCCTCGGTCGTGGTCTCGGAGTCCTTGAGTTCGACCTCGCCGATGAAGATAGGACCGGAGATCGTCGCGTCCACCGCGAGGCGGAAGACCGTCCCGTCGAAGATGATCCCGACTTGGTTGCCGTCCTCGTCGCAGATCGTGACGGGCTGGCGAAACCCGTTGGTCTTCATCTTAGCCATTCGCTGATCCTATCATCCTCTTAGAGAACGTGGTACTCATCGAACGAGCCGTCCTGCGTGATGAACCGCGCCGGGAACATGAACCCGTTGAGCCGGGCGAAGACAGCCGCCGGGTCGGGGCCGAGGTTCTTCGCCGTGACCTCGACGCAATCCAGATGTTTGAGCTTGATCGGGTTGGGGAGCGGCGTCGGCTCGATGGTGGACCCAAGCTGGCCCTTGAAGTCCTGATAGCAGGGGACCGGGAACCCGTTGAGGTTGATGTTCCACACGATATCGCCCAACTGCGCGGGGTTGGCGACCTCGTTGCCGAAGTTCAGCAGCGTCCCCACGAAGCGGTCGGGCAGGCACGTCCGCGCCACGACGACCGAACCGCCGCCGGGGACGTAGCTGGCGTTGGGGACCGGGACGGGATCGTTGTTCCTGATCTCAAGGCACCGGGCCGTGATCGGCGGCTCGATCCAGTTGGGACGCTTCGTGAAGTACGTCCCGCATTGGAGCTTCGTCCAGAAGTCGGTCGCCAGTTGCCAAAGCCGGGGCAACTGGTGGCACTCGAAGAACTTTTGGAGCGACTCCAGCCCCGGCACCTTGCAATCACGATCCGGGTTCCAGTCGGGCTTGACGATCCACCGACGGCGCGGAAGGCGGACCCCTTGGCGGACCATATCGAAGTACGTCTCGATGGGGTCCGTTCCCTTGTTGTGGATATCGCCGAGACCGCCGGGGTTTTTGGGGTCGGCCATTAGGGCATCCCTCCCGCGTCTTCGGGACGGAGGAGCTTATCGTCTCTCTGGTCCCAGAAAATCTTGCGGCAGCCGAGCGTGATCCAGACCGTGTTCTCGACGCCCGCGAGGTTCGTCAGTTCGTAGGTGAGCTTGTAGTCGGGCTCGTACAGGCCCGGCTCCCACATGAGGAACGGGAATTCCCCGTTGCCGAAGACGAGCGTGTCCAAGATCGGGTCGTGCATATACGTCTTGCCCGACGCCTTTTCGCGGATACGCACGTTGAACCGGCCCGTCGAGAACCGCATCTGCTTGTGCAGTTCGAGCCAGCTTTCGTCGGTGAACCTGATCTCCGGCTCCGCGAACGCGCCCACGCCGTCGGCGGCGAGGATGACGTTGGACTCCGTGGTGTAGAAGAACGGCATGGAGCGAAAGCGGTGCCGGTAGATTTCCTGCATCCTCTGGGCGATCCGGCCCGGAGCCTGCGAGTGATACCAGCGCAACCCGTGAAGGTTGAACCTGATCGTGTTCTGGTTGGGCGACAGGTTGCGGAAGGTCGCCATGATCGCCCGGTTCCGCTCCGAAACCTCCATGAAAAAGCTCTCGGGCCAGCGGAACGGCCTGCCCGCCGAGCCGACGGGTCCGAACACCTCGTAGGCGGTCACGACGCCGCCGCCCGAGGCGATGGTGGCGACGTGGACTTCGCGGTTCATCAGGAGCGGGCGCTCTCCGGTCTCGCGGAGTTCGACCGTGAACCCCTCGGGCTGGGACGACGAGAAGAACGCCGACATGATCTCGAAGTGGCCCGCCCCGTCGATAATCATGGGGATCGGGTCGGACAACTGGTTCGGCCCCAGCACCACGGGGTCGGGCTCCGTGACGAGCGTGTAGGGCTTGATGTACTGCTTGAGTTCGTTCGAGTAGACCTTCCCCGTCTTCGGGTCGCGGATCAGGATGGGGACCGGCTGACCCGGAACGTAGTCGTGGATGGTGAACTCGTCGTCGGCGCGGGGAATGTCTCCGATCATCGTGTCGCCCTCGGGACGGCTACGCCGTCCTCTGTTTCTCGCATCAGCCCTTCCACAGGTTATCGACCCCCTGCCGGGAGACCCCGAGGGCTTCCCCGAGGTTCACCAGCCGCTCGTAGAGTTCCCGAAGCCCCAGCTTCAAGTCCAGCCGCCGCTTTCGGTCCACGTTCCGGTACACGCCGATCAGCGCCGCCATCGCCCCGTCGAACTTCGCCTGCCGGAGCTTGATGTAGAACGCCTCCGAGGACTCTTCGGTGCCGACAACAGGCACCGCAAGCTCCGGCGGCGAAGCCCGGTCCTCGAACCCCGTATTGGCAAGGGCGATCTCTTCCATAAGCTACCTGTACTGGAGCCGACGCCCTCCGATAGTTGCGAAGATGAAGTTGTCGGCCCCAGAGAGGTCCGTGATCTCGAAGAGCAACTGCTTGTCGCGCTCCAAGAGATAGGTGTCCGCGAAGTAGAACGGGAATTCCGCGTTGCCCCAGCCGTTCGTGCCGAGGACGGTCCCGTTCGAGAGCGTGCGGTTGGTCGCCCGCTCGCGGAGCCGGAACTGGAACGCGCCCGTCGAGACGACCATGAGCTTCTGGAGGTCCGTGTCGGCGTTCGCGTCCATGTTGAAGGTCTGGGAGGCGAAGCCGCCCGCCGGAACCGGGTCCACCAACCCGTCGCCGTGCGTGTCCTGCGGCACGAGGAAGTAGGCGTAGGTCCGCCAGCCGCCGCCGAACTTCTCGGCGATCTCCCTCGCCACGTCGGGCGGGGCTTCCTTGTGGTAGAAGCGCCGCCCGTACAGCACGAGTTCGATGGTGTTGGTCTGAGCGCCGGGGAGGTTGTTGCGGACGGTGACTTTAATCACCCGCTGGCTGTCGCCGACGTTCAGGAAGTACGGCTCGGGGAGCCGGAAGGGGCGGACGCCCGACCCGACGACCGTGACCGAGTGGACAGGACGGTTCTGGAGGAGCCGCTGCGTCCCCGCGTCGAAGAACTCCAGCGTGTACGCGGCGGTCGATGAGCCGAGGATGTAGGCCCAGTCGAAGTGGCCCTGAGAGTCCACGAGGAACTCAAGGTCCGCCGAGCCTCCGGGCGCGAGCGTGACCGAGACCGGATCGGAGGTCAGCCAGAAGCCCTTGACGAACTGCTTGACGGGGTTGACCGCGATCCCGATGACGGGTTTCCCGTCGGGGCCGCGAGCGATGGACCCGTCGGGATTCCGCTTGGGGACCGATACGAACGGTGCGAGCGGCATAAGCCAATACCTCCCTGCGCTTCCTGCAAGCAAGGTGTTTCCCGTGGCAACGGCCACGGGAACTTCGCCTTCCCTGAGAGGCGGTTTCACACGGGCCTCCCCTTTCGGGGAGACCCGGTTGAACCCGTCTCGTGTCTACAGGTTGGAGTAGAGGACTCCCAGCATATAGACCGTGAACTTCCGGCCTGCCGCCGTGATCGACAGGTCGGCGCAAGGGTGGAGTTCGCACCGGAACTGCTCCGTCGAGTCCACGCGCCGGGCTTTCCGATCCGGCGTCGTGAAGTTGTAGAAGTTCCCCAGAACCCCGAGTCCCTGCGTGATGATCGTCCCCGCCGAGTTGAACCCGTTGGGGCCGATGCCCTGCGGAATCTTCCGCAGGGTCGTCCGCGTGAACACCGTGTTCTGGCCGAAAATCCACCGGAAGCTGATGTTGGTGTAGATCGAGTTGAAGTCGGCCTGCGAGATGCCGTACTCCGCCTCGCCCGTGAACCCGACGAGGTCGAACAGGTTGGGCGTCCCGATCTGCCCGTCCAGCGTCATGTTCGTGTCGCACTCCGTCTTGGGAGAGCCGTCATCGAACTTCTTGTGATCCGTGAACAGCGTCCGGTCCCCCATCGGGGGGTTCGTGAACCGCGTCGAGTCGTAGAACGGGTAGCGGAGCGGTCTCAGGACCGCCTTGCCCGAGGGGGTGGCGAGAACGTACTCGACCCCGACAGGCGGCATCCCCGCGCCCTGCGACTGGACGATGCCCAGTCCACCGAGATTCAGCATGAAAACCCTCCACGCCCGGATATGGTTCGTCCTTCACCGGGCAAACAAAGAAACCCGAGGGGGCTCCGGCGCACACCGGAGCCCCCGGTCAGACCGCGTTGGCAAAGAGCAGCTTCACCGTCTACTTCACAGTAGACGTACTTCTACAGCGTCGTCTCCGAGCGCGTCACGTCGAAGTCGCGCAGATCGCCCGCCGGGCTCGCCGAGTACCCGTTCTGGCGGCGAAGCTCCGTGTCGGTGATGAACTCGTTGAGGCCGCTCATCTGCGGCTCCATCTCGCGCTGGGTGAGGAACGTCCCCATCCCGTTCGTCCCGTTGAGGCCCGCCATCTCCGCCTCGACCCGACGGGCCACGGCCTCCCGCATCCGAGAGGACACGTCCTCGCCGAGCCCGCTCATCCCGATGGCGCTCTTGATCGACGCCGGGAGGATGGCCCGCAGGAGATCGTGGGCGACCGAGACCACGGTGCCGAGCCAGATGCCGTCGGCCATCTTGGGCTTCTTGAGAATCTTGCCGACGCCCATCGCCAGCACCGCGCCCGCAACCGCGTTTCCGGCGGCACGGACGAACGGCTCGGCGGCGGCACCCACGGCGTCGGTCAGCTTCTTGCCGAGGTTGTCGTAGATGATCGCGCCGAGGAACTTCGAGCCGACGAACCCGCCGACCGCCGGGACGCCGGTCTCGATCCAGAAGTTCACGTCGATGAACTTCGACAGCTTGCCCGTGATCTCGCCCACGATCCCGCCGGGGTTCATGGCGAAGTACGGGAGGACGGAGTTCCGCCGGTAGCTCCGACGCCGCCGGGGGTTCCACGACACCGGGACGACCGCGTTGCGGCGGTAGCGCCGACGGCGGCGGGGGTTCGCCCCGATCCGCCCGCGCCGCGCCCCGAGCGTCTTCGCCCACATACGCATGAGGGCGATCTGCCGGGAGCCGCGACGCCGCCCGCCCCTGCGGTGACGGACGCGCCCGCCCGTGTGCCGACGGCGACGGCCACGCCAGCCCTTGAGTGCCGCCCTCCGGTGGGCGCGGGGGTGGCCGAACCACGGATTCCGCCGCCGACCCCGGCGCGAGCGGAACTTGCCCCCACGGCCACGCGGAGGCAGGCGACGCCTTCTCGTTCTCGCCATGCTTGACCTCCTTGCCTTCGTGCGTGGCCGACGCCGGAGAGAACCCCTCCGAGTCCCCGCCGACCGACGCTTCTGCTTTCTCATTTCTTTCAGGGCGGCGTGGATGCCGCCGCACTTCTTGACCATGCGCTGCCAGTCGGTGAGCCGACGCACCCGGCGAGCCGCCCGGCGGTGGCCGACCTTGGCCTTGCGGCCACGGCGGAGACGACGGCGGAGCTTGACCGCCGCCTGCACCCCGCCCGCCTGCTTCACCATGCGCTGCCACGCGGAGAGCTTGCGCCTGCGGCCCCGCCGCGTGCGCCCGCCGGGGTTGATCGTCGCCATCCAGAACATGATCGTCTCCTATCCGTGGTAGAAATCGCTGACCACGTTCGACCCGGCGAGCTTCGTGATGACGAGCCTCGCCTGCGGGTCGTGCTTGATCGAGGGCGGCGTCTCCCACGGGTGCCGCCAGAAGCCCTTGCGCTTCGAGCCCGGCGGCATCGCGTAGAGTGCCTCGGGCTGCTTCCCGGCGTCGTAGGTCATCCAGAGCCCTTCCATGCCGGGAACATCCACCTGTTCGAGGGTGACGCGCTTGGGGAGCGACCCGTGGGTCCACTTGCGGTAGCCTTCGAGCTTCTCCACGAAGGCTTGCCAGAGCGTCGGGTCGTTCTTCGAGCGGATCATCCGGGCGAACTTCTCCAAGCTCATCGTGATCTTGCGGCCCTTGCGCTTGCCGCGATGCTTGTGGCCGGGGTTCATGCAGACCGGCAGGCAGGCGGGGTTGTTCCCCGCGACGCGGGCCACCGAGAGCCCATTGAGGCGCTTGGCAAGGTTGCGGAGCCGCCGCTTCATCTCGCGGCCCATCTTCGTGTAGAAGGCGAAGACCGAGCGGAGCGCCTCCTCGGCGCGTCCGAAGTTGATCTCGACGTTCCGGCCCGCCTCGGCCTCGATGATCGACTCCTCGGCGTCGCGGAGGAGCGACGAGGACTCGCTGGTCGAGAGCGGGTTCCCCGCGACCGTCATCAGAAGCGGGTTCGGTTGAACGCTGCGCTGCCGACGACGAATCTCGTCGCTGATCGTGTAGTAGTCGTCCATGTAGTACCGCTCGGTCGCGGGGTCTTCCCACGGAACTTGCGCCGCTTCGAGCGCGTCTTTTTGGGCGAACGCAAGCTGCGCGGGGGTGTACTTGCGGTACTGCGCCTGCTTCACGGAGAACGGGTACGGCCCTTTCGGGTTGTCCCCGATCACGCCCCGGCGCTGCTCGAAATGCTCCTCGGCCTGCTCGCGCATCGGACTGGTGAGCGGCGTCCTGATCCGGCGAGTACGACCGCCCATCCTGATCGCGGGCCGGTAGTAGCGAGGGCCGGAGAAAGGATAGCCCGTGGGGTTCTCATCTCCCGTCGCGGGCAGGAACCCCGCTCTGCGAGCTTCCCGATGAAGGTCTTGGACGCGCTGGTCAAGTTCCATCCTTCGCTTGAGTTGATAAGGCATCAGGGGAAGACCGGCGTACCCTGAGATCGAGACCAGAGCGCGGAACGCCCGGCCAAGCTGATGAGCCACAAGACCGCCCTGCCCGCGCTCAAACTGGACTTCGGTGGAACGAATATCCTGCTCAATCGTGTTGAGCATCCTGTCCACTTCGGCCTGAGTGAGCGGGTTCCCAAGCGCGTTGGCAAGCGCCGCGCCCGCCGCCGCGCCGATCACCGAATGGGCGAGCGTGGGGTTCACCATCGGCACCGCGCCGGGAGGCCCGAGCGCGGCGACGGGGCCGAGTTCGACCAACGGGTTCGCCGCCGCCGGGATCGAGCGCATCTTGCGGCGGGCCTTCTCGAAGCCGATGCGGACGATCTGGGCGCGGTCCTCCTCCGAGGGCTCGCCCTTCTTCCGACGCCACGACCTGTACTCCTTGGCGATCTCGTGCGAGACGAGCTTCCGCTGCTTGAGCGTCAGGTTCGGATTGTCCGCAAGTTCGATCACTAGACGCCTGCCCTCTGTGCCGCCATCTGCGCGAGCGTGACGGCCTCTTCGTCGCTCCTGCCTTGGGACTTCGCGGCGGCATACGCCGCGTCGTAGATGTACCGCGTGTCCACCGACGCGACCGGCGGACGGACCATGACCGTCGGGGTCTCCGCGCTCGCGGGCTTGCCAAGGATGTAGTAGGCGAGCCCCGCCGCGACGAGCCACGGCAAGGGCGACGCGCCGCCCCGCTTGCCGCGCCTCGCGTAGCGCCGCCGCCCCCGGAAGCGGCCCCGGCGGTCCCGATAGTGCGGGTTCCGCTGGTAGCGGCGCTCCCCGCCGCCCCCGCGCTGGGTGAGCAGGAAGAGCCCGACGCCGACGGCGGCGATGGTCCCGAGTCCCAACCCAAGGCCCGTCCCGAGGTTCTTCGCCCGCTCTTCGACCTGACGGTAGAACTCCGCCTCGCCCACCGCGCCGGGGGAACTCAGCGTGGTGTTCCCGATCATGGCGCGGGCCTGCGCCTCGTCGCGCTCGGCGGCGGCTTTGAGTTCGGGGGCGACCTGTTTCGCCATCTCCAGCATCCCGCGATACATCTTGGCGCGGGCGTCGGCCTCGGCGATCTCCGCTTCGGTCGGGATGTGGCCCTTGATATCGGTGAAAAGCCAGCCCTCCTCCTTGGTGACGAGCATCGTCTTCGTCCACTTGAGGAGGTCGCCCATCGTGTCGTCGTAGCTCGTCATCTTGCCGGTGCGCGTGGCGACGGCGTTCCAGACCTCCGGCCCGATGGCCGAGACGCCCGCCTGAACGTAGGCAAGCTCCTTCTGGATGCGGTCCACGTTCTTGTACCACGAGTCGGGCTTGTCGAACATGGACGAGAGCAGCCCGCCGAGGCCGGAGACGCCGTTCTCGTCCCCGTTCGGCATGAAGTTCACGACTTGCGGGCGGTAGAGCGTCTCCATGTTGATGTTCCGCATCCCGCCCGGAGACCACCGTGGGTAGGTCATGCCGCCCTCCGCCCACGGCGCAGTTCGCGCCGGGTCAGGATGTTCCCGAGGATGTAGGCGATCCCCAGCGCCGAGCCGAGCGTCACCGCGAACGTCGGGCCGTAGTCCTTGAGCTTCTGCTCGATCACCGGGCCGATGGTGTCCGCCGCCTTCTTCATCAGGTCGTCGGTGAAGTCGGCCATGCCCGAAAGCTCGGGCCGGGTCTTCACGAACTCGCCCACCGCCGCGCCCATGAAGTCCTCGACCTCGCTCATGCTCGAAAGCTCGCCCAGACCCACCTTGTCAACCGCGCAGCAGGCGGCTTCGGCGCACGCACAAGACAAAATGCCGAGCGGAGTCATCTATCCGGCCATGTGGTGATTCCACGAGACGGGGACGACCGAGTTCCGGCGGTAGCGGCGGCGCGAGCCGCCGCCCTTGCCCTTCATCCCGAAGATGATGTAGGCCGCGATCCCGATGGGGATGAGCGTCCCGAGCCCGAACGCCGACGCCTTGGCGACGGTGGGGAGGTTCACCACGGTCGGGGTCTTCGGCGGGACGCCCGTGACCGCCGTGACCGCCTTGTCGATGGCGCTGGAGACCTGTGAGGCCGGGATCGTCCCGCCCGAGACGCCCGAGACGATGTTTCCAGCGATGGCCTCGGCGGCTCCGCGCCAGTCGAACGCGCCGAGGCCGCTCAACTGCTGCGGGTCCATCCACCGCTGGGTGAAATAGTCGCTCATGGCGGCGGTCTCGCGCTCCGACTTCCGCGTCGCCCGGCACGCGGCGATCTTCGCGTGCTTCTCCTTCTCGGCGGCGTGGACGGCCTGCTGGTAGGCGTGCCGCGCATCGTGGACGCACTTGTGGTACTCGTGACGGATGGCCTCGCGCTCCTCGGGCGTGATCTTCGAGGGGTCGAGACCGAGCGAACCCAAGAAGCCGTCCATGCCGTCGTCGCCGTTGCCGTTGCTGTCGTGGTTGCCGAGGCCAGCCAAGTCCATGAGTTCCTTCCTTTCGTCCACGAACGGCTGCGGAAGCGTGTAGTCGTCCTGCGGGATCGAATCGGGGACCGTCCCCGTCCAGAGGTTCTTGTTGAAGACGAGCGGCACGTCGGCGGCGGGAATCACCGTGCGGAACTCGGCGGGCGACTGGAACGACATGATCGGGTACTCGGGCGAGTAGACCCCGCCGCCCGCCGCTTCCATCTTGCGCTGGTCGGCCAACTCCGCGACCAGATCGCTCTCGATCTCGCGCCTGACGATGGTCTCGCTGCCGGGGATGCCCGGCGCGAAGCTCTGGGACACGTCGTTCGGAAAGCCCGTGGGGTTGACCACGAACATCCGATTGGCAAAGCCTCCCTCCCACGAGCCGGGCCGCGAGCGACCGTTCGCTCTGGCGTTGTAGCGGTCGTTCGTCCAGCCTTCGGGCATCGACTGGTCGTTCATGCCGAGACCCTCGATGGGGAGGTCGTCGTCGCCGGAGAGCCCGAGCGAGCGTCGGGTCCAGACTTTCCGGTCGGTGATCCCGTCCTCGGGACGCCAGCCGAAGTACGCGCCGGGGACCGTCGCGTCGAGCGCCTGCCAGCGCCCGCCGACGTAGGCTTCGGGGTAGACGTGCGAGGGCTCGTGGTCGGGGCGCGTCGAGACGGTGATGAACCGGGCCGGAGCCCCGAGGACTTCGGCTGCCGCCGCCAAGAAGATCGAACTGTCGTCACAGTCGTACCGCTTGCGGTCGAGCGTCGCCCACACGTCTTGGAGAAGCTCGACCCCGTGCGGGTCGCGCCGGTAGTCGTGGCGGGAGCGGAACCAGTTGAAGACCGTCTCGATCTCCCCGGCGTAGTTCTTCCATTGGCCGTGCATCTGGCGGTTGACGACACCGTAGATGAGCTTCTGGAACTTCTCGTCGGTCTTGGCGGCGTCCACGAACTCGAACATCCGACGGATCGTGGCTTCCGTGAAGCGCGAGTCGGAAATGTTTTCGAGCGTGACACGCGACACTTGATCCCTCAAACAGGTCAAGGGCCGCGTATCTCGCCGCCGGGGTGCGAGTCTCTTACGCCCTCTTGGTCTCCGTCTCGACCGCGACTTGCACGATCCCCTTGTGGATCGTCACGGTCAGCGTGGCCTGACAATACTTGCAGTTCAGTTCCACCTGACCGTCGAACTTCCCGCGAAGGACGAAGTGGTTGCACTCGGGGCAGAGGACTTTGGAGCCGCGATCTTGGTCCCCCTGCTGGCCCATAACAAAAAAGCCGCGATCTCTCGCGGCCTCACTCCGCCTTCGTCCTCAAGGCGCTCATGCCGTCACGGTTACAGAGAGGAGTGTGCAATACGGACGTGCCGTTGTCAACACAATTCAGCGCCGATCCGTCCGCACCAGCTTGGTCGCGTCGATCTTCACGTCGGCGAGTTCCGCCAGCACCAAGTCGCCGCCGTCAACCAACACGCAAAGCACCATGAGCGCACCGCCGACGCGCTCCTGATAGCCCGCGACGAGGCATTGTTGCCCCTTGTAGGTGGCGTAGGCGTAGGTGAGCGTCGGCGCGAACATCAGGAGACCGCCTTCTTGTAACGCTTGCAAGCTCTACCCCGCGCCCGCCGGGACACGCGGGTCGCCGCCGTCGGGCTCGTCCTCATCGTCGTGGACTTCTTCGTCCGCCGAGACGTAGGCGGCGGCGAAGTCGGCGAGCGTGATCTGCTTCTTCCCGCCCGAGCGAACGTCATCGAGGATCGACATGGCGCGGGTCAGCACGTCGAAGTTCCCGTTGAGTTCGTCCAACAGGTCGCGGACTTCGAGCATGACCGTCCGGTTCACGTCCATGTTCTCGTTGAGGATCACCAGATTCTTCACGAGGTCTTTCATCAGTTCGACCCCGAGGTTGGCGGGCTCCCCGTTGTTTCCCGGTTCCGGCGGCATGGCTATTCCTCCTGTTCCGCGCCCGTCTCGTCCTCGGCCAGCGGGTCGAAGTCGGGGTCGGCCTGCGACTTCGCCCACCACTCCCGAAGCTCCTTCATGCCGCGCTCGACCCAGAGGGCCATCTTGGGCTCGGCGACGAGCTTCGCCTTGAGCGCCTCAAGGCCCGTCGGGTTCAGCATCCCGTCGAAGGCGGCGACGAGCGCGGCGGCGTTGGGCGCGACGACGAGCTTCTCCAAGATCGACTCGGGGAGCCCGCCCCACGCGACCACCGTCCAGTTCCACTCGCGGGGCCGCATGACGATCTCGCGCTCCAAGACCGACATGAACTGCCCGGCGCGGAGCTTGATCTCCTCTTCGAGCGACGGAATCTTGCGCTCCGGCTCGGGCGGCGCGGCGACCGGCACGGGCGGGACCGCCATCGGCCCCGGCGCGTCCGCCGACGGCGCGGGCAGCGGGGGCGGCGCGGCGGGCGGGGCCAGAGCGCGGCGGCGCTTCATCTCCTCCTGCACGGCGCGGTCGGCCTCGGCGTTGATCCGGGCGATCAACTCCTCCTTGGTCGGCTCGGGCTTGCCGTCCTTCTTCTCCTGCGAGATCACGTCGAAGAGCCGGGGGAGATAGCGGTCGGCGAGCTTTTCGTACCACGGGCGCTCGTCCTCGCCGTCTTCGTCCTCGTCGTCGTCTCCGCCGCCTTGCCAACCGAAGACCTTGCGAAGGCGCAGCATCGTCTCGGCCAACTCCAGCATCCCGCCCGACTCCTTCTGCGGGGTGTTCTTGATCTGGGAAAGCTCGCGCTGGATCGCGGTCAGCTTGTCGTCGCGCATCGCCGCAAGCATGGAGTCGAAGCGCGAGTTCGAGTCCTTCATAAACTGGAGGAGGAGCGTCTGACTGTCGAGACCGCCCTCCCCACGGGCGGGCTTCTGCTGGATCAACTGGGAGAGCCCCTCGACTTGCTTCGAGAGCGCGGCGACTTTGGCGTCGCTCTCCAGCCTGACCTTTGCCAACTCGGCCTCGTGCTTGGTCTCGGTGAGCTTCTTCTCAAGCTCGGTGATTCTCGCGTCGGCCTGCGGGTCTTTCTTCCCGCCCCCGCGCCCGGCGCGGACGGCCTCAAGCTGCGAGGTCAACTGCTCGACCTCAAGCTGCTTGGCGGTGATCTTCGCCTGCCGGTCGAGCATCTCCTCGCTGATCTGGCCGACGGTCTTCTGGGTCGGGGCCATCAGCAGCTTCTTGATCGCCTCGTCGTCTTCCATGTCGGGGAGGATCGGCGGCGCGTCGTTCTCGATGATCCGCGCCGAGATCGTGCGGTTCCCTTCGGGGTCGATCACCGCGACGCGAAAGCGTTTCCCGCCGTGCTGGGAGAACACGTCCTCTTCGATGGAGGAGAGGTCGAGCGGACATTGTTCCCGGTAGACCTCGAAGTTGGCCCGCTGTCCCTCCCAGATGCGCGGCATGATCCGCTTCACGACGACGGTGTGGCGCGGGTCGCGGAGCGCGGTCACGAAGTCGTCCTTGTCGCCGTTGCCGTTCGCGGGCGGAGCCTCGCGGTCCATCCCGAGCTTCTCCTTCACGGAGTCGGTGGTCCCCGTCACCTTGACCTCCATAACGCCCTCCTTCAACTGCTCGGGCGTGAACGGAGACCCCTTCCCCTCACGGTTTGGCGGCATTGGTCTTCTCCTTTTTCCTCGGGCGTTCCCTGCGGGTCCGCGTCTCGATCACATTCGCCACGCGGGTCACGACTTCGACCACCACCTGATTGTTGATGAATACACGGGTCGCATGGATCGGGCAGTACGCAAAGAGCGTCCCGTTCTCGCACTTCACGAACCCGATCTTGTGCGGCATGACGACCTGACCGCCGAATTTTATGCCCGAGAACGGACAATGGACTTCAAAATCCAACAAGTATCGGATGTTCTCGGGCATTGGCGAACGGAGTATACTCACAAATTAGATATAATGCAACGATTTCCCATTGACAGCCGCGCTCTCGACCGTATACTTGGATGCGCGTTCAGGCGAGGCGAAGATTGCACCCTCTTTCGGGGGCGGCGGTTCGGCTATCACCTTCGCCAAGTGATACCTGAACGCGCCGACCGCCGTTCCCGAAAGAGGGTTTTTCTTTCTGCCCGGCCTTGGAGGGTGCGGAAGGCACCGTAGAGGGGCATGGAGTAGATGGGGAACCCGACCTCGCTCGATCTGTTCCGCTGTCTCTACGACGGCATCGGGATCGGCTACATCGAAGTGCGAGGGCAGACCATCCCAGAGCAGCCCGGCGGAAAGCTCGCCTACCGGGAATGGTTCGAGTGGCCGGGCGAGATCGAGAAAATCCCCACCGCGATAGCGCCCCACGTCGGCAAGATGAACCTGTGGTACGGGGTCGGGCTCCGAAAAGAGCGCGGGAGCGGCAAGAAGAAGGACGTGGCGCTCGTCCCGGCGCTCTTCGTGGATATCGACTTCAAGAACACGCCCGAAGAGCAGGCGCGGAAGGCGCTCAAGGAGTTCCCGCTCAAGCCGTCCGTCGGCGTTCACACCGGGGGCGGCTTTCACGCCTACTGGCTGCTCAAGGAACCGATCTTCCCGAGCCAGTTCCCGCTGTTCGAGGCGCACCTGAAAGCTCTGGCGAAGCACTTGGGCGCGGACACGCAGGCGTGCCACGCCGATCTGGGCCTTAGAATTCCACAAACGGTCAACATCAAGTACACCCCGCACCGCCCGGTGGAGATCATCTCCGGCCCGCGTGATCTCAGGTACACTCTGCTCGACTTCGACTTCTTGACCATCGAAGAACCGAAGAATGAAGGCGAAAACAGCGAGAGTGGACCGCGAAATGCCGACAATGAACTCGATGAAGTGCTGTTTAAGAAGCTGAAAGAGAACATTTCTAACATATGGATCGAGAATTTCAGGCATAGCCTATCCCTGATAGTCGCTGGGGTGCTTGCTCACGCCGGTTTCAAGGAGGAAGCGGCTGTAAAGCTCATCAATGCGGTCTGTAAGCGCACGAATGACGACCAAATTGAGGACAGAACCGCGTCTGTGCGCGACACTTACCGCAAATACAAGGCCGGAGACCCCGTTTGTGGCTTGCCAACGCTCGAAAAGATGGCCGATGAGTTCCCACAACTCATCCAAACCCGCGCAAAGAACGTCATTAATGACATAAAAGAGACCATTCCTGAGAGGAATGACGGTCAAAACAACACCATAGGGAGCTTCCAGATACTACAAATCAACAAGTTTGACAGCGATATGCCTCGTTATGACGTGATTATCAGCTATAAAGACGAGAGATTGGCCGTTTTAGTCGAGGGCGGGACGTTTTTGAGCTATGAAAAGTTCAGAAATGCCCTATTCCAAGCGACAAGCAACGTCATTCTGCCGTATATCACACAGAGAAGATGGGAAAAGAAGATACAACAGGCGTCCATATCGAACTTAAAGATCATCAAAGCGCCGAAAGAGGCCACCAATAGGGGTACTATCGAGGAGGAACTGGATAGTTTCATCGAGGATAAGAAGGAGAACCCTGACGTTGGGGCTCTCAAAACGTTCGCCGGGGTCGATGAAGACGGAAATACCTTTTTCCGGCTGTCCGCTTTCAAGTCATTCCTGCGTGAGAAGGCTGTGAAAGTGACGGATCGGGAGCTTGTTCACCAACTTATGACGGATGGGTGGCACAATGATAGGTTTCGCCACAAGGGGCGTCTCGCTCGGTTCTGGATCAAGAGGGTCGCTGACCCTAAAAAAGCTCAAAAAATCGAGGATATGTTCGGGCCGGTCGATGGAAACGGAGCGTCTCTGTGACACCGTGCCGCCTATATAGTGTTTTTCAAAAAGGGAAAAATCTCGGGGAAATGCTTTACTTGTTTAGCAAGATAAGATTTTTGTTAAGTGGCGTCACAGGCGTCACAGGCGTCACTTGCAACACCAAAAATATAGATCAGATAAGTCTTTGGTTGAGAATATGTTGTATTCAAAAATCACTATATAGGCGAAAAGTTTTGTGACGGCAGCGTGACAGAGCTTGATATGAGTGTCACGGGGTTCACCGCATGACCGCCAACTTCGTCCTGATCGGGCCACCGGGAACCGGGAAAACCGAGGCCGCGAAGAGGCTGATCGAGGGCCGTCCCGAAGGCCCGCCCGAGGCGCGGGCGTTCCTGACGTTCACCCGCGCCGCCGCCCAAGAGGCCGTCGAGCGCATCGCCGGGAACACCGACCCCGACGTGGTGGAGGAGCGTTTTCCCCTGTTCAGGACGCTCCACTCGCTCGCGTGGCGCGGCCTGCGGGCCGCGAAGGACATTCGGGTCGTTCGCCCCTACGATCTCGCGGCATTTGCCAAGCTGACGGGTTTTTTGGGCCACTACAGCGAGGGCGGCTGGGACGACATGGGCGACTGTTACAGCCGCCTCGCCGAAGCGCGGACGGTCTGGGACCGCGCCTACACCGCCTACAAGCTCTCGGCCATCACCGCGCCCGACGCGAGGGCGCTCATCGCGGCGCGGCACCGTATGTCGCCGTTCGCGTGTGCGACCTCGGGCTTCTTGGAGGAGCCGGTCTATCAGGCGTTCGTCTCGAAGTACGAGGACTGGAAGGAAAAAGAGGGGCTCGCCGACTTCACCGATATGCTCTCGTTCGCGCTCTTCGAGATGGCCCCCTTGGAGAACACCCGCTTCGTCGCGCTCGATGAGTCGCAGGACTTGTGTCCGCTCCACCATGCGATTGTCGAGAGGCTCTTCCCCAACGCCGAGCAAATCTGGTGGATCGGCGACGACGATCAGGCGATCTACAAGTTCGCGGGCGCGTCGGCGGAACTGTTTTTGGACCGGGCGCGTCGCGCTACGGCGGTGATCGAGTTGACCCGCACCCACAGGTTCGGCGACCGGCTTGCCAAGTTCGCCGGGGAGATCATCAAGCGCATCTCGCGCCGCGTCCCCAAGCACATGACCGGGACCGGCACGGAGACCCGGATCGACTTCGCCGGGAGCTTCACGCCGGTCCACGGCGACTATCTCGTGCTTCACCGCCACGTTCGGGGCTGCGCTCTGGTGGCGAAGAGTTACTTCGACGCGGGCGTGCCGTTCCGCAACGAGCGCGGCTACGACCCGCTGGGGGACCGCGAGCAGATCATGTCGTGGCAGACGCTCGTGAAGCTCGCGGGCGGCGAGCGGGTGCTGCCCGACGCCGCTCGCGGCGCGGTCATGCTCGTCCCGAACTTTGCCAACGGCGAAGAGAAAGCCCGCTTGGTCGAAAAAGGCGGGAAGTCCAAGCTCGACCGCATCCACGATGAGGTCGATCTCGGCGATCTCGTCAAAGCCGGTGTCCTCACGCCCGGCGGAAGCGCGGTCGTCTCGCGGCTCGAATACGCGAACCTGAACCGGCGGCAGGACTTGGAGTATTACGCCCGCGTCGTCGCCAACGGTCACAGCCTCGACCTTGAACAGAAGACGGCGACGATCACGACGATCCACGGTTCCAAGGGTCGGCAGGCCAAGGGCGTCGTCGTCTTTCAGGCGATGAGCCGCCGCTGCTGGGACGACGCCGACACCGAGCATCGCCTCGCCTACGTCGCCACGACGCGGACCCGCGACTCACTCACGCTTTGCGCCGAGCGGAATCTCGACTGGGCCAAGCACCCCTACGAGTACCCGGTGGAGGAAAAAGTATGAGCCGCCAGCTTTGCTACTGCTGCCTCGGTCTTCCCTTGGGGAAGAATTACTACCAGCCGATCACCCTTGAGATCGAAAAGGTGGCCGTGCCGCCGTATGGCGAGCCCCTTCGGGACAGCTTCGCGCTCTGTCCAGCCTGCGCCGCTTTCGTTTGTTCGGAGGTCTCCCGCAAGATGGAGACGGGCGGCGGCTTCGACATGATCCGCGCCGCCGTCCTGCGGGTCAAAGAGTCTTACCTCCACAGCAGGGAGAACAAGAAAAAATAGCCATGCCGAAGAGCTTTGCCAAGAAGTGCTGCCGGTGCGGGGATATCCTGATGATCCACAAGGTCATCTGGAAGAACGTCCTGATCCCCCTTGGGCGGAAGATCGCGTGCGCCTACAAGCACGCGAAGAAGGCCGTCGTGGTCTGCCCCGGCCCCGGCTGCACCTTCGGGCCGGGCGGGGTCAAGCACGGGCCGGATTGCCCGAAGGGAGCCGGGGCGTGAGCGACAGGTTCGAGACGGTCTTGGGCTACGTCCGCAAGCGCGGCGGGATCATGCCGATGTTCTGCGTGCTGGATAGGCCGACGCTCTGCTTGTCGGGCTCGGGGGACTCCTGCTGCGGCCACTACTTCGGGTGGGAGAACGTCAAGGTCGGCCAGCACAACCTAGTACGAGTGAAGTGCGGTCTGGTGACACGTCTCTTGGAGAAAAAAAAGTGATTCTTCTGTCGCTGTTGGCCGGGGCCGTCGTGGGCTTTTTACTGCGAGCTTCGATGGCCCGCCCTTGCCAAGAGTGCCTCGTGAGAAATCTGGCCGACGAAGTTGGCTCTGTGCTTGATCCCATTGTGTTTAAGGAGACGCATCATGGCGAGCCTGAACAAGACCCTGCTGATCGGAAACCTGACCCGCGACCCTGAACTCCGGTACACCCCCAGCGGGACGGCGGTCTGCGACTTCTCGATTGCGGTCAACCGCAAGTGGAAGGGCTCCGACGGCCAGATGAAGGAGGACGTGGCCTTCATCGAATGTACCGCGTGGGCGAGGACCGCCGAGGTCGTCAACCAGTACACGAAGAAGGGCCAGTCGATCTTCGTGGAGGGGCATATCCAGCAGGACCGTTGGGAGGACAAGGAGACCGGCCAGAAGCGGTCGAAGCTCAAGATCACGGTCGAGCGGGTGCAGTTCTTGGGGAAGAAGGAGACCGAGGCCGCGTCCGACGCGGCCCCCGCCGCCGTGCAGGACGACTCGGATATCCCGTTCTAGGAGATCACGATGGAGAACCTTGACCGCGTGGCTGCTGAGACGGTCCAGCATCTCAAGAAGGTCTTGGGCGAACAGGCCGTGATCGTTGTCATCGTCGGTGTGCCCGATCCAACCGGGGACGACATGGGCGTCTGCTGGCACGGCGACTCCTCGAAGGCCGCGTTCTTTGCGGAGTTCGTGAAGTACAAGATCATTCGTAAGATGGACGAAGACCCCGATTCCACCGAAGAGGGGTTCGTGAGGTCGAAGTGAGAAGATGGCTCGGGCGTCTCGCGTGCTGGTGGAAGCGCGGCCACAAGTGGATTTACTTGGAGATCGACCGCGAGCATTACTGTATTCGCTGCGGTATCTCGGCTGAAAAGTGGTGGCAGGATGCCCGAAAGCGCCCGTGACGAGCTTGCCAAGAGGCGGGACAAGTGCTTCTTGTGTAAGTGGATTCTCGAAGACCTGACCGAGAACGGCAGGCTGACCGGCCAGCCCTACGATGCCATCGGTCAGGCGGGCTTCCCGGTCGGGGCCAAACTGAACCATATGCGACTTGAGGGAATTTTGCTCCAGAAGTCAAAAATTGTGTTGCTTTTGTGATACTGCATCGTTATATTAGTGGACGCTGATCTTTGACAGGCGGGCTTCTTGTGCCGCGCATGGCCGAATACCTATTGCTGTGTAGGTAAGGCGGGCCTTTGGCGCGAGGCCGCACGAGAACAGGGGAAGCTAGTGTCTCTGGAACCCGTTGGGTGAACGCCTGCGGGCGGGTGAAGGAGGTTTGGGTACTTGAACCAACAGATTCCCAATTCGGGGTAAACGCCCCGCATTAACTATGATGGTCCCGCCGATCACGGGGCCGGAGTTGTGTCGCATAATAAGCGACTCCTGTTCAGATTGGAGGCTTGGTAAGTCTCCTGCGCGGCACAAGGAGCCTTCTTGGGAGAGACATGAGCTTCAACAAGAGCTACCCGAACCGGAAGGACCGCCGCCGTCCCTACCGGGACAGCCGCCGGTTCGACTACTCGTGCCGCCACGGTGGACGCTGCGGCTGGTGCCGGGGCAACCGGACCCACAACACGAACCGCCGCCGGGCGGAGGCGGAGGCCGAGTGATCTTGTGGGCGTGGAAGTCCGAAGACGGGAAGCTCGTGCGGAACCCTCAGAATATCCCGATCTTGTTCACTCATCGTCCGGTGGGACCGAAGGGCTGGACTAAAGTTCAGGTCGAAATAAAAGAGGTTCGTCCCCGGAAGCGGAAACGATGAGCTACACGTTCATGGAGATTTTAGGGTGGCTCTTGGTGGTGGTGGTGATCGCCGCCATACGAGAAGAGCGAAAGGAGCAGCATGACCGAGAAGACGGGCGATAAGGAGATCGACTCCATCCACAAGCTGATGGAGGAGGTCTCCCGAAAGAAGGCGGCGGTCGAGGGGCTCGAAGCCGAGATGAAGCAGCACCAAGGCCAGCTTGAGGGGGCGCGGGCCTCGCTCAAGAAGTCCCAGACCGAGCTTGCCAACGCGCTCAAGAAGTTCGACTCCGGCGTGGTCGAGATGTTCGCGCCGCGCTCCGTGCCGCCCGGCCTGCCGGTCAAGGGCCGCGTGGACGTGCTGCGGCGCAACCTCCACATGAACCTGAACAAGCTCGTGAACCCGAAGGACGCCCACAAGCTGCTCCGCGATCTCACGCTGGTCGAGTCCTCGAAGGACTTGGGCGACGACGCGATCAAGGAGTTGATGAAGGCGGTGACGGGCTGCTTCAAACAGGTCGGCACCCACTTTCTCCGCCGCACGGTCGATGGCCGCTTCCAGATTCTCGACGTGAAGACGAACGTGGTCGTCTACCCGGCCCTGACCACGCCCATCACGCCGGAGATTCCCGCGCCGGTCATGGTGACGTGCGAGAAGTGCGGCGTGTCGTGGACCGGATCGCATATCTGCGACGGCCCGACGCCCGAGCCCGCCCCGGCCAAGGAGATCGCCCTGCCCGATGGCGTCCGCCCCGTCGGGGAGGAGCCGTTCTGATGCTGACCCAGAAATGCTCGAAGTGCGGCGGGGAGTACGTCACCGTCCACGTCTGCGCGGAGCGGGAAGTCACCGCGTCGAACAGCCACGCGGTCCTGATCGCCGAGATCGCCGACCTTCGCAAGACGAACCGGACGCTCGAAGAAGAGGTCGAGAAGCTGAACGCCGTCCTCAAGCTCCCGACCCCGGCCTTGGTCAAGGCTCTGGAGAAGCTCCGAGAGCGCGAGGCGCAGATTCAAGGCGTCTTGGCAAGTTTCGACAGGCTGTGCGTCGCGGCCCGGAAGCATCCGAAGTGCTGGTTCGAGCCGTCGCCCGAGGGCTACGCCTGTCCGCTGTGCGCGGTCCTCAAAGAGATCGGTCGAGGAGCAGGAACCCAATGAGCAGCTACGCGACGGGGACCACGGTCTCCATCGAACGCTCGAAGGGCGAGTCGATCCTCGCCCGGTACGGCGCGGACCAGTTCCTCTCGGGCTGGAAGAACGGGATGGCGGTGATCGGCTTCCGCATGAAGAACCGGATGATCCGGTTCACGCTCCCGATCCCGTCGCCCGAGGACTTCAAGAAGTACAAGACCAAGCGGAAGTACGGGTACTCCGAGCGGTCCCGCTCCGACGGCGCGGCTATCGTCGCTTGGGAGAAGGAGAACCGCCGCCGCTGGCGGGCGCTGGCGCTCGTCCTGAAAGCCAAGCTCGAAGCGGTCCAGAGCGGGATCACGACGTTCGAGACCGAGTTCATGCCGCACACGGTCCTCCCCAACGGCCTGACCGTCGCGGAGTGGGCGGGGCCGCAGATTGCAACGGCCTACGAGAGCGGCCAGATGCCGCCGCTCCTGCCGTGGGCGGGCGACGGAGACAAAAAGTGATTGACCTCGATGCGAAGGCCCGCTTGCTCAAGGGCGCGGGCTATCTTGGCAAGCTCTGGCAGGGCAACGTCCGTTGCCAAAGCGGATTCAAGCTCGCCTGCGCCTGCGAGCCGAAGACCAAGTTCTGCGAGGCGAAGGCGCTCTGGCTCAAGCTGGCCGGGGAGGACAGCCGCGTCGTCGGCGGCTCCGAAGACGAGTTCGCGGTGGTCAACCTGATGACGCTTCCCGAGCGGGAGGCGACCGGGCTCACCGTGACGGTGGACTATCCCGGCGTCGGCCCAGTCAGGGTCGGCCCGTCGGGCGACATTCCGTGGAAGCTGCACGGGGCGATGGACCCCGACTCGGTGAAGAGCGTCCTGATGATCCTCAAGACGTTCGCCGGGTCCAAAGTGGTCGGTTAGGAGGTCAACATGGGTGAGACTACCGTGGAAAAAAAGAAGAGGAAGAAGGTCTGGTACGCCCAGATCGGGCTTTCGCAGGAGACCTACGCGAAGCTGACCCGGCTCAAGGAGAAGCTGGAGAAGCAAGTCGGGATCAAGCTGTCGTGGAACGAGTTTATCACGCTTCACGTTAAGGAGCTTGAGGAGGCCAAATGATCCCCTGTCCGCGTTGTGGCGAAGGCCAGATCAACCCGGCGGTCTTCGTGGACCCGAACACCGCGAAGGGAGCGTGCTGGTACTGCTCCCAATGGGTGCCGACGACGGCGTGTACCAAGTGCGGCGTTCGGCTGTGCAGGAACGACCTTGCCAAGATCACGTCGAAGCCGCCGCCGAAGCCGCACACGTTCCAGCCCGGCCACGAGGAGCCGTTCGGGATTTGACGATGGCCCACGAGTGCCATTGGCCGACGTGCCACAAGCCAGTACCTCCCTCCATGTGGGGGTGCAGGGCTCATTGGTTCAGGTTGCCGAAGCGGCTACGCGACAAGATTTGGGCGACTTACGTTCCGGGCCAAGAGATCACCAAGACACCGAGCCAAGAGTATTTCGACGCGGCGGTGGAAGTTCAGGAGTGGATCAAGACCGAGATCAAAGCGGGACGCGCCTCGTGACAGTTATGCTCGTCGGCCATCGAAAGATGGGCTGGCGCATTTGTAAGGGGCTGGGTTCCGAGCCCAGCCCCGGTTAAACTTTGGAGGCCCATGATGCTCGTGCGAAACGGGAAGACCCCGCTTGGTTGGCGGCTCGATGAACTCTCCGAGGAGAACGTCGGGATCGGGATGTTGCTCAACCCGTTCGCCATCGTCCCCAAGCAGGAGAACGCCGACCGGATCGTCGCGGCGTTCGACTTGCTCAAGGAGTGGACCCAGACGCCGTTCTTCGAGAAGCGCGAGGACTGGGAGGCGTGGGTCAAGGTCTTCCGTGCCAAGGTCGATATCCTGCTGGGGGCGAAATGAGCTACGACCAAACTTGCGAGAAGTGCGGCGGCGCGTGGGACAGCACGAAGCACCAGATGACGTGCGTAGCCCCGAAGGTCGGGGTCTGCACGATCCGCGAACACGCCGGGCTGGAGAAGATTATCCAGAAGATCAACCTTTGCCAAGAGCTTCTCCCAGACCCGGAACTGGGTCAGGACGTGGCGTTCCTCGCGTTCGTGATGAAGAAGTACAAGGAGGCGCTGGAAGTCGCCGAGGCCCGGCTCGTCAACATGAGAGCCGCTTTCACGGCGAGCAGCACGGAGACGGAGCTTCGCTACCGGGCCGCGCTTGAGGAGATCGCCCGCGAGCCCGGTGTCGATCACCGCCATATCGCGGACAAAGCATTGGGGAATTATGCTTGAAGAAAACGTCGTCTCCCTCCCCGTCGCCGACGGCAAGTGCTTCGTCTGCGAGCGCGAGATCAAGAGCGACCGGGCGATCCAAGTGAAGTTCATCGTGCCGACGTTCCTCAAAGACTTCGAGGTCGAACGGCTGATGCACGTCGTCTGCGGCAAGATGCTCTCCGACCTGATCCTCCGGCGGATTGAGGAAGCGAGGAATTATGCTCGATAAGGTAAACCTGACCGCCGACGTGAGCCGGGTCTTTGCGACCGCGCTCACGCTCACGCTCAAGGGGCTGCGGGACCAGTTGGCCCAACTGATAGGGAACGAGAACTTCGCCGACAACGTGGCCCTCGAAGCGGCCATCGTGAACCTCGCCACGGCGACCGCCGCCGTCGTCATGGCGACGAACGGCCCGCCGTTCACCGAGGAGAAGTGCGACGCGATCCGGCAGGAGGCGCACTTCGCGGTCGCCCAAGCGATTCACAAAGTCCTTGGCAAGCACGTCAATGACGCGGTGGTCGTCCTGATCGAACCCAAGAAGAGGCCCAAGTGAACCCCACGATCACCCCGCGCTACAAGGTCAGCCACTCGAAGCTGGTCGTGACCAAACCGACGGGCGAGGTCGTCCAGCGGGACGTGCTGCTCTACTACGATATCCCGAACGACACCTTCGGGATCATGCTGGTCGGCGACAGCCCGCTCAAGGGCTACGCCTTCGACGTTCTCCAGAGGGAATTCAAGCGCGTGCGCGACTCGGGGGAGTCCGCGTCCACGCTTCCGAAGATCGTCTAGGAGCCGAACATGAACGGGACCATCTGGGTCTGGTTGCTCCGCGCCACAGGCTTCATCGTCGGTCTCGTGCTGACCGAGGCGCTCCGCCGGTTCTGGAGGAAGAAGCCCTGCTGGTTCTTCGGCCACGACAAGAAGTACGTCGCGCTGGAAAAGTGGTCTTGGTCGCGGGGCGACTGTACGAACGACAGTCATCCCACTCACCTTGACTTTGAGAAAAAAGAAAAAGACGGGACGCCGTACTCTGTTCCATGCTTCATCGGGCGCTGGGTCTGTACCAAGTGTCCGACGCTCGGCCTCAAGTGCATCGGGTCGGTCTATCAGGGCGCGTGGAAGATCGAGCAGGGCGAGATCGCGGTGGACGAGAAGGAGTGGGCCAACCAAGAAGGCAAGCGTTGGGTGAGCAACCGATGAGACCGCCCCGCCGCCGCTGCTCGTTCTGCAAGCGCCTCCGCGTCGTGCGCCCGTGGTACATCTTGGACGCCTATGTCGGCGCGGGTTGCCAAGGATGCCACGACAAGCAGGCCGCGAGGGGCAAAAAGCTCTTCAAGGAGATCGTCAGGGAGGCCCGCGCCGAGATGCAAGCAGAAAACAAGAAAAAATAATGCGGTATCGACACTTTTCTGTTGCATTTTGTGGGAGTCGGGCGTATATAGGGTGGAGGAAGACATGAGCTTGAAGAAGGTCATAATCGTGGGCGGGATGCCCTTCAACGTCCCGCCCGAACTCAAGGAGAACTTTGAGATCGTGGGCCATATCACGCAAGACCAGAACAAGATCGGCAGGCTTCCCTCCTGCGACCTGATCCTCGCCATCACCGACTGGGTGGCCCACTCCCAAGTGAAGCGGGCCAAGGACGACACGGGCGCTACGGTCGTCTGGGTCAAGAAGGGCTGGCCCCAGATGCGGGCCGAGCTAATGCGCCGACACCTGTTGGCCGACCCCGGCCCCGACCCTGACCGGCCCGACCTCGCCGTCAAGGAGCTTTTCCACTTGGTCGAGCGCGACCTCCGCAAGCTCGACCGAACATCCGAGCCGCCCCAAGAGGCGGCGGCACCGGAGCCCGAACCTCCCACGACCGTCGGCCTCGACCCGGATGAACTCTGGAACAAGTACGGAGCCGACGTGATCCTCGCCGCCCGGATGGACTTGGAGCCCCAGAAGCGCGTCACGGAGGCGCACGTCCTCCGTATCCTGTGTGATCTGGTCGGCCTCCCCGTCTCCGACATGAAGCTACTCCTCCCCGAACTGGCCGTCCGTGGCATCGTGGTGTCGGACGGGACGGCCTACTGGCTGGCCTCGACGGACACCGAGAGCTACCAGAACAAGGACGCTCCCTTGGCAAAGCCGCCGAAGGCGCTCAACGGGGCTGCACAGGCGCGGCACGCCCGCTTCGACCAGTCGGTCAAGAACATCGTCGGGCTCCCGATGGGGCCGTACCCCTCGAAGGCCGCGCTCGCCGCCGCGATGGGGTGCTACAAGGAGTTCCTCAACCCCGACGGGACCACCGTGGCGAAGGACACCGCTTGGCGACGGATCAACCGCGCCATCGAGCTTCGTCTCGCGGAGGAGCATCACGGGAAAATCTACGTCGATCACAACCCGGCGGTGAAGCTCACCCGCCAGAACGGGGAGGTTGCCAATGGGTGATCGTGGGATCGCGCTGGACAAGAAAATCTCTACGGAGATTCTGGCCGAGATGCGGGAGAAGTTCAAGTCGATGCCCGAGACGATGAGCCACGAGGCACGGGCTCGCGCCGTCTCGCCCGAGTACCCGACGTTCTCGGTCAGGACGCTCGAAGACTACTCCCGCATCTCGATTCAGGCGACCGAGAGCGTCTGGGCGGCTTTTGTCGCCGGGAAGATTTCCTACACGCTGCTGGCCCAATTTATAGGTCTAGAGCCGGGTTGGCAAGACGCGCTCTTGGCCGAGTTCGTTGGCAACAAGAAGCTCACGCCCTCGGCGCTCTCGAAGTTCAAGCAGTATATCCGCGAGGGCCAGCCGTTCGACACCGCCGTCGCCCGGCTCACCGGGAAGCTGCCTGAGCAGGACGCGCCGCCCGCCAAGCACAAGAGCTTCGACTCTCTCATGGACGAGATCGCCAAGCTCTCGGCGAAGCTCCGCGCCCGCATCTCGATGGCGACCGACGCCGTGGCCGAGATGGAGCGGGAGTTCGGGGTCTGCGTCCCGCTCTTCGAGCGGGCCTACGACCTCCGACACTATCTGGGCGAGACCTACGACTACATGAACCAGCGTCTCAACCGCTACAAGA
>Ga0334722_10000649_pt1 | contig 49572 bp, 43 predicted proteins | sample C3_bottom_MG_FD_207210 | JGI IMG/M metagenome (GOLD analysis project Ga0334722, IMG submission 207210) | Sediment microbial communities from Yellowstone Lake, YNP, Wyoming, USA - C3_bottom | ecosystem: Environmental > Aquatic > Freshwater > Lake > Sediment | place: USA: Wyoming | collected...
GTTCAGCAGACCCGTAAAACCAACCACGACATTGAGTCCAAGCGCCAGTATTATGTATATTCCGGAAATTATGGCAACGTCGATAATGTAGTCCGCTGAAATCAAAGGCAGCACAGCGGCAGGCAGGAAAAGCAGGAGCAGGAAACGGCTGTCGCCGGGAATATATTGCTTTAGCTTCTCAACCGCGGGTTGCAGCCTGCCGGCAAGACGCCATACAACTTTAAGGACCGGGATTGCCGCGGCCAGAGTTATAAACAGCAGCCCGGCCGCCCTGGGTCCCTTGAACGGAAGAAAGAGAAACGCAGCCCAAAGGGCTATAACAAGCGGCATGAGGAACAGCCTGTATCGGGCCGCAAGCTTCAAATCTTTTCCTCCGAGGTCTTGCCCAGCAGCCCTTCGGGTTTCACGAGGAGTATGATAATCAGGATGATGAAGGCATAGGCGTCCTTGTACTCGCTCGAAATATAACTGGCGCCGAGGCTTTCGACAAGCCCCAGCAGGATGCCACCGAACATGGCGCCTGGGATGCTGCCTATGCCGCCGAGCACCGCGGCTGTAAAGGCCTTTATACCGGCGGTGTAGCCGATGAAATAATTCACCAGTCCGTAATACATTGCGACCATCACGCCGGCGATTGCGGCCAGTCCCGACCCTATTACGAAAGTTATAGAGATCACCGCGTCAATGTTTATGCCCAGAAGCGACGCCATGGTCTTGTCCTGGGCAACGGCCCGCATGGCCTTGCCGGTCCTGGTCTTTTTGACAAAGGAATGGAGCAGGACCATGATAAGGGCGGATACGACGATTATCGCAGTCTGGATATAAGTAACTCTTATTGAGAGGAAATTAAAGCCTTCATTGCCGAAGATTGAGGGGAACACCTTGTCTGTAGCGCCCTGGGTTAGCATCACATAGTTCTGGAGGAAAATCGAAACCCCTATTGCGCTGATCAAAGGGCTTAGACGGGGGGCCTTTCTGAGCGGCCTGTACGCTATCTTCTCGATCGTGAACCCGTAGGAAGAGCAAAACAGCACAGTCAGTAAAAGCGTAAGTATTATGGACAATGGCAGACTTACGGCGGTGAGCCCTATTGTGGTAAAGAAACCCAGGATGATAATGCCGAGATATGCGCCCAGCATGTATATTTCACCATGCGCGAAATTGATCAGTTCGAGTATCCCGTACACCATGGTATAACCGAGGGCTATCAGGGCATATACGCTCCCGAGAGTAAGACCGTTTATCAGCTGCTGAAGAAACACATGAAATATTACCAGAAAATGTTTTAAATATGCCGGCAGCCTGGGGCTGCGTACGCTATTTGGAACTCTGGTTTGAACTCTCGTTGGAACTCTGGCCGGGAATGATTTTTTTAATCGTGTCCTTAACGCGGCTGATATTAAAATCTTCCAGTCTTGCAAGGACACCGGGATTTTTTTCTATCACCTTTTCTATATCAAGCCTGCTGATCTCGTAAACTTCGACATCGCCGTCAGCCACAACCGCGGCTGTCCTGGGCCTGCCGGTAAGAAACGCAACCTCGCCAAACAGATCGCCCTCCCCCAGCGTCGCAAGTTCTATCTCCCTGCCCAGCAGATGTGCAACCACCCTGGTCCTGCCGCTGCAGACCAGATACATGGAATCTCCCGAGTCCCCCTCCTCAACTATCCTTACGCCGGAAGAGAATGAGCTCTTTTTCATCCCTGCCAGCAAACTATAGAACTCCTCCGCAGGCATGCCGGAAAAGAGATCCGGGATATGAGGGAGGCGATCCCCTGACGGCGCCGGCACAGCAGACCCCTCAGTGATATCGGAATTCTCTTCAGTGTATATTGAAAGATCATCACCGCCGGCCTGCGGCCCTGGACGGACATCGGGGACAGGCGGTTCTCCCGCAATTTCATCAGATATCCCTGCATTATCCGGAATCTCTGTGATCTGTTCGGATGAAGTCCAGACAGATGGTGTTGCGGCAGCCTCAGAGCTTGCCGAAGTCGATTCAAGCCATTGGGAAACCGCTGAAGAGTCGTCTATCAGGTCCGCGGCAGGGCTATCCCACACTACGCTGTTTGTGTCCGGTCTGTCGGTATTGTCCTCCGGCGCAGGTTCACTCCCTGCGGCAGGTTCCGTCAACAGACCAAAATCAGGCATGAGGTCGGATTTTATGTCAGGTTTAATTTCAGGCTCTATATTTTGGAACGTCTGATTTTGCGGCGGCAATCCGGCGCCAGGGTCTGTCCTGACCGGGACTGCGGGCTGAGAAGACTCTTTCTGTGGAAGCGCGGGTCTCGGCGGCGCCAGCTCCTTCAGCAGTTCTCCTGACGCAACTATAGCCGCGCTGTTGTAAGGGTCCAGACGCAGTATTATTTTATATAAGGCAACGGACTTATGGCTGAACCCCTGGCTTCTCAGCAGCCCGGCCGACCGATGATACGAAGACACCGCCCTTTCAGTATCGCCCATGCGCTGATAGGCATCGCCCAGCTTGAGATATACCTGGGGATTATCCTTTTCCGCTGCCGAAATCTTTTCAAGCGCATCCACAGCAGCGAGCCAGTCCTGCTTTTTCAGCGCATTCAGATATATCTCCCATATATTTTCCTTCATATCACTTATGAATATAATTATAGCGCGCTTGTTCTTTTGTCAACGATTATTAAATCTGATGTATTAAATCTTATTCCGGCAATGCAGCTTTTAATCACTCATTTTTATCGGGGCAACATTAATCAGGGCAGTATCAACGGCGGTTCCGCGCTTTAATGGGGAGTGCCGTAAAAAGAGCTTCTAATGGTAAGACTGTTTCTTCTGCTGCTTTTGCTCATACATCGCCCTGTCGGCATTGCTCAGCAGCGCATCGATGGAAAGCGGATTCGCGGGATCGAGATAAGAAAGGCCCCAGCTCACCGAGAGTTTGTGCCGGCTTGTCTCTTTTGAGTTGTGAATTTCTATGTTCTTTTCAAGGCGGTCGGTTATTATCCTGACTTCTTCCGAGGTAGTGCCTATCGGTATAACCGCAAACTCGTCTCCGCCAAGACGCGCTATGATATCAGATTCCCGGAAGGTCTCTTTAAAGACAGCGGCCATCTCCTTTAAGGTCTTGTCGCCCTCCAGATGCCCGTAGGTATCATTGATTTCCTTCAGTCCGTCCAGATCCGCATAAAGCATGTAGATGCCTTTTTTCTGCCTCCTGGCCATTTTTTGCTCGTGCTGAACAAACGTGAAAAATCCCCTGCGGTTGTAAAGTCCGGTAAGTTCATCTGTATATGAAAGGACGCGCAGCTCCTCTTCCATATTCTTTTTTCCGGTGATATCCCTGGAGAGATGCACGATTTCGACTATTTCACCCGAGTCGTTCTTGATAGGGTATGCGCTGACCTCGGCAAAAAAACTTCCGTCTTTTTTCTCGTAGTGCGCATGCCTCTCGCACTTGGGCCCTTTCGTCTTAAGCAGTTCGGAAACGGGGCAGGAAGCGCCGGGGCCGCAAGGCTGCTCCCGTTTGCGTTCGGTCCTGTAGCAGTAATTCCCTATTAATTCCCCGGCTGAAAGCCCTGTCCTGTGGAGGGCCGCCCTGTTCGCCCACTTTATCTTATAATCTTTGGAAAGAAGCATTATCCCCTCTGTGATGCTCTGGGTAATGTCGTCAAGCATCTGCTTGGCCCTTTCCTTTTCCGCCTGGGACGCCTCCAGGTGCTTTACCCGCGCCCTCAACTCTTTTACTTCTTCAAAAAGATTGCTGTTCTTATCGCTCATCAAAGAGTCCCTCTGAAAAGCTCTCAATGATTCAGGCAACGTGCTGTGCAAAATATTACACAGGAAGACAAATTCCTGTCAACCTTTTGATGATGCCTGTAGTGCTCCGGTTGACAAACCGACCCACTACTATAATGTCCTTTTGAAGTCCAAAGACAGGCATGCGGCGGGAAAAAAGAGGCCTAGTTTGCGGATTGATTAGCAGCTTCGGCTGTGACGGTCTTCCTGAATCTTCTCCTCTTCCAGACCAGGTATATCGCAGGATAGATCGTGAGTTCGAGGATCTCCGACGTGACAACGCCTCCGATCATGGGGGCCGCTATCCTCTTCATTATGTCCGAACCCGTGCCGTGACTGAACATTATAGGGATAAGGCCCGCAAGAATTACGCCCACAGTCATGAGCTTCGGCCTTATCCTCTTGACCGCGCCGTGCATTATGGCCTCTTTAAGGTCTTCTTCCGATTTCATCCTGCCCTCTTTTTTCATATGCTCATAGGCAAGGTCGAGGTACAGGAGCATGACAACGCCTGTCTCCGCGTCAAGACCTGCGAGTGCGATCATCCCGACCCATACCGCAATGCTCAGGTTGTAATTCAGAAAATACAACAGCCAGAAAGATCCCACCACGGAAAAAGGCACTGCCAGAAGTATTATGACCGTCTTGGAGATTGATCCGGTGTTAAAGAACAAAAGCACGAAGATTATCAGCAGTGTAAGCGGGATCACGACCTTCAGCCGCTCGTGCGTCTGCATGAGGTATTCGTATTCTCCGCTCCATGCAAGCCTGTATCCGGCCGGGAGTTTAATGCTCTTTGCAACCTTGTCTTTTACCTCTTCCACATAGCTGCCTACATCGCGGCCTGAAAAGAAAACCGAGACATAGGCCGTCAGCAAACCCTCTTCGCTCTTTATGGAGCCTGGACCCCTCACTATGCTGATGTCGGCCAGTTCTCCAAGCGGTATCTGGGCCAGAGATGATGAGGTCGCCGGCCCATTGCCCATCGACGCACCGGAAGAGGACATAACCGCCGGGACCAGGACCCTCTTCAGTTTGTCTATATCATTTCGCAGTTCCCGCGCATATCTTACGTTAACGGAATACCGCTCGCGGCCTTCTACTGTTGTCGTAAGGTTCATCCCGCCGATGATCGTCTGGATCACCTCCTGGACATCATCGACATTCAGGCCGTATCTTGCAATCTCACTGCGCTTCGGACGGATGTCGAGGAAATAGCCGGTGGTCACCCTGTCGGCCACAGCGCTGTTGGTGCCTTTTATGCCGCGTATAACATTCTCGATATCGATCGCGATTTTCTCGATCACATTGAGGTCCGGCCCGAGGACCTTGACGCCGAGCGGAGATCTGATGCCGGTGGCCAGCATATCTATCCGCGCCTTGATCGGCATTGTGATGCCGCCCTGGAGTCCGGGCACATCTATGACCGCATCATTCAGCGCCTTCTGTACGCCCTCAGGGGTCATCCCTTTTCTCCACTCTTTTTCAGGCTTGAGATTAACCACAGTCTCGAACATCTCAAGCGGGGCCGGGTCTGTAGCTGTTTCCGCGCGTCCGGCCTTTCCGAACACCTGCGAGACTTCAGGGACCTTCATAAGCAGCCGGTCCGTAACCTGCAGCATCTTTGAGGCCTCGCTCACAGAGGCGCCCGGAGCGGTAACCGGCATATAGAAATACGTGCCTTCATCCAGCGCCGGCATGAACTCCCTGCCCAGTTTCATATAAGGATAAACAGTAATGCCGAGGATAACAACTGCGGACAGAATTACCAGTCTCGGGTATTTCAGTGAAAATGCGACCCTGGGTTTATATATCTTTGCCAGAAAGCGTATTATGGGGTTTTCGCTCTCAGGCCTGACATGCCCCCGGATAAAGACGGTCATAAGCATCGGCGTAAGGGTTATTGCCAGGAACGACGCAAACAGCATCGCAAACGTTTTTGTAAAAGCAAGGGGCTTGAACAGCCTGCCTGCCTGTTCCTGGAGAGTAAATACCGGGAGAAAACCCACGGTGATAACAAGCAGCGAAAAAAACAGAGACGGTCCCACCTCTTTGGCTGCGTCTATTATGACATCGGTTCTCGAAGCTTGATTCCCAACAGAGTCGTTCTGCCGCTCTTCGAGCTTCTTGTGCGCGTTCTCTACCATTATGATCGAGGCGTCCACCATAGCGCCGATAGCTATCGCTATCCCGCTTAGGCTCATTATATTTGAGCTCACTCCCAGAAAGTGCATGCATATGAATGAGATGATTATCGCAATCGGGAGGGTAATGATTACAACCATCGCGCTGGGCAGATGGAAAAGGAAGATGATGCATACCGCGCTCACGGCAACCGCAAGCTTGGTAATTTCTTCTTTCAGCGTGTCTATCGACCTGCCGATAAGATCGGTCCTGTCATAGGTCGTGACTATTTTGACGCCCGGAGGCAGCGAAGGCCCTATGTCGCGCGCAATCTTTTCTTTCACCCTTTCGATAACGGTCATCACGTTTTCTCCGAAACGGACGACTACGATTCCGCCCGCAACCTCTCCCTTCCCGTCGAGATCAGCCACGCCCCTGCGTATATCCGGACCCAGCTGCACAGAGGCTATATCGCGCAGGAAGACAGGCGACCCGGAGCCATTGCTGCCGACAGCTATATTTTCGAGGTCTGCCGGGGATTTGATGTAGCCCCGGCCCCTCACCATATATTCGGCGCCGGAGAAATCGAGCACCCGTCCTTCCACATCGCTGTTGCTTTTTCGAACAGCCTCCACAATCTTCATCAGGGGGATATTGTAGGCCGCGACTTTATTCGGATCGATCGTGATCTGATACTGTTTTACAAAACCGCCCACGCTTGCGACCTGTGAAACTCCGGGCACGCTTTCGACGGCAAGCTTTATGTTCCAGTCCTGCAGAGACCTGAGCTGGGCCAGATTGCTGTTGCCGCTTTCATCGACAACAGCATAACTGAAGCCCCAGCCCACGCTTGTTGCGTCCGGCCCGAGCACAGGGTTTACGCCGGCGGGTATCTTCCCCTGAACAGACTGGATATACTCCAGTATCCTGCTGCGCGCCCAGTATATGTCGGTGCCTTCCTCGAATATCACATATATGAAGGAACTGCCGAGGAATGAAAAACCCCTGACCGCCTGCACCTTGGGTGCTGCGAGCAGGGTTGAGGTTATGGGATAGGTGATCTGGTCTTCGACAAGGTCGGGGCTGCGGCCCGGCCATTCGGTGTATATTATGACCTGCGTATCGCTGAGATCGGGTATCGCATCAAGCGGCGTGTGTTTCAACGCCCAGTAGCCCCAGACGCACAGGGCGGCGGTCATCAGGGAAATGATGAATTTGTTCCGTGCGCTGTATTCTATTATTTTTGCGATCATAATACCGTGAGTCGTGAATCGTGATCAGTGAATGGTAACCGGTTCACTTCTCACGTTTCACGCCTTTTAGAAGTTTTTTTATCACGTCTCACTTCTCACGTTTCACGTCTTTTGGCGTGAGCGGTTTCACTCCCTTGAGCTGGGATTCGGAGTCTATGAGAAACGCGGCTGAAGACGCTACCTTCTCGCCGGCCTTAAGCCCCTTTAGCACCTCGCGCAGGCCGTCGGCGCCGATTCCGAGCATGACCTCCCTGGGTTCAAAAAATCCATCCCCCTGGTCCACATAAACAACCTGCCGCATGCCGGTATCAATTACAGAGTCTGAGGGGATTACGAGCTTCCTGCCGAGGTTTATCTTGACCTCCACATTTGCAAACATCTGCGGTTTCAGCTGCCCGCCCTGGTTAGGTATAGTGAACCTTACCTTTGCGGTCCTCGTCTCTCCGGAGAGGCTGGGGTATACATAATCAATCCTCGACACAAACTCTTTGCCCGGGAAATAGCTCAGACCGATTCGAGCGGATTCCCCGACCTTTATCAACGGGAGTTCATATTCATAAATGTCTGAAATAATCCATACTGTCGAGAGGTCCGCTATGTCGAACAGCTTTTCTCCGGGCATTACGCGCATGCCCTGGAGCGCGCCCTTCTGAACAACGTATCCGTTGACCGGGCTGTAAATCGTAACCGTCCTGACCGGCGTGCCGGTCTCCTCAATCTTTTTCACCTGTTCATCGGATATGTCCCACAGCCGGAGACGCTGTTTTGCAGCGGTTACTATAGCCGAGGAATCGGCTGAGAGCCTTTTCCCGAGATCAACTCCCACGGATGTGCCTGCAGGAACGGAACTCCTGCTCCATTTCACCGCGTTTATAAATTCCTGCTGCGTGGTGAAGAGTTCAGGGCTGTAGATTTCTGCAAGCGGGTCCCCCTTCTTCACGTATTTACCTGTGTAATCGATATACAGTTTTTCGATCCAGCCTTCGAACTTTGTATTGACCGTGGCAATCTTTCGTTCGTCATATTCTATACGTCCGACAGTCCTGATTACCTTTTCGATCGGCCTGACCGCAACCTCTGTTGTCTTTACCCCTATCAGACGCTGCCCTTTCTCGGATATCTCGACCGTAGGCGCCTCTTCCGCCTGTTGATCCGATGCCGCCTTAGCCGGCGCTGAGGAAGGAGCAGGAGAACCCGTTGCGGACGCCGCAGATTTTGCCTTCTTCCCGAATAATTTATCAGGATTCAGGCCCGCGCTGTATCCATATATGATCAGCCCGGCGATCACGGCGGCAGCTGATATAATTACGACGTTTGTTCTTTTCACAATCACTTTTCTCCTGTTGCCGCAGCATTCCGCCCGGCCAGCGCATGCAGCCTTGCTATCGCCTTTTCCCGTTCAACAAACTGAGTCCAGTAATTCGTTTCGTAATCTATCACAGCCTTTAGTTTTGATATCACCGGCAAGGCCTCGCCCCTGCCGGCCGAGTAGCCCGCAACAGCGCTTTCAAAGTCCTGATACGTCTTGGGAATAAGCCCGTTGACATAAAGTTCCATCAATCTTTCAGCCGTCATTGCCATAGTATAATTGTCCCTGACCGAAGATGCCAGCATAAGTCTGGTCTCGGAAAGCCTTTCCCTGGCCTCCAAAAGAGAGGCCTCAGCCTCGCGCACAGCCTGCCGCTGCTTGGTTTTATAATAAATCGGCACATTCACCGCAGTTGTCATGCTCCACATGTCGAGAAAAGGGCCTCCCCTTTTTGCATAATTCGCAGTTACCGTAAAATCGGGATAGAACTCCTTTTCAGCCATCCTGACTCTCAGTTCAGCGGCCTTAATCATGTTTTGCATCACGGCTGTGTCGGGAGAATTGGCTGCAACCATATCAATCATTGATTTCATTTCCATGTCCAGATTGCTCTTCACAGGCTCCTGAGGCCGGGCAATGGAAGAATCAACAGACCGTCCGACAACCGCGTTCAGCATCGCCTCGGCCGTCCCGATCTTCTGCCTGAACATCTCCTCTTTTTCAAGGAGCATATATTTTTCGGTCTGGGCCATAAGCACATCCTGCTGCATGCCCGCTCCGGAAGAATAGCGCGCAAGCGCGGCGTCCTCAATTTTTTCGAAAAGCGCGGCCCTCTCTTTTATCAGGTCAATATCCTTGTATGCCATAAAAAGGTCGAGGTAAAGTTCCCTGACCCTGGCCTCTGTCTTCAGCTTCAGCATCCTGTGAGACGCGGCGAGGGCAGCGGAATCCCTCTCAGCCATCTCTCCCTTTAGGGGGAGCTTTCCGGGATAGGGCAGCATCTGCGACACTGAAAACATCCATTGCGCCCCCTGCTCTTCACCCAGCGTATACCGGCTGAACCCCTCGTTCTGGTATCCGATCATAAACATCGGATCAGGCAGGGTCATAACCTGCGACGGCCTGAATCCGGATGCGGCGACCCTTGCCTCCGACGCAAGGATACCCGGGTTATTTTTCAGAGCGGATTCGATCAGACCTTCGAGCGCAGCGTCGCCGGCTATTGCCGGCGACGAATGCAACAAACAAAAGGCAACCAGAAAAAATATATACAGGCGCGCTTTCAACTTTCCTTTAGTGGGCGTCTATATTGAATTTCATGCTCGCCCTCTTGCCGCCTTTGGATATCTTGACGACTATATTCCACGGTCCGGCCATCGAAAGGTTCATTACCGCCTTATAATCTTCGCCCTTCAAAGTCGCATCGGTCTTATAGCCCATCCCAGCCATTCCGGGCATTGCAGGCATTGAATAGTCGATCACTACCTTTGCATCAGTCACGGCCTTGCCTGCCGCGTCTTTGATCCTGACGGTTATATTGTTGTCGCCCACAACAGGCGGGTTTTTGTCTATAACAGCCTCCACCTCAAAATCGCTCGCCTTTTTCTTCACCTCGAAATCCTTTGCAAAGACAACTCCAGCGGCCAGCAGCATAATAACTGTAAATACCATGATTTTCTTCATCTGAAATCTCCCTTTCTAGTGATATATTTTTTCTTTTTATTTACCGGCACGACTTAATCCAGGGCCAAAACCCAACAAGAACAATATCTCATATGGCCTGCCGGCTGTCAACACACTATCCTGATACCACCTCCAGTTTTATTTTCCTTTGCAATAATTTAGCAGTATAAGATGAACGAAATATGAAGATTGCAGCGTTTCTCCGTTATCTTTTTGCCTGTTTTCTTTTCTTGACGAACTGCAAATTACTTTGTTAATGTATCTAACACTTTTAGAGGAGTTTATATGGCAAACCCGACAAACAAAACAAAAAATAAATCTTTAAAGCAGTCAAAGACCGCGCCGGCCAAGGTTGTCGCTCCCGGTAAAAAGGTCTCTGCTGCGCCGAAAAAGGCGGCTGCCGCGCCGGTCAAGGCCGTCAAGGCCAAGGTTGCAGTTAAAACCTCCGGAAAAAAGCCTGCAGCTGCGCCGGCCGTAAAAGCATCAACTGTAAAGGCTGCGCCTGAACTAAAAGCAAAACAGCAGAAAAAGACCGGGCCCCTCTCGCCTAGAGAGGAAAAGCTGCAGAAGATAAAGCTGAACCTCATAAGGCAAAAAGAGGCCTTGCTCGATGAGGCTGAAAGCGCTCTGAATGAGCTGCCGGGACAGACCATATTCCCGGACCTCGGAGATCAGGCGTCCGCTGAAACAGACAGAAGTTTCATGCTCAGGCTCAGGGGCAGAGAACAGCGGCTTCTGAAGAAAATCGACGAGGCCATAGAGCGCATAGACGGCGGGATTTTCGGCATATGCGACGACTGCGGCAATGAAATAGACATCAAGAGGCTGGAGGCGCGGCCTGTGACCACGATGTGCATCGAGTGCAAGACCCTCCAGGAAGAGGAAGAAAAGCTCCGGGAATAGAAGACCCCACCCGGCTCAGTTCTGATCTTTCAGGACCATGATAAGGGTGTCTTTCATCATTGCGCCCGTCCGGGAATCTTTCCACGGACTCTTTATAACGACATCGGTATTCGTATCAAATTTCTTAAAGCGCGCCGTCTCTTTCGAGCCTCCTCCGACCTGGACGGACACCAGCCCCTGCTTCCTGTAAAAATCCGAGACCTTGGCTATACTGTCGTCCGTCCGGTAAACGTATCCACTCATCGTCGGAGATACGATCATAGATCTTGTCATGGCATCATCATATTTAGCCCCCGGATATATCTGCACCCCAAGCTTCTCTTCCGCAGAAGCGAAGCCGATGCACCACAATAAAACGACTACTGCTACGGCCGTCTTCTTTAACATTTTCGAATCCTCCCTGATTATTAGTCGTCCCTTCGGGCCGGCTCATATTATATCCTTTCCACCCCCGTCAGCGGTTTCTCCTGTCCTGATATTTTTTAATAGATGACGGTGACGGTTCCAGCAGCGATTGTCAGGGAACCTGATATTGGTTGATGTTGACGTGAAGTCCTGCGAAGCCATAACCGCATAGTCATTATCCGTTATCGTTAGCGAAAACCTTTCCTGATAGCCGCGGATGAAGACCAGGCTCATAATAAAATTGAATTCTGTCTCCCGCGCGGCACGAGCCTTCGATAGCAGCGATTCTTGGATGTGTCAGACCTGACTCGTATTCACTGATAATGTGGTCCCTGTATGTGCGGATTGTCGTAAAGAGTATGGGTTGACAACGCTCCCCGATCTGCAGCGGAATTTGTACGACAGCCCCAACGAGCCTGCCGCTTTTGTCTTCGGACCATTTGTTAACGGTGTCCCGGTTAAAAATAAATACCGGACCTACCGTCAGCCTGTCCTTTCGCGCTTTTTCCGGAGCAGTCCTGTCGAATTCAACTAAGGGGTCTGCATAAGCAAGGCTGATTCGCACCTCTTCAGGCACCAGGATCGCCTGAGGGGCCTGTTTTATCAGATTTCGCGCAACAGCTACCTGCGGCTCGGCTTCCAGACAGGCCTGCATAATTTCTATCAGGATTATATCCGGCAGGACGACATCAGACAGAGCAGCAGGAGAGATGAGATATTGAGTTGCATCCGTAATTTCGAAACCCGACACTGATCCGGAAAGACCGAGTGAATTGACAACAGACCTCGCGGACTCAATGGATTCAGGCTGTATATCCAGGAGAGTGAAGGTCGCCTCGGCAGCGGAGAAAACAGTCATGAGCGGTACGGCCAGGGTCGCATAGGGACCGCAACCCGCATAAAGCACCCGCGCAGGCCGGGATGGAAACCTTTCCCGGACATCAATGACAGCCGCATGCATCCCGCGAAGGAATTCGACCGTTCGCACGAAATCGCCGGCGCACATTGCCGCCATGTCAGTAGACAGAGCCAACCCGTTTGAAGTGCGAATTTCGCTCCCGGAAAAGTCTTTATACAGGACCTGTTGAATGGTCCCAAAACCTGCAAGCATTGCGGTCATCTCCACAACTTCCTGTTGCAGTGAACCGGCGGGTCTCTGAAGATCGAGGAGTTTAAATGTCACACTGCGCAGTCGTTCCATATCTTCAGCGTGTCAAACTTTCAGGACAGCGGCAACTCCAGACAGAAAGCTTTGCCAAAAAAACAGGTATTAAATTCGACTCCCGGCAAAGCACGATGGATTTTCAATTCAACCCGCTTTTTCAGCGGACGCCGCGTTCAGGAAAGAGCGGGTCTTCAGGTCCTTTTCCATCACATATCTTATATGTTCGTCTGTCAGTCCCGTCAGCTCCGCGACGAGCCGTTCTGAAGGTTTTATGCGGCCTATCTTCGAGAAATCCCATTCAAGCAGGCTGCTGTGGAGCTTTACTGCGGCAGGAGAGATGCTTATCGGGGATTGCTGCGCTGAAGAACATTTTCCGCACAACACAGTGCCGTGCGACAGATAAAAATCATTCCCCTCGCTGCCGCACCTGCCGCAGCCGTTTAGGGCGGGCAGAAAGCCCACGATCTCAAGGAGTCGCAGTTTGCAGCACAGGAACAACAGGCCCGCGTCGCAGTCCGCTTCAGCTGAGTGCAGCAGCCGCATAAGCAGGCCGTAGGCCTTCTTGCAGGCGTCTCTTTCCGGCATGAAATTCAGGGTCAGCTCCGCTATTTCAGAGACCCTCAGAAAACATTTGAAGCCGGTCCTGACGGAATTGAAGGAATGGATTATATCGGCCTGCGTCAGCCTCGGTAGTGCCGCGTCTTCTTTGCCCCAGAACGCGATCTTCGCATTTGTCAGGGGTTCGAGGCTGCTGCCGAACCTGCTTTTTGTCTTGCGGGGGCTTTTTGCAAAGGTCTTTACAATACCGTGGTCGCTGGTGAGCCAGGTTACAATGAGGTCGGCTTCGCCGAACCGGTTTGTCTTAAGGACAATTCCTTCGGTCCTCAGGAGCATTTCATGATTACGAGCATTACATGATGCTGCCGAAGTCCTCCGGCTTGAGGTTCTTCAGCCATTCATCGAGCTCGTCGGCCGTCCTCGTGCCGAGGATGTCATAGGAAACGAAAATCTGCGCGCCTGCCCTGAGCGCCACAGCAACCGCGTCGCTCGGTCTTGAATCTATAAGCGTCTCGGTCTTGCCGTCGTTCAGGTGTATAAGGGCATAATAAGTGTTGTCAATGAGTTCGGTCACCACCACCTTGGTGATCTTGACCTTGAGTCCTTCAGCCACGTTCCTGATGAGGTCGTGCGTCAACGGCCGGGGAGTGGCCACCTTGCCGAGCGCAAGGGCTATAGAGTCAGCCTCAGGCTTGCCTATCCATATCGGAAGAGTTCCGGCGCCGTCGATCTCCTTGAGCAGCAGGATATACATGTTGCTCCTCGGATCGAACAAGAGCCCTTCCACCTTCATCTCAACGAACATTTCTTATTTATACCCCAGTTCGCCCAGCGCCTTACCGTCGTCACGCCAGCCCTTCTTTACCTTGACCCACAACTGCAGAAAGACCTTTGTGTCGAGGAGTTTTTCGATCTCAAGACGCGCATTCACGGCAATTGATTTCAACATCTTTCCCTTTTCACCTATTATTATACCTTTTTGCCCGTCCCTTTCAACATAGATAACAGCGCTGATAGACACGAGGCCGTCCTCTCTCTCCTTCCAGGACTCGACGTCTACAGCAACGGAATGAGGCACTTCCTCGGTCGTCCTCTCCATGATCTTTTCCCTTATGATCTCGGCTGCCATAAACCGTTCGACCTGGTCCGTCACGATCTCTTCCGGGTAGTATCTCGGACCCGGCGGCAGGTATTCGAGGACCCTGTCCATAAGCAGATCGATGCCGTCATTGCTGACTGCGGACACGGGGATGATCTCCTTAAAGCCGAATTTGCCGCTATATTCGGCTATGATGTCGAGGAGCTCAGGTTTTTTTATCTTATCGATTTTGTTGATCACCAGAAAAACAGGCTTGTCAATCCCTTTGATGTCGTTGAGAAGACCTTCGTCGGCCTCAGCATGCCGCCCCGGCTCGGTCACGAACAGGACCAGGTCTATCTCCTGCAGCACGTCCTTTACAGAACTCACCATTACCCGTCCCAGCAGCGTCTGCGGCTTATGCAGGCCTGGGGTATCGAAAAAGATCACCTGCGCATCGGGGAAATTCCTGATCCCCAGTATCCTGTTTCTGGTGGTCTGGGGTTTGGGAGATACTATGGAAATTTTCTGGCCGAGCAGTACGTTCAGCAGCGTTGACTTGCCGACATTCGGTCTGCCGACAAGCGAGACATAACCTGAACGGAAGGGGGTCTCCACTTATTTACCCGGTTCCAGTCCTGCGAGCGCTTCCCTGATCCGGACCACACCACGTTTTATGTCCTCAAGGGAGGTCGCATAGGAGAGCCTTATAAAATCGTCGTCTCCGAAGGCCGAGCCGTGCACCAGGGCCACATTGGCCTCCTCAAGGAGGAACAGGGCAAGGTCGGCGGAGGAGGATATCATCCTGTGGCCGGCTTTTTTCCCGTATATCTTCGAGGTATTCGGAAACGCGTAAAACGCGCCGGCAGGCATGGCGCAGCTAAGGCCCTCAATCGTATTGAGTTCATTGACCAGATACTTTCTGCGGGCATCGAATTCAACCCTCATCTTTTCGACAAAGTCCTGGGGGCCTGTCAGGGCCTCCACCGCCGCCTTTTGCGCTATTGACGTGGGGTTCGATGTAGACTGGCTCTGGATGTTGGTCATGGCCTTGATAATATCAGAGGGCCCGGCCGCATAGCCTATCCTCCAGCCTGTCATGGCATGCGATTTTGAAAGCCCGTTGACAACAATGCATTTTGCTTTGGCGGCATCGGACAGCGAAGCGACGCTTATATGTTCCGCTCCGTCATAAACGAGCTTTTCATATATCTCGTCCGTGATTATATAAAAATTATGCCGCACCGCAAGTTCGGCAAGGTCTTCCAGCGCCTTCCTGCTGTAAACCATGCCCGTGGGGTTTGAGGGAGAGTTCAGTATCAGCGCCTTTGTCCTAGCTGTTATGCATTCTTCAAGCGCCTCCTTCCTAAGCATGAAGGAATCGCTTTCATAGGTCTTCACAAATACCGGGGAGGCGTCGTTGAGCAACACCTGGTCCGGATAAGACACCCAATAGGGAGATGGGATTATGACTTCATCGCCCGGTCCGTAAAGGGCCTGCGCTATGTTGTACAGGCTGTGTTTGGCGCCGCACGACACGATGATCTCGTCCCTTGTATAGGAGAGCCCGTTGTCAGCCTTCAGCTTTCCGATTATGGCGTCTTTTAACGGATCAATGCCTCCTACAGCAGTATATTTGGTAAAACCGTCTCTCATGGCCTTTGCGGCAGCTTCTTTTATGTTGTCCGGAGTGTCGAAATCCGGCTCCCCGACGCCGAAGCTTATGACATCAACGCCTGCGGCCTTCATGGCCTTGGCCTTTGAATCTATCGCAAGTGTCGGAGACGGCTTGATTTTTCTGGCTCTTTCAGAAAGCATGTGTGGACCTCGCTGTAAAAAATTTGAGTAGTTATATTAACACATTGAAGGCGGTCGCTCATAGTCGGCGGCGTTGACGGCAATGAACAAACAGCTCAGGGAAACCGCTTAGGGGCGGCTGCGCCCTCCCGCATCTTCCCTTCCAATAGCGCTGGGCAGCGCCGGGCCGGGCCGGGTTGCGACAGCGGATTAAGAAGCGCCCCTGATACGGACCGCAATCGCCGCGTCCGCACAACTCCTTGAAAAAATTAAAAAATAACAGGTAAAATGATGTCTATATCCTGAGACGCCGGCATGTCAGCACAAGGCTGTTCTCTAAAAAATCTGAAAGGCCCGATATGAGCGAACTGGAAAAATTCAGAAAAAATATCGACAGAATCGACGACGAGATACTGGCGCTGCTGAACAGGCGCTCCGCTGTTGTGATCGAAGTAGGCAAGGTCAAGCGCGTCCAGAAATCGAGGTTTTACAAACCCGATCGCGAACGGGAAATTCTTGAAAGGCTCACCTCAAACAATAAAGGCCCATTCCCCAACGACGCGCTGAAGGTAATTTACAGGGAGATCCTTTCCGCATCAGTTGCACTCGAAGAACCGCTGAAGGTTACCTGCCTCGGACCTCTCGCAACCTTCACCCATCTCGCGGCCCTCAGGCATTTCGGCTCTTCCGCAGCGTTCATGCCTGTGGACAGCATAAAAAAGGTGTTTGAGAATGTAGAGGCGGGAAAGGCGGAATACGGCGTCGTCCCGATAGAGAACTCCAACGAAGGCGTGGTCAGCCACACGCTTGATATGTTCACGGACTCCGAACTGCAGGTCGTGGCGGAGATCATACTCGAGGTTTCTCACAACCTGCTTTCAAAACAGACCGACAAACGCAAAATCAAAAAAATATACTCGCACCCTCAGGCGCTTGCCCAGTGCAGGGGCTGGCTCGAAGCCAATATGCCGGGCGTGCCGACAAAAGAGGCCACAAGCACTGCCAAGGCTGCAGAGCTCGCTGCGAGGGAAAAGAATACTGCCGCGATTGCGAGTGAAATAGCGGCCCGCATCTACGACCTCGATATTATTGAGAGGAACATTCAGGACAGCAGGCGCAACATAACGCGCTTTCTCGTGATCTCAAAAGAGTTCCCTCACAGGACGGGCAACGACAAGACGTCTGTGATGTTCACGATCAAGCACAAGCCGGGTTCGCTTTACGATGTCCTCATGCCGTTTAAACGGGCAAAGATAAACCTTACCAAGATAGAGTCCAGGCCGTCAAAGAGAAAGGCCTGGGAATACATATTCTTTGTCGATATGGAAGGTCATATCGAGGACGCGAAGATAAAGAAGGCGATAGAATCGCTCAAGGAAAACTGTCTGTACCTTAAGATTCTCGGCTCATACCCGCAGGGGAGGATACAATGATAAAACCGCCGGATTATGTGCTTTCGATCCAGCCGTACATACCGGGGAAACCGGTTGAAGAACTCGAAAGGGAGCTGGGCATCCTGAATTCAATAAAGCTTGCGTCGAATGAAAATCCGGTCGGCCCTTCGCCTGCTGCTGTCGAGGCGCTGAAAGGATCTTTACAAGACTTAAACAGATACCCCGACGGAGCAGGATATTATCTCAAGAAGACTCTGGCCGAAAAGCTGAATGTAAGCGAGGATGAACTCATACTCGGCAACGGCTCGAACGAGCTGCTCGATATCGCCGCCCGGACCTTTATGACAAACGGGGATGAGGCTGTAATGGCAACGCCTTCTTTCGTGGTATACGGCATGGCCGTTAAATCGGTCGGCGGAAATGTAGCGCAGATACCGCTGCGCAATTATGCTCACGACCTCGAGGCAATGGCTGCCGCGGTAACTCCAAAGACCAGGCTCATATTTATCGCCAACCCGAACAATCCCACAGGGACGATAAACAGGAACGACGAGTTCAGCCGCATGATGGACAGGATCCCCGACGACATTCTTGTTGTGGTAGACGAAGCGTATTTCGAATACGTTGCCGACCCGGACTATGCGGACAGCATGCGATACTTCAGAAGCGGCAGGAATATCCTGATACTGAGGACCTTTTCCAAGATATTCGGCCTCGCCGGTCTCAGGCTTGGCTACGGCATCGCGAAAAAAGAATTGCTGACCGACATGAACCGGCTGAGAGAGCCGTTCAACACCAATTCCCTTGCGCAGAAAGCCGCTATTGCTGCTCTGGGAGATGCAGGGCACCTGAGAATATCACGGGAAACTAATGAGGCCGGCAAAAAATATCTGTATGCCGAACTCAGCTCACTCGGGATAGCGCACGTGCCGACAGAAGCCAATTTCATATACATCCCTTATGAGGGCTCGATGTCTTTATATGAGAAATTGCTCAAACAGGGTGTGATCATAAGGCCGATGGGCCCGAACGCCGTTCGCGTCACAATAGGCCTGCCGGAAGAAAACAGACGGTTCATCGAGGCATTGAAAGCGGTCATAAACGGCTGATGACGGACTCTTCTCTGTGAGGCCGTCGGAAGGTTTGTCACCGGAAATGCCGCGCACACTCCGGACGCAGACGCCCGCACATCATTACCTGTTGTTTACCAGCAGACTGGAGGATCAGTGGACATTATAGTACTTGGGACTGAAGCGACTGAAGAAGACATAAGACATGTGGTAAAAAAGCTGGAGAGCCGCGGACTCAGGGCCAATGTGTCGCAGGGCACTGAACGGACCATTATAGGCGTGATCGGCGACACCTCCAAGGTCACTGAAGAGGAAGAGGACGCCTTCCGCGCTTTTTCAGGGGTTGAAAATGTTGTCAGGATACTTAAGCCGTATAAGCTTGCCAGCAGGGAGTTCCGGAAGGAAAACACCGAGATAGACGTCAAGGGAATTATAATCGGCGGTAAGAAGATACCTGTAATGGCAGGGCCGTGCGCAGTGGAGAACAGGACGGTCCTTACAAGCATAGCCGAAAAAGTCAAAGAGGGCGGAGCATCTTTTCTGAGAGGCGGGGCTTATAAACCCAGGACGTCCCCCTACTCTTTTCAGGGCCTGGGGGAAGAAGGGCTCAGGTACCTGGCGGACGCAAGGGCGAAAACAGGCCTGCCGATTATTACGGAAATCATGGACCCCCGGGACCTCGATGTGATTGTCGAGTTTGCGGATATCATACAGATCGGAGCGAGGAACATGCAGAATTTCAGGCTCCTGCTGGAGGTCGGCTCCGCTAACAAGCCGGTGCTGCTTAAACGCGGACTGTCTTCAACCATAAAGGAATGGCTGATGTCGGCCGAATATATCATGTCCAGAGGCAATCATCAGGTAATGCTTTGCGAAAGGGGCATCAGGACGTTCGAGACAGCGACAAGAAATACTCTCGACCTCAGCGCGGTGCCTGTGTTGAAACAGCTCACCCACCTGCCGGTAGTTGTAGACCCCAGCCACGGCGTAGGGAAACGAGACCTCGTCGCAGCCATGTCAAAGGCGGCCGTTGCTGCCGGCGCGGACGCGCTTATTATAGAAGTGCATACCAACCCGGAAGAGGCTGTGTCGGACGGTGAACAGTCGCTCAAACCCTCGGCCTTCTCACAGCTGATGAAAGAACTCAAACCGGTTGCAGCGGCGGTCGGCAGGGAAATTTAAGGACCAATACAAATTCTTATGGGCAAACTATTTTTCGATAAGGTAACAATCCTCGGAGTCGGGCTCATCGGCGGCTCGTTTGCCATGGCCCTGAAGGAAAGCGGCCTCTGCGGCCTGATTACAGGCTGCGGCAGGAACAGGGAAAACCTCAAAACCGCAAAGGCAAGAGGCATTATCGACTCTTTTGATTCAGACCCGGCATCAGCCTGCGCAGGCGCGGACCTGGTATTCTTCTCAACTCCTGTCGGCAGCTTTACGCGTCTAGGAGAACTCATCCGGCCCTCACTGAAGAAAGGCGCCATAGTCACGGACGGCGGGAGCGTAAAGGGAAGTCTTGTGTATGAGATGGAAAAGCTCATGCCCGGGGGGGTCCGATATGTCGGAGGACATCCTATCGCAGGGAGCGACCGCTCAGGAATTGACGCGTCTCAGGCCGCGCTCTTCAGAAACGCAAAGTGTATCCTTACGCCCACAAAAGACACGGACAGGGACGCGCTCTCGGACCTTTCGGATATGTGGACTGCGCTGGGAGCCTGCGTCATCAGGATGTCGCCTGAAAGGCATGACAGGATATACGCTGCCGTAAGCCATCTGCCGCATCTGTTAGCCTATGCGCTGGTCAATTCGGTTGCAGGCGCAGACCCCGAATTTCTCGCTTTCAGCGGCCAGGGGTTTATAGACATGACAAGGCTGGCTGCGAGCTCCGGTGAGGTTTGGCGAGATATCTGCATCCTGAACAGGGAGAACCTCCTCGAAGCGGTTTCGGATTTCCGGAGGAAACTCGACTTCCTGAGCGTCTGCCTTGAAAAGGCCGACGGGGCTTCGCTTGAAACTGAGTTCATAAACGCCGGGAACCTGAGGGAAAAGATGAGGGAAACCATTGGACAGGATTGAACTTAAAAGGGCAGGGTTTCTCAAAGGCGAAATAACTCCCCCTCCGGACAAGTCCATATCCCACAGGGCGGTTCTGTTTTCATCACTCGCAAAAGGCGCAAGCCGCATAAAGAATTTTCTTGCAGCCGAAGACCCTTTATCCACAATGAAGGCGATGAAGATGCTCGGCGTAGACTTTGTCCTGCCGCCGGCGCTCCATTCGAGAGTTGAAAAACCGCATCCCTTGATCGCATCAGACAGCCCGTGCGAAGCTTCCTTTGACCTCATTGTACACGGCCACGGACTTGCGGGGCTGAAAGAACCGCCTGATGTAATTGACTGCGGTAACTCGGGCACCACTATAAGGCTGATATCCGGGATTCTCTCGGGCAATCCTTTTTTCTCCGTACTCACAGGGGACGACTCATTGAAACAGAGACCGATGGCAAGGGTCATAAACCCGCTGAAGGAAATGGGCGCGCGGATTTCCGCAAGGGATAACGACAGATATCCTCCGATAGCGATAAGAGGCGGCGGACTAAAGGCAATAAATTATGTGATGCCAATGGCCTCAGCCCAGGTAAAATCGTCTCTTGTGCTTGCGGCCCTCTACGCGGACGGGACAACGACAATTAGTGAGCCGCAGCGGTCGAGAGACCACACCGAGAGGATGCTTAAGGCCATGGGCGCGGACATTGCCGTGGACGGTCTCAGTCTAAGGGTAAACGGCGGACGGGCATCGGCAGGCGGATATGACCTCTCTCCCGTCGATATCACAGTCCCCGGCGATTTTTCGTCTGCGGCTTTTTTTATAACTGCCGCGCTCATAATACCGGACTCCGAAATCACGATAAGAAACGTCGGCATGAACCCTACCCGAACAGGTCTGCTCGATGCGCTTAAGCTTATGGGGGCTGTTGTCGAAATAAGAGACCTGCATGAGGTGTCAGGGGAGCCGGTTGCGGATATTTATTGCCGGGGCAAGGCTGATCTCAAGGGGATAGATATAGGCGGCGATATGGTCCCTTCCATGATAGACGAGTTTCCCATACTCTGTATTGCGGCCGCATCCGCTGAAGGCACGACCAATATCAGGGGCGCCGCAGAACTGCGTGTCAAGGAATCCGACAGGATAAAGGCCATGGCCTCGGAGCTCCGTAAAATGGGGGTCGAGGTTGAGGAATATCCGGACGGCATAAGCATACAGGGGGCAAAACAGCTGAAGGGCGCGGTGGTTGAAAGTTATGGGGACCACAGGATAGCCATGTCTCTGGCTGTGGCTGCCATGGCAGCGGACGGGCAAACAACAATTAACGGCGCCTCGGCGGTCGATATATCCTTCCCCGGCTTTTTTGATATCCTCGATCGCCTCGGGCAGCAGGCCGCATGAAAAGAATTGTTGCAATAGACGGTCCTTCAGGCGCAGGCAAGAGCACCATTGCAAAGAAGCTTGCCGAAGAACTGGGCTTCGATTATCTCGATACCGGCGCCCTTTACAGGGCCATAGGCCTGGAGCTCTTGCGAAAGGGGCTCAATGAAACAGCGACGGACGCGCAGATAGCTTCAGCCCTGAAAAGAACAAAAGTAGGGTTTGTGGGGGGCCGGGTGCTTTTGAACGGTTCAGACGTTTCGGATGAAATAAGGAGTCCTGAGGCAAGTCACTTCGCGTCCGTTTTTTCCGCCAGAAAACCTGTGAGGAAGTTTCTTCTCGGCACGCAGAGGGACGCGGCCTGCCTTTCGGATCTTGTTGCTGAAGGCCGTGACATGACTACAGTGGTCTTCCCGGAAGCGCAGGCAAAGATATATCTGGACGCATCTGTTGAAGAGCGCACAAGAAGGCGCACCATAGAACTTCTCTCTAAAGGCTTTGAGGTCGACGAAGAGAAGATACGACTGGATATAATCGAAAGGGATTCAAGAGACTCGGCCAGAGACGAGGCCCCCCTCAGGAAGGCCGACGACGCCGTTCTCATAGACTCTACAGGTCTTGCGATTCCTGAGGTGCTGGAAAGGATCCTTGCCGTAGTCAAAGAGGCAGGCAAGAGCGGGCGGCGGAAAAAAGCCAGGGCCTTGAAGATATATACCGCCAAGAGGTCCGGCTTTTGTTTCGGCGTGAAGCGCGCCATAGACATAACCTTTGACCTGGCCTCAAAGGACCCGGAAGGGGTTTATACACTCGGACCTATTATCCATAACCCCCAGGTGATAAACAAACTGAAGGAAAGCGGAGTATCTCCAATAGAATTCAGCGCTTTGGAAGGAGTTGCGGTCAAGTCTCTGGTCATAAGGACTCATGGCATACCTCGCCAGCTGTATGATAATATATCTTCAGGCGGCTTAAGTATAATCGATGCTACCTGTCCTTTTGTAAAGAAGGCGCAGCATTATGCCAAACTTCTTTATGAAAGCGGATATCAGGTTGTAATACTCGGCGACAGGGAACATCCGGAGGTAAAAGGCTTAATGAGCTATGCAGGCGACGACGTAATAGTCGTAGGTGAAAATACTTCAGTGCCTCTTGACCTTAAGACCAGGGTCGGCGTGGTCGTCCAGACCACACAACCGGTAGAGGCGCTGAAAAAGCTCCTCTCCGTCATTATAGAGCGCGCCAAGGAAGTAAAGGTATACAATACGATCTGCAACTCCACCGCGCTGAGGCTTAAGGAAACCGAAGAAATGGCAAACAAGGTGGACGTTATGGTTGTAGTAGGCGGCAAAAACAGCGCAAACACAACCCAGCTGGCCAATCTCTGCAGGTCCCTTTCAGTCGTAACCCACCACATCGAGACTGCTGAAGAGCTTGAAGATTCATGGTTTGCCGGGAAGGAAAAGATAGGCATAACCGCCGGAGCCTCGACGCCCGACTGGATCATCAAAGAGGTGGAAAAAAGAATCAGAGCTATAGGGGGGGTAATCCTTTAAATGGAAATAAACAATGAAATGGAAAAACTTTATGCGGACACTTTCCACACGATCGAGGAAGGGGCGATACTGACAGGAAAGATTATCGCCGTAAAAGCCGAAGGCATTATTGTCGATATAGGCTACAAGTCCGAGGGTTTTATCAGACGCACCGAGTTTTCGGAGGATGAAATCGGGGCGCTGAAACCGGGAGACACCCTGGAAGTATATGTTGTAAGCATGAGGGATTCCGAGGGTGTAATAAGACTGTCAAAAGACAGGGCCTCGAAGATCAAGACCTGGGGCGCGCTGGAGCAGATAGTGCAGGACGGGGCGCTGGTTGAAGGCACTGTGATAGAGAAGACAAAGGGAGGGCTCACAGTAGATATAGGCGGCGTAAAGGCCTTTCTCCCGGGCTCGCAGATAGACATAAAGGTCACGCGCGACCTTGAAGCTCTCATCGGCAAAAAAATGATGTTCCGGGTCCTGAAGATAAACAACAAGCGCTCCAATGTGATCGTGTCGCGCCGCGCCGTCCTGGAGGAAGAAAGACTTAAGAAGAGAGGCGATATCATAGGGAAGATCAGGGAAGGCGCCGTGCTTCAGGGCACTGTAAAGAACATTACGGACTACGGGGTTTTTGTCGACCTTGGCGGCATGGACGGTCTTCTCCATATATCGGATATTTCATGGGGAAGGATAAGTCATCCCACCGAATTTTTCACGCAGGGAGACCCGATCGAGGTCGTGGTCCTGAAATACGACGAAGCCAGTGAAAGAATCACCCTGGGTTATAAACAGAAACAGCCCGACCCATGGTCGAACGTAACTGAGAAATTCCCTGTGGGCGCTGTCGTGAAAGGCAGGATAGTAAGCATCGCGGACTACGGGGCCTTTGTTGAACTCGAAAACGGGCTTGAAGGACTGGTGCATATATCGGAAATCGAATGGGGCCAGAAGCTGAAACATCCTTCAAAATATCTCTCGATTGGTGAAACGGTTGAAGCTGTGGTCATAAAGGTCGATAAGGAAGAAAGAAAATTATCGCTCAGCATAAAGCAGATGAAGCCCAGCCCATGGGAGCTTGTCGGCAAACAGTATCAGGTTGGGCAGCGGATATCCGGAAAAGTCAGGGGCATTACGGATTTCGGGGCCTTTGTCGGACTGCCTGAAGGCGTTGACGGCCTTATCCATATCTCCGACCTGTCGTGGACAAGACATATTAAACACCCTTCCGAGATACTTAAGAAAGGCCAGAAGATAGACGCGGTAATATTATCCCTTGATCCTGAAAATGAAAAGATGGCGCTCGGGCTGAAGCAGCTTGAACCCGACCCGTGGCCGGAGATCATACCGGCAAAATTCAGGCTGGGAGAAGAAGCGATAGGAACAGTGCTGAGGACCACGGACTTCGGAATATTCATCGAACTCGAAGGCGGGGTGGAAGGCCTGATATATTCGTCTGAGGTTGAGACGGGTTCGTCCGACTCAGGTCAGGCGGAACAGGCTTCGCTCAAGGCCGGTGACACGCTGACAGCCAGGATAATCAGGATAGACCTTGAGGAGCGCAAAATCGGACTGAGCATGAAAAACATGAAAAAGGCGGCTGAATGAAAAAAGCCTGTATTGTGCTGACTTTTCTGCTGCTTATAATGGTCGTTATAAGCCTGTCCATTGTTGTGTTCGGCAAGAATATTCCTCTAAGAAACAAGATAGCCCTTATAAGAATTGAGGGGCCGATCATGGATTCAAAAAATACGATTGACGAAATCAAGGATTATGCGAAGGACTCTTCAATAAAGGCGATCCTTGTCAGGATAGACAGTCCTGGCGGAGCAGTAGGCCCGTCCCAGGAGATATATGCGGAGCTGAAAAAGGCCTGCGCCAAAAAGAAGGTGGTCGTCTCGATGGGTTCGGTTGCAGCCTCGGGCGGCTATTACATAGCTTCAACCGCCTCGCGGATTTATGCCAACCCCGGTACCCTCACCGGGTCAATAGGCGTCATAATGGAGATCCCGAATATTGAAGGCCTTATGAGCAAGATAGGGATAAAGACCGAGGTCGTCAAGAGCGGAAAGAACAAGGACATCGGCTCGGCCTTTCGCAAAATGACCCCTGAAGAGAAAGAATTATTGCAGGGAGTCATGGACAATGTGCATGAGCAGTTTATCAAGGCTGTTGCTGACGGCAGGCATTTGAAGACCGAGGACGTAAGGGCCATAGCGGATGGAAGGATATTCACGGGAGAGCAGGCAAAAGAAAAGGGCCTTGTAGATGAACTCGGGACTATTGAAGACGCGGTTGCGGCAGCCGCTAAGCTTGCGGGCATAAAGGAAGAGCCTGAAATCGTATCAAAAAAAGACGGATTTTCGATCACAGACATAATGCGAAACAAAATCCCGAAGGAACTGTCCGAGGTTTTTCCGTCGGTTAAAATTAAATATCTGTATTCTCCATAGGAGGTCGCATGACAAAATCAGTCCTTATCGAGAAGGTGGCTGAAAAGGTTGAAGGTCTGACCGTAAGTCAGACTGAAATCGTGGTTGACACGGTCTTTGAGAGCATTAAAAAGGCCCTCATGAGCGGGGACAAGATCGAAATCAGGGGCTTTGGCAACTTCCGCCTTAAGACCAGGAATCCCCGGAAGGCCAGGAACCCGAAGACCGGTGAAAGTGTGGATGTCCCGGGCAAGAAGGTTTTATATTTCAAGGTGGGAAAGGCGCTCAAGGAAGCTCTTAACGTGGAATAGGCATTGAGCAGGCCTGTGCAGACTTTTTGATACGGACGCCGGTTCGATACGGACGACGGATCTTCATTCTTCAGGGGATTTTTCTTGATAGAGCCTGAATAAGGCCTGACAACAACCAATACTTGGCGAAAAATATCTTGAAGACGGACAGACAATTCTCCACCGGCATTTCTCACTTCCTGACTGCGGCCTTGCTGCTAACCCTGTTCTGTTTTGCGCTTTCAGCGGAAAGGTTCTACTTCCTTTTTAAATACAGGGATGCCTTCTTTGACGCCGGTCTTTACAAAATAGGTCTGGCGCTGCTCCGGGGGGTCCGGTTTGACCTCGCCACTGCAAGTATTATCTCAGTTCCGTTTATTCTGCTTTTAGCCCCGGGCCTTTCGCGCCGGACCGGTCTGCTGCGGGCCTCAGGACGGATACTCCTCATCTGGTACGCGGTCCTTCTTTCCTACAATTTCATAGACATTGAATATTACGCCTTTGTCCGGCGTCATCTGACTTTTGAACTCGCCTCTTCCTGGCGTGATACGGACATGATCCTGAAGATCGGGCTGGCCAGGTACCTTCCTGAAACCATCGGTTTTGCGGCCTTCGTCGCTTTTTTCTGCTTCATATTCGTGAAGATATCCGTCAGGCATTTGCCGTCGCCGGACGGGCGGCTACGCATTCCCGGTCTCATGACGGCTGCAAAGGAGACTGCGGCTTTGCTTCTGACGGCAGTTCTGCTGCTGGTCTTTATTCGGGGAGGGTTCCAGATGAAGCCCCTGGGGGTCCGCAACGCCTTCACTGATGAAAAGATGGAACTGGGCATGCTCAGCCTAAACGGCATTTATACCACTCTCAGCACCCTTTACAACAAAAAAAACGGCGGTCTGTCGTCACGCATCAGCGCCGGGGACACGCCCTCGTACAATGACGTGCTGCCGCTGATCGCAGCCGGCGATAGCGAGAAAGCGCACGAAGGATATCCTCTGTTCCGGGAATTAAGGTATGAACCAGAGGAGCGGCAGAGGCTCAATGTGGTCATATTTATCATGGAAAGCTGGTCCGCAAAATTCATGAAATCGCTCGGCGGCCGGTATGACACAACGCCTTTTTTCGACAGGCTGTCACAGGGTGGACTTCTGTTGACAAACTGTTTTGCGAATGCCCAGCGCTCTGTTGAAGGTCTGTCGTCCATCCTGGGCTCGGTCCCCACATGGGACGGAATGATATTGGGACAGGACGGCCTCCTTTCCCAGACGCGCCTCGAACATGTGGGCAATATTTTCGGGTCGTACGGGTACGATACGCTTTTTATTTACGGCGCAAGACCGGGCTCTATGGGCTTTGATTCACTAATAAGGAGACTCGGGTTCAGGACTCATATATCCCGCGATGATTTCGCGGTAAACAAAACCACGGACGACGGGGTCTGGGGCATCTTTGACGAATACGTATTTGCGCGGGCACACGAGGAGTTCTCAAAAAAGGCCGGCCCTTTCTTTGCGGTTGTCTATTCGCTTACCTCGCATACCCCCTACCGGCTGCCGTCCTCCTCCTTCAGCCGTTTCGGCCCCTCTGTGCCGCACCGCGATTTTCTCAACGCGGTCGGTTATTCGGATTACGCGCTGGAAAAGTTTTTTGAGAAAGCGAGGTCCGCCTCTTATTTCAACGACACCTTATTCGTCATCGTAGGAGACCACACCGAAGGCTCATCAACCGGCGGAAATCTTTATGACTCATTCCGGATCCCCTGTCTTTTTTATTGTCCGAAGCATTTACCTCACGGGATTGCAGCAGAGATTGCAAGCCAGATCGATATAGTCCCGACCATATTTGATATCCTGCGCATCTCACACCCTTTTACGTCATGGGGAAAGACCGTTTTTGACAAGGGAGACAGGGCCGCGCTTCTCCCCCACGGGGAATCGGTCGTCTGGGTCCGGGGGAATTACATGCTTCAAACAGATCTCAGCTCGGTTTCAGGACTGTACGATTACAGAGGAGATCCGGGGAAAGACCTGACCAGGACCGGCGGCGGGAATGAACCGGATAAGGCCCGGCGGATGACCGTTGAATTGCGCGATTATCTCAGGTTCAGTTATGACAGGATCAGGACCAATACGGTGATGCCGCCTGCGACGGAGCGCCGATCCCCATAATTACAGGCGGCCGGCAAACGAACGGCGCCGCTGATGGAAATGGTTTTGGAAAAGGGGAGAGGCGCAGGCTCTGATACTGAGAGCTGCTGCGATTGCAGATAAATACGGGCTGACTGAACCCGACCGGCGGGGTCAATCAGATCCTGTACGTTAAATCAGCCGGCAAGATAGGTATTGACCAGCTTTATCAGTTCCTGCGTCTGGATCGGTTTTGGAAGATACGCGTTGGCCCCGATTGAAAGCGCCCTTTTCCTGTCCTCTTCAGCGCCCTCAGTTGTAACAATGATTATCGGGATGTCCTTGTACGCAGGATTGCCGCGCACGAGACTGACGAGCTTGAGCCCGTCCATAACAGGCATGTTTATGTCAGCAAGGATAAGGTCGATCCTGTCCGATGAGAGTTTCTTCAGGGCGTCGACCCCGTCGGTAGCTTCAATGACATGGGAGTTCGGCACCCTCTTTATCGCAAAGCTGATAAGCTGCCTCATGGTAGGCGAATCCTCCACCACAAGAATGTTGGGCATATCTTTGTTTCCTCCTATTTCCTGGGCTTCTCTTTGAGCAGGTCGAGGAAACTCTGTATCGTCGTGAGTTTTCTCTCGGACTGGGTATATAGCCGTGAAGAGAATATGGCAGTGGCCGCATGCCCTGCGAGAAGATTGAACAGCTCAAAATCCACATTGGTAAAACCTGCCTTCTGCGTAAGCAGGCGGTATATCGAAATAACCCCTATCACATGCTCCTTTATCTTTAAAGGGATGCAGACAATGGGCTCGACAGGATTGAAGCCGGACGAGGCCGACAGGTCATCAGAGAAATAACTTTCTCCTTCTTTCGCCACCGCGCCTATGATCCCCTCGCCTATCTTGACCCTCGGCGCCTCCGTCATCGACATGCCTTCGGTCCCGACCGCGATCAGCTCATGCGTTTTTTCATCCATGAGAAGCACCGCGAATTTTTCGGCCCCTATAAGATTAATGACTATTTCAAGAACTATCCTCAGGACTTCGGAAAAATCCAGCGTAGAATGCAGCTGGTAGCTGGCAACATAAAGGTTGGCAAGGTTATTGTTTTCTTCTTCGACTTCAATGTACTTGGAGGCGAAATCCTTGTTCTCCTCTTCAACCTGCCTGAACCTTTCCTTCAGGGAGTCGAGTTCCTGCTGGACCAGGGCTATTCGGTCTTCATAAAGTCTGATCCTGGCCTCGTCTCCGGACCGTTCAACGGAATCTTCAAGCCTGGCGATCCTGTACCTCAGCTTCTCATTCTCCTTGAGAAGTTCCTTGGTAAATTCCTCGCCTTTCCTGAACATCTGAAGGAACTCATCCGCCTTGTTTATATATCCCGTCTCTTTTTCCACTAAGACTTCTCCCTTTTGTCCTTATAATTTACAGCCCTTATCACCTCGCCGGGTATTGCGGATATCGGCAATATCCTGTCGACCGCATCTGCCTTGATCGCCTCGGCAGGCATTCCGAATACCACAGCGGTGTCCTCCGACTCTGCTATAGTATAACCGCCCTTAGTTTTAATTTCCAGCATGCCGCTCCTGCCGTCGTTGCCCATTCCGGTAAGAATCACTCCAAGGCTGTCGGGGCCGAATGTGTCCGCGACCGATTTCATCATATAGTCTACAGACGGTATATATTTATCCGAGAGTTTGCCGTCCTTTAAAACTATCAGGGTCTTGTCTCCCCTTTTCTTCAGGCCCAAATGACTGCCTCCGGGGCATATGTATACTGTGCCGGGCTGCAGTTCATCCAGGTCTGCGGCCTCCTTGACCCTCACCTGGGAAAGCTTGTCAAGCCTCTCTGAAAGCGGCCCGGTAAACCCCTTAGGCATATGCTGACTTATTACAACGGCTGCCGCAAAATCCGCGGGCAGCCGCGTCAGCACAATCTGCAGAGCGGCAGGACCTCCTGTGGACGAGCCCACTGCAACCACGCGTATGTCGCGCACTGCAGTTGCCTCGCCTGCCGGCTGAAACTGATCTTCCTTGTCGAGAAGCTCCAGGTTCCTGCTCAGCTTGTCCATCCTGATCAGCTTTATCCCGCCGACCTTTCGCAGCAGGTCCTTTTCAATGTTATGCAGTTCCACAGACGCACGGCTCGTGGGCTTGGCGATAAAATCAACGGCGCCGAGTTCAAGCGCCTTGAAAACGGTCCTTGAATCGTTATGCGAGCTTACCATTATCACCGGCGTCGGCCTTTCCTTCATCAGCCACCGGAGAAAACTGAAGCCGTCCATCTCCGGCATTTCAAAATCCAGTGTTATGATATCGGGCTTGAGCCGCAGGGTCTTTGCCATAGCATCTCTTCCGTCGACCGCAATGCCCACCACTTCAAAGACCGGGTCCTTTTCAAGCATTTTTTTCATCATCTGCCGCGTATACGCGGAGTCGTCAACTATAAGCACGCGTGTAATCAATTTCAGTATTGCCTCTTTTCCTATTTAATGTCGGACCGGGAGGCGGCAAACATGCCGAAGTCCCTGAGGCCCGCATCCTTTCTCGGGGGTCTTTGATAAACCATATCGTTTTTAAAATGCTTCAGCGCGAAGGCGGTGGAAATATTTATGAGGGATTCGGCATGCCCGAGCAGCAGATACCCGCCTTCGTTCAGTCTGTCGTAAAAATTATCGATGACCTTCTTTCGCGAAGCAAGGTCAAAATAGATCATTACATTGCGGCATAATATGACGTCCATCTTGCCCATGAATTTGCTTTTGAAGGGATCGAGCAGGTTCAGATAGCTGAAATTTACAAATTTTTTTATGTGGTCCGAGATCCGGTAGGACCCGTCCTCCTCGGTAAAATACTTATGGAGGTAATAAGACTCCGTTGTCCTGAACGAGTTCTTTCTGTAAACGCCTTTTCTGGCAGTGCGCAAAACAGTCTGATTTATGTCGCTGCCGCAGATTTCAATGTCCCAGCCGTTAAACCCGGTCTTTTCACTGATAAGCATCGCCAGGGTATACGGCTCTTCCCCGGTTGAGCAGCCGGCCGACCATATCCTGAGACTCTTTCTGCCGGTGTTGGTCTCTTTAAGCTCCTCCAGTATCTCTTCACTGAGCGCGCGGAGCTGGTTCATCTCCCGGAAAAAATAGGTTTCGTTAACGGTAAGCACATCGATAACCGCCGCGAGTTCCGTCTCCGAGTTTTTGTCGTATCTTATGAAGCGGTAATAGTCCCTAAAATCGTCAAGGTTATGAGCGGCCAAGCGGCGGGCCAGCCTTTTTTCGAGGACATATCTTGAACCGTCGTCAAAATAAAGGCCGCAGTAATCCCGTATGATGTCCCTTATCAGTCTGAATACATCCTCGGAAAGGGGAATAACGGTTTCCTTTTCAAACACGCAGCGTCTCCTCAAGCGCCCTGAGGACGGAACCGTCCTCTTCAGTATCGCGGAGCCGTTCGAGCTCTTCCCTTATGTTGCCGTTGGTTTGCCTGCCGATACTCCTCACCGCTGCGGCCCTGACGGCCCAGTCCGGGTCTTTAAGAAAAGGGATGAGGCTTTCTCCGATATTCTGAAACGCGCCGAGCGCCGTTATTGCGGTCCTTTTTATCTCGTCGTCCGCGCACTGCAGCATCTCTTTTACAGCATCCCTTGCAGCATCGCCGCCAACGGCGCCGAGAGATTCAAGCGCGCTGGCAACAACAAACCCGCTTTTGTCGCCCAGCAGGCTGATAAGCACAGGGACCGCGTTTCCGTCTTTGAGCAGACCCATGGATTTTGCGGCTGCGACCCTGACTCCGCTGTCCGGGTCGGCTGACAGAATCGCAAGGGAATCCAGCACTCCCGCGCCGCCTATCCGGCCGAGACTGAGGGCGGCCGAACTCCTTATGTCCGGGACTTCATCCGTAAGCGCATAGGTAAGATATCTGACCGCATCGTCGGTCCTGATAAGCGCCAGTGCCTCGACCACGGCCTTTCTGACGGTAACGTCCACATCCTTCAGCGCAAAGCTGAGCTCCGCAAGCGCTTCCGTCGCCCCTATTTTTCCCAGAACGCGCGCCGAGTTTTTCCTCAGCGCAGGCAATCCGGATTTAAGCATGGCAATTATCTCATTGATGTCGAGAAAGGCCTTGAGGTTTGTCAGCGCTTCGACACCTGAGTCCTGAACATCTTCGTAATCGTCGGAAAGCAGCAGCTTCAGTTTCTCCACCGCCCTGCCGTCTTTCAGTTTGGAGATGCTGACGGCGGCTATCGACCTGACATGCCCGTCTTCGTTTGAAAGCATCTCTTCCAAAACGTCGTAGAAAAGCGGAGAGTTTATCCTGTCGGTCACCTCGCAGATAAATCTTCTCTGATGCGCGTCGTCCGTATCAAACAGCTTAAGCAGCGACCTGGGGTTGTCGCGGCCGATAAATACAAAGGCATTTTTTACGTCCTCGGCAAATTCCTCCTCGTGCGATATGTCGAGCAGGGGCGCATAGGCGGCTTCATCCTTCATCAGCCCGAGGAGGAGGATCGCGGAAATCCTGACCTCGTTTCTGTTGGACCAGGCATGTTTGATCAGAAGTTCCATCGCCTTGTCGCCAAGGATATTGCGCAGGGCAGCGGTTATGAAAGCGGCATCCACGCCGTTGTGATAAAACTTTTCAATGCTTCTTAAGGCCGCTTCCTGAATGTTGCGCGAAGGGTCGGCCAGCAGCGGGACCACATGATCAAGGGTCGAAGGGTCGGCCAGCCTCCCGAGCGACTTCAGAACCGGCTCCCTCAGCGGCTTCCTCCCGAGGGCCGCGGTCAGGCACGGAACAGCCTTCCTGTTGCCTATCATTCCAAGCGCATCTGCAGCCGGATATGCGGTCCACAGATCGCCCTCCGCAACTATTTCTATCAGCGCATCCACAACAGAAACTTCCCTCGTCTTGCCCAGATGCTCCACAGCGGTAGCCCGGACATTTTCATCTTCGTCTTTTATTGCCTCAAGCATAAGCGGGAGCGACCTGCCGTCTTTCTGTTCCCCGAGGACGTCGATGATGAATTTTCTCACGTCCTTATTGGGGGTCTTGAATGCTTCTATCAGAAAAGGGGTTATCCTGTTGCCTAGTTTAATGAGCGCCTCGATGGCGGAATTCCTGGCGCCGGCATTGTCCTCCAGGTAAAGAAGACCCACCAGGCCTTCGATATATTTGTCGACAGGGTAATCTTCAAGGAGGATGTCTACGGCGGTCTTTCTGACGCGCCAGCTTACGTCTTCCATCGCCTTCAGCAGAACGGATATGCAGCCGTCCTCTTTCAGGCCTCTGATATGGTTGACCTCCTCCCACCGCTGTTCAGTCAGGTTATCGCCGTTCTGCCGTTCCGCTTCCATCTCCATCCTCTATCTTCACTATTGAATCTTTCAGAACTATTCTCTCTTCCGAGGTCAGGAGATTATCGATATTAAGAAGTATTATTATCATATCGTTCTTCTTACCCAGGCCCGTCATGTACTCCGTTCTGAAACCCCTGAACACGGCCGGCGGGCTGCTGATCTCCTGGGGGGTCAGCATGAGTATCTCCTTCATCTCGTCCACAAGAAAACCGATCTTTTCAGTCTCAAAGCGGACCAATATGACCCTCTCTTTCTTGCCGGTCGGCTGTACGCCGAAACGTCTCCTAAGGTCCATAAGCGGAATAATTATGCCGCGGACACTCATGACCCCGGACAGGAAATCCGGCAGGAAAGGGACCGTGAAGAGCTTCTGAGGCTTAATTATCTCCACTACCCTCTCGATGGGGATTCCGAAATTTTCGTCCGCTATTCTGAAAACCGCCACTTTCTGCATTACTTGACCTTGAAGACCTCCATTTCCTTTTTAAGCAGCTCGATCTCTCCAAACAGCGACTTCAATGAAACAGACACTTCTTCCATATGATCGACCGTGCGGCCGCTTACGCTGTTTATCTGCTCCATTGCATATGCAATGCTTTCATTGAGTTTCTTCTGATTGGCCACCGCATGCCCTATCCTCTGTATCTTCTCGTCCGCAAACTCAAGGTTTTTCGATATGCCCTTGGTCCCTATGGCCTGTTCCTCAGTGCCGCGCTTGCTCAGGTCTGCGACTTCCTTTACCTCACCGACCCCTTCGAGCAGATAGCTCAGCGCATTTTCCTGCTCGGCGGTCGCCTTGACAATGCTGTGCATCATTTTCCTTATGTCGTCGACGGCAGCGGTAATCTGCCTGAGGCCGATAGACTGCTCTTCGGTAGCGCGCTCAATCGCCTTCGTCATCTCGGTCGAATGCTCCGATTCATGCAGTATCTCCCTGAGCGCCTCTCCCACCTTGAGGACCAGGGAATTGCCTATGTCCACTTTGGACTTGGCGGATTCTATGGAATTCACGGCATCTTTTATGTCCATCTGTATGGACTTGACTATGCCGCCGATTTCCCGTGTTGAAGTCGCGGTCCGGTCGGAAAGAGCGCTTATCTCGTCGGCGACTACGGAGAAACTCTTGCCGTACTCGCCTGCCTGGGCCGCCAGGATAGCGGCGTTAAGGCTGAGAAGATTGGTCTGCTCGGTCACGTCCTTGATCACCATAAGCACTTTTTCAATGTCAACGGACCTGGTGCCGAGCCGGTCGATGATATCGAAGGAGTTATTCACCTGCTCGGATATGCCGTTCATACCCTCGACCGCATTTACCACGGATATCATTCCTTCATTCGAGGTAACCTCGCGGACCTTGTCGGCTATCCTGGAGGACTCCTTGGCGTGCTCCTCAACCTCGCGGACGGACACTCCTATCTCTTCGACCGAAGCGGACGTGTCCTCAATGGCTGAAAGGGCCTCGGAGGAATTTCTTGCAACGTCTCTGGCATTGGTGGTCATCTTTGCCACGACCGAATATGAGTCCTCAGTGGCCTTGAACAGCCTCTGGGTGTTCATGGCGATCTCTTCCGCGGTAGCCTTCAGTTCAATGAGCGCGGAAACGTTGTCCGTAGAGAAACTTGCCAGCTTTTCGGTGTTGTCTCCTATATCGGCATGGGCCCTTGCCGCGAGCTGGGTAGACTTGATGACTTCCTTGACCGCATCGGACTGTTTTGCCGTGCCTGCCAGGACGTTACTGTAGGTGGAGTCCACCTGTTTTATCGCGGTTGAGACGTTTACAGCCGTAGAGTTAAGTTTGGCGATAGTGGCCGAAAGTCTTTCCGCCAGAAAGGATACCCCTTTTGCGATGCTGCCCATCTCGTTTTCTCCGAGGTCCGGGATCTCCACGGACAGGTCGCCGACTGTGATCTTTTCGATGGCCCTGTTAATAACAGACACGGGCCTTGTTATGGTGCGGCTGAAGAGCCAGGCCATGACGATTCCCACAAAGAAAAAGACTACGACCTGAAAGAGTGAAATTGTCAGCATGCTTTCGGTTATGCTCTGGTTAACGCTGCCGGCGTTATAGTCTATGAGCACCTCGCCTACCGGCGTCCCGGCAGCGGTCACCGGCACCTTCATGGACATCCCCTTTTTTACTGTAAAAGGATTGAAGCCTTCAAGGTCCTGTTTGCCCGATTTGATGCTTTCACGCACCACCTTGCCGCTCCTGTCCAGGATATGAACCCCGGTTATATCGTCGTCCCTCAGCACTTCTTCGACATAAATATCTATAGGCGCATAATCGAAACTCAACAGCGGTAGCGAACTGACGCCCGCCACAATCGTCGCAGTCTTGTTGATCCTCTTTTCCAGAGACTTGATCAGCGCAGACCTTGTATAGGAGATCAAAATCATTGCGCCGATAGACTGGCCGATGAGGAGGACGACGAACAGTGTTGCCAGGGATTTTACGGTTATGGACTTTCTGACCGTCATCTGCCTGCCGCCGCCGAAACGTATAAAATCTTCGCTACCATCACAATATCCTCCTCGTTCCTGTGTTCAATCCCTACTGCTTTTTGTATGAATACGTCTTCATATCTATGCCGAGATATTTAACGAGATCATACAGGGACTTATAATCCTTGTCGTGCGTTTCCACAAAACCCGCTGCGCCGAATTTTTCGAGCACCTGTTTGCCTTCAGGGTCCTTGTCCATCGACAGCAGCGCCTTCCTGATCTTCTCTTTCAACTCGGGCTTCATTCCCTTGATTACCGCAAAGGTATTGTCGGGCACAGGAGGGTTGGGAGTTTCATCCAGCACGGTTACCGCATCCTTGAATACTGAATTTTCCTTCATGAGTTTCTTTATCGGGCTGTCCTTTGCGCCGGCAATGTCCGCCCGCTTGTTGAAGACCGCCATGGCCGCAGCATCATGGCTGCTGGCCCAGAAGATCTTGAGGTCCCTGTCAATGTCCAGCCCGCCCTTTTTCAGATACGCCCTTTGGGCCAGATAACCCGCGGTTGTGGCAGGATCGACCAGGGCTATTGTCTTTCCCTTCATGTCCTGCGCGCTTTTTATCCCACTGTCCTTCCTCACAATCGTATAGCCGGTATAAGTCGAGACGCCGTCGGACCGCACAGGACGGGCGATCGGCTCAATGCCTATCCTCGCATGGGTCAGGCCGTAGACAAAGCTCCCGAAAAAACCCGCGTCTATCTTGCCGTCTCTCATCTCCTCGTATATGAGACCGTAATTAGCAAGCGGCTTGACCCCGACTTCCATGCCCAGATGTCTGCCGATATACATGCACAGAGGGGTAAATCTTTCCATCTGCTTCGCCAGATTTACCTCAGGGATTATGCCGATCATGATCCTGTCAGCGGCATAAGCGGCAACGGAATTAAACACTGCGCTTGCCAGTATTAAAACAACGAACAGATATTTTCTCATTTTAGTCTCCTTATGCATGCTGCCCTTTTGAAATTCTGTTGCCCATACCGGTTGCTCATATCATTTTGCTCATATCAGGCCGATCTTCGACATCATCGCCCTTATGTTGTTGTAGTCTGAGTCCGTCGCCTCCACAAACCCCGTGTAGCTCGCATTGATGGACTTGAGAATAAGCGCGCCGTCGGCAGCCTTGTCGTTGAGCCGGATAAAAGATTCGGTCAGGGCCGACACGGTCTTCGCATCCAGAGAGTTTGTCACGCAGATGTTGAATTCCGGGATATCATCCGAATATTTTATAAGCTTCAGCCCGCTGTCTTTGAACTTGTGGGCCGCTGATTCCATGATACCGCCTGCGTCAAAGTCGCCGCTGAGGACCGCGCGCGCAACGTCGTCGTGGTGCCCCAGATAGTTGTAATACTGGAGGTCCTTTATGTCGACCCCCGCATCAAGCAGCATGCCCCGAGGCACGATGTGGCTCGACGTTGAATGCCGGTCTCCAAAGGCAAAGGAACGCCCCTTGATCTCCTCCAGAGAATTGATTCCGCTGTCGTTCCTGGTGACGATAACCGCATGCTGGTAGGGTTTCCCGTCGCGCAGCGCCTTCAAAAGCACGCGGACGCCGTATTTTTTATGGGCCTCTATATACGTCGACGGCGTCATGAAACACACCTGGGTTACGCCCTGTCCCATATCCTCCACAGCAGCCTGAAAATCCACCGCCACCTTCAGCTCCATCCTCCTGGCCAGTCTCTTTCCGAGGTAATCGGCCAGTGGGCTGAATTTCCTGAACATCTCGGCCGGCGATTCGAGGGGTACAATTCCCATCCTGATGCCGCCTGAAGCAGAATCCTCAGTAAACTTGAACCGTTCCATTTCAGTGGTCGCGAGATCCGCATCCTTGAGCAGCGTCTTTACCATCTTGTTGAGACTGAAGGCTCTCTCCCTGTTTTCTTTCGGAAGGTCTTTGATCTTTTCTATGGAAGAGAGTATCTGTGCAGAACCGGTTTCCTGCTCCTTTATGGCCCTCGATATCTGCTGGCTTTTCTCCGACACAAGATCGACCGACTGCGATATCTGCTTGCTGTTTATCGACTGTTCGTTCGTTGCGGTCCTGACATGCGCGGCCACGTCGCTTATCTTTTCAGTGGCCTTCATAATAAGCTGTATGCCCCTGTTCTGCTCTGTGGTGGCGTTCGCTATCTGTCCGACCATGTTGAGCACCTTTTCCATCGCCTCGGATACCAGCCTGGCGGCTTTGGACTGTTCTGTAGTCGAATGCTCGATAGCCATCGCCATTTCAGAGGACTTCTTGGAACTCTCAACGATCTTTCTCAGGGCGTCGGCCGCCTCCTGGGTGACCCTGAACCCGACATCCACGGCCTTCAGTCCGTCTTTCATGGCCAGAACGGAATCGCCGACCTCCTTCTGCACCGCCTGAATAAGCTCGGATATCTCCTGTGTGGACAGAGAAGTCCTCTCGGCAAGTTCCTTGATCTCGTCGGCAACCACGGAAAACCCTTTGCCGTGCTCACCGGCCTGCGCAGCCAGAATAGCCGCATTGAGCGCCAGCATAGTGGTCTGGTCCGTGATCTCGTCTATCACATTCAGTATCTTGCCTATCTCCTCTGATCTGCCGCCGAGCTTGCCTATATAATCGGCGGTCTTTTCAACAGACGTTTTTATGTCCTGCATGCCTTTGATGGTTTTTTCAACCGAGGTCATCCCCAGTGCGACGGCATCATTTTTCACCTTGTCCGACAATACCGCGGACTCTTTGGACCGGTTCTCGACCTCTCTGATCGACGCCGATATCTGGGTTATCGCGCTCTGTGTGTCCTGCGCCGCTCCGGCCAGTTCACCCGCGTTGCCCGCGACCTCCCTGATCGTAGCCGACAACTCTTCGATGGAGGCGGAAGTAGTCTCAACAGCCGTGGATAATTCCTGTGTGCTTCCGTTGATCTGGCTGATGCTGGTCACCATCTGCACCATCGACGCCGCAGTCTCCTCAGCCGACGCCGCAAGACCGTCCGTACCCTCGGCGATCTCTGATATAACGGCGTTCATTTCTTCGACCGACGACGAAATATCCGCAATAGCCTCGGTTTCCAGAACAGCGCCTTCCGCGACCTTTCGGGACTCCCTTTCAACATCCTCTGCAACGACCGATACCCTCCGGGACGCCTCCTTTATCCTCTTCAGTATGCCGGAAATAGACATGATGGATTCCGATATAGCCCTGCTGAACCTTCCAATCTCGTCGGAAGCTTCCAGCGCCACGTTGAAAGACAGGTCGCCGTCGTGCAACTTCAATGCAGCGTCCTCAAGTTTTTTGACGGGCGTAATCACCAGTCTCCTTATCACTGCCCACAGGATCAGACTGAAACAGAAACAGGCCACCAGTGTCGCAAGGATGACGATAACTATGTACTTGATCGCATCGGAGTATTCCTTGTCTATCGAGAAAGATATCTTCACCGCGCCGAGAAGCTGAGGAGCGTTTGCATGACATGCTTTACACTTTTCGAGGTTTTCGAGCGGTTTATAGAATGTCAGTTTCTTGACGCCCCTGATGAGTTGGGGGGCCTTTGTCTGGGCCATCTTCTTCATAACCTCGCCGTCCGCAGCGGGTTGGCTCTTGTCAAAGGCCGGCCGGCCTTCAGAGTCGAGAAGCGCAATCGATTCCACCCCGCCGGAGACTTTAAGGTCTTCCATGATCGACCTGGTAATATCGGCCCGGCCTTCCAGCATCGTCCTTTCAACATCTTTTACGATAATGCCCGCAGTCGCCGCCGAACTGGCCTCGGTTATGCTGTACAGGCTCTTTTTTTCGATTGTCAGGACCATAAAGCCGGCAGCGATAATCCCTATTACAAGAAGGATCACGACCAGCGTCAGAATTTTCAGTTCAAGTTTTTCGCGCATTCACCCTCCCTCAACTCGCGTCTATGCGCAGCGCTTCTTCAGCGCGCACAATCGATATAAAACGCTTTTCAAGAATTACCACGCCCTCTACATATCTTCGTTCAGACTCAGTGAGATGGGCGGGGGGGCCGAGCACCTGGTCCTTCCGCAGCCTCACAACTCCCATAACCTTTTCTATACTGGCGCCGATGAACCCCTGCGGTCCCGAAATTATCAGTATCTTTTCGGTCTTCTCTCCGGCCCTGTCCTGCCCCTCCAGGCTACTTTCCGTCCCGGAAACCGGTCCGGCGTCGAGCATTTTCATGACGAGCCGTCTCTTGAGGTCGATCACAGGAATTATTTTTCCCCGGAGGGAGGTTATTCCAAGCACATAATCCGAAGTAAGAGGGACCGTCGTAATATTCTGGTATCTTATAATCTCCTCCACCTCCGACAGCCTGAACGCAAACTCCTCCGATGCCAGGCTGAAGGTAAGCAGCTCCATCATTATATCTTCAGGCGCTTCAGTCCCGCTGTTTTCCGCTCCTTCAGGCGTTTTCTCTTCAGCCCGCTCCATGGACTCAACAGCGCCTGCCTCGCCTTCGGATGCGGACACAGGAGCAGCCGCGGCAAACTCTTCCTCCGCGTTGGGAGCCGTCTCACCGGCCCGGCGTACCTCCGGAGCTTCGGCCGGCAGTGGTCCGGCCTCCTTCGCTTTGGCCTTTTTCCTAATCTTCGATATATCCATTCAGTCCCAGTTCTCCGGCGGCATCATCTATAAGCGTTTCATCTATGATTGCGATCTCTCTCGAAAATCCGTCAAGCAGCGCGGAAGTGGCGATGCTGTTGATCAGTCGCGGAATACCGCCTGAATATCTGTGCATGGCCTTCAGGGCCTCGTCGGTAAAAAGCATCTCTTCCCTGCCGGATATCTTCAGGCGAAAATCCACATACTCTTTTATCTCATCTTCGGATATCGGTCCAAGATGATAAAACAGGCCTATCCGCTGCTTGAGCGGCACATAGGTCTTGTGGTTGAGTCTCTTTCTGAGGTCGGTCTGACCGACGAGAATGAGACTCAACAGGTTGGTGTAATCCAGCTGAAAATTCGTAAGCAGCCTGATCTCCTCAAACGTGTCCCTGTTCGGGATCAGCTGCGCTTCGTCAATTATAAGCACAAAGGTCGTCCCGGCTTCATGCTCCAGAAAGACCTTTTCGCAGATCGCGTCGAACAGGTCGGCCTTGTACGCGGACGGGATGTCGATGTCCATTCTTTTGGCGACGGTCCTGAGAAACTGGGCAGGCGTCAGCACCGGATTGATAATGGTTATGACCCTGTATTTTTCCCCGAGCAGGTCCATGAGCGCGCGCGTCAGCGTAGTCTTGCCGCAGCCCACCTCCCCGGTCAGCATTACCAGCTCCCTTTCTTCCACCGCATACTGGAGCCTGGCAAGGGCCTCTTCATGCTTTTTGCTCATGAAGAGAAATTTCGGGTCCGGAGTCTTTGTAAACGGCCTCGACGTCAGACGGTAAAATTCTTCATACATAAAAGCACCCGCCGGCCCCGATGTTTTCCGCGCTTCCGCAGCGGTCAATATTTTTAAGCCTGTGGCTCATTAATCTCCTGTCGGATTCCGGGGCCGGCCTGGATTACGGCCGCCCCCTTCTGTTTTAACACCGAATCGTCGACTATCGCCTCTATGTCGAGCACGAGTATGACTTCGTGCTTGCCTATCTCCGCGGCCCCGGCAAAGCCTCCGGTCTTTTTGAGATAGTCTCCCAGCGACTTTATAACTATCTCCTGCTGCCCGAAGAGCTCGTCCACGAGAAGGCCCACACGCCTCTCGCCGAAGCCGACCACAACGACAAAGGACCTGTCGTTGCTCAGACTCTCCAGGCCGAAGAATCTGTTCACACGGACTATCGGGAGCATGGCCCCCCTCAGATAATAGACCTCTTTCCACTCTATGGTTTGAATATTCTTGTGCTCCACAATCAGGGTCTCGGACATTGATGTGAGCGGCACTGCAAAGCGTTCCGTGCCGACCCGCACTATCAGGGCCTTGATAATCGCAAGAGTAATAGGCAGGGTAAGCATAAAGGTGGTCCCGGAATCCTTCCTCGTCGCGACTTCCGTAAAACCTCCCAGCGCGGACAGTTTTTCCTTGACAACGTCCATACCGACGCCCCTGCCGGACATGTCGCTTACCACATCCTTTGTGCTGAAGCCCGCGGCGAAAATAAGCTCTATCACCTTTTTTTCATCTATCGCTTCATCTTCGCGTATGAGCCCTTTTTCCAGAGCCTTTTTCCTGACCTTGTCCACATCTATTCCCGTGCCGTCGTCTTCCAGCTCGACAACGACGTGATTGCCTTTCTGATATGCCTTAAGAACGAGCATCCCCGTCTCGTTCTTGCCCTTCCTCTTCCTTTCTTCCGGCAGTTCAATGCCGTGGTCAATCGCATTCCTGACAATATGCATCAGGGGATCTACTATTTCTTCCGCAAGATATTTATCGATCTCGGTATCTTCGCCGAACAGGACCAGTTCAATACGTTTGCCGGACTCTACCGAGTATCTTCTGACGACCTGGGCGAGCCGCGAGAATATCTGTCCAATCGGGACCATCCTTATCTCCAGCACCTGGTCCTGCAGCTCAGCCAGCCTCCGGTCGAGGGTTTGCGTTATTTTATGGATGTCGTGGACGAGGGTACTCTGGCCGTACTGCTCAACAAGCTCCGAGCCTATCCTCCGTATCGCGCCTTTGGCAAGGGTCAGTTCGCCCACCGTATTCAGGATCCTGTCGAGTTTATCGATGTCCACTCTGACCGTCGTTGTTGTGCTCTTGAGATGAACGTCCGCCTGTTTCGGCGCAGTCTGCTGAGACTCAGCCTGTTGAGGCGCAGCCTGAGGCGCGGCTGCGGCCCGGGGAGAAACGAGGACGTCCATATCCACATCTATCCCTCCGCGGGTCTCCTCGGGAGCGGTGGAGCAGCCAAACATGAGATTGAAGCCGATAAAGCCGTCACCGACGTTGGAAGATGTCGGCAGCGTTGATATCAGCTCACCTTTGGTCTTGATCCGCTTTGTTAGCTCTTCCAGATCTTTATCAAAGGTATCGAGCGAAAAAACCGCCTTGGCAAGATAGATACCCTTCCCGTCCTTGATGTTGGTCTTGAGTCTGTGTTCTTCATATTCCGAGAGGACGCGCATTATGGCAGGATCTATGCTGTCTTCCGCCGCGGGCTTTTCCCCGCCCCCTTTTTGCGCTTCCCTGAAGGCGCCTATCTCCTTTATGAATCCGGACACATCACCTTCAGCGTCGTCCCTGGCTATTTTTTCGACAAGTCCCCTCAGGATATCTACATTGTGCAGCAGAAAGTTGATGACCGCCAGGTTAGTTTCGATCCTGCCCAGCCTTACATCATCCATGAGGGTTTCAAGGGAGTGGCTCAACTTCGATATCCCCTCAAGGTTGAAAAGACCGGAAACGCCTTTAAGCGTATGCATCGTCCGGAAAAGGGCGTTGATGACGTCGGGGTTAAGACCTGTGGAAATTGTGTCCTGAATTTCGAGTACCAGCCGCTGTGCTTCCTCGATCAGCTCTTCCGCTTCGGCAATGAATTCCTTTTTGGAAGCTTTCATGTCCCGATCGCGTTCCGGATGATTTCCTGGAGCTCACCGGATTTAAAGGGCTTGGTGACATACGCGGTCGCTCCGAGGGCCATCCCTCTATTTTTGTCTTCCTCGCTCCTTTCCGTGGTGACTATCACAATAGGCAGGTGATTGTACCTCGGATTGTTCCTGACGAAGCTGATGAGTTCGAGGCCGTTTATGTCGGGCATATTGATATCTGTGATGATCAGGTCGTAGGTCTGCATCGGCAGCATCTTGAGCGCCTCAAAGCCGGAGGAGGCCTCGACAGTCTCAAAATCTCCGAGTTCGTCTATCACGGCCCTTATAAGGGACCGGGTCGTTGTGGAATCTTCTACAATAAGGATAGTCTTCAAGAAACCTCTCTTCTCCCTTTGTAAAAACAAGTTCGATCAGACCGGTTTTTCAATGCTGCAGATTACAGGAAACCGGCCCGCTGGATAAAGGACAAAATTCGCAACGGCCCCCGGATATTCTACCGGAATTAATAACGATTGTATCAGATAAACGCAAAAAAAATCTCACGGCTCCTCCGCCCGGCCGCTCCTCATCTCCATTTCGTTAAGTCTCCTTTGGAGAAGCGATTTTTCGAGGGCAAGCCCGGCATGGCTGATGAATATTTCGAGGCCCTCGGTTTCGGCCTGCGGCGCCCCGCTGACGGCATTGTCGCAATAAAGCAGAGCCACGGCCCTGCCCTCGGCAATAACAGGAAAAACAACGCACTCTGAAGGGGTCAGACCGCCGAACTCGTCAGTCATCAGTTTAGTGACCTCGTCGGATTCGAAGGCGCCCTTGAACGGGTGATGGTCGGTAACTATTTTTTTAAAGAAGGGGCTTTTTTCGATATTAAGGACAGTCCCCCTTACCTTCTCGTCCGCCCCTTCTACATCCAGCCCGAACTGACCGAGGCCCACCATGTTGTCCTTGCCGATCATAAACAGCACGCCCCTTTCGAAGATATCGCTTGCGAACCTGAGAATTAGCAGGGTTATCTCGGACGCGGAATTCGGGAACCTGAGTTCCTGAGTCAGCGATTTCAGGGCGGATATGTCCTTTCTTTCTACTACCGGGCTCTCCCAGCTGTCTTCCCAGCCCTGCCCGGCGTCGTCAGGGCCTTCGTCGTTCGCAAACTCTTCCGACGGGATAAAGGAAGACTGAGACGATTCATCCTGTACGCGCGCGCCCTCCATAAGCAGGTATTCAGTGCTGAGGCCCTTTGACAGCTCCCAGCCCTGATCAGGGAGGTTCGACTTGCCCTCGAGGTCCATGTCGTCGAGTTCGAACTGGAAATCGCCGTCCTCCCAAAGCAGGAGGCGGTAGATTACCCTTTCGATCCGCTTTCTGGCTACTTTGTCGAGGACCTCGACGCTGACCGAACCGAACTCATGCAGGATCTCCGCAACCGATTTTGACGGCAGCTCTTTTTTTACCTCCAGCGCCATGTTAAGGATCGTATCTTTTATAAGACCGGCGTCGACAAGGTTTTCACCAAGGCTTTTATCCAGGTCGTCGGTCTCCGCCCTTACCACATAACCGTTCTTGAAGGTTATAACCGCGGTCCCTTTGCTGCCGCTCACGAGAAAGGTGCCGGTTTTTCTGCCTACGCTGAGGATCTGAAATATATCAGCTATCGCGAGGTCTTCAAGTCTTCCGGCGAGGCTCATCTTATCTCAGCGCCCTTCGGGATCACCGTTACCCCACCTTCGCTTACGTAGAACCGTTCCCTGTCGGCATCAATGTCATAGCCTATGGTCGTGCCTGCCGGCACATAAACGTCCTTGTCTATAATCGCCTTCCTGATCCTGCAGTGCCTTCCTATTTCAACATTCTCCATAAGGATCGACTCGGACACATCCACATAGCTGTTGACCCTCACATTCGGAGAGAGAACGGAATTGCGCACCCTGCCGCCGCTGATTACGCAGCCTTCGCACACAATCGAATCAAGGGCGACTCCCAGCCTGCCGCCCTTGTATTCCTGGGCAAACACGAATTTTGCGGGGGGATGCTGTCCCTGGTTGGTCCTAACCGGCCATTCTCCGTCGTAGAGATTAAACAGGGGGTCCACGGAAACCAGGTCCATGTTAGCCTCCCAGTAAGAGTCGATCGTCCCTACGTCCCGCCAGTAACTGGCTTCTTTCCTGTTTTCGTCCTTGAACTCATAGGCAAACAGCCTGCCCTTGCCCATCATCTCGGGCAATATATTTTTCCCGAAATCGTGGGCAGAAGATTTGCCCGCGTCCGACCGGAGCTCTTTTATGATTTCTTCGGTCTTAAACAAATATATGCCCATAGAGGCGTAGCAGTAGTCCGGCTCGCCCGGTATGGCCACCGGGTCCGCGGGCTTTTCGCGAAAACCGGTAATGCGCGAATCAGTGTCCACCTCTATCACGCCGAAATTGTGGGCTTCTTTTTTGGGCACCCTTATGGTAGCTACTGTTCCGACCGCGTCATGCGCCAGATGAAACTCGAACATCTCCGCATAGTTCATTTTGTAGATATGGTCCCCGGACAGGATAAGGACATAAGGCAGGTCTTCCTTTTCGATGAGGTAAACGTTCTGAAAAACTGCGTCCGCAGTGCCTTCGTACCAGCGTTCGTCGATCCTCTGCTGCGGCGGGATTGTGAATATATATTCTCCCAGTTCGGCGTTTAGCAGACGCTCCCAGCCGAGCGCGAGATGCCTGTCGAGCGAGAGGGATTTATACTGGGTAAGTATCGCAATTCGTCTTACAAGTGAATTTATGCAGTTGCTGAGGGTAAAGTCTATGATCCTGTATTTGCCGCCAAAGGGCACGGCAGGCTTCGCCCTGTGAATGGTCAGCGGATGAAGACGCTCGCCCTTGCCCCCTGCAAGAATAAGGGCCAGAACATCGCTCATCCCTCTCTCTCTTCTGACCCTATTCACGGACCCTGTCCCTGTAACCGCGGCTCAGATAAAAACCTGGAATAAAGACCTCCGTGGATGCATGATTCTCGCGCATAATCCGTATCCTTTATACGTGGAGTATATCAGTAAAAATCCAAGAGTGTCAATGAGTTAGATAATCGATCAGGCTATGGAGAAGCCTGTTTTCCTGCATCAGCCGGCTTGTTGTGCGCATGAAAGACCATGCCGGCTTTTAGTACTTATTACGAAACAGAAAGAATGCCTGGTTATTACATTTTTGCTATCAGCTCGTTAAACTCTTCTACTATCAGGCCGGCTTGTCTCAGAATAGCTCTCAATGTTCCTTTGGGCAATTTCCTTATGGTTGGGGACGGTCAATCTGCGGTAAGGCGCGTTTTCATTCCTGAGGATAATATGGCTCCCGGTTTGATGATCTATGCCGTAGCCGATTGTCTTTAAAATCCTGCAAAGCTCCTGGCCCGAAACAACCGGCAATTTACTCAAACAGCAACCTCTACGATCTCCTCCTCAATCCGCGGAGGGATAGGCTCGTTGTGCTTCTTAAGGCTCTCGATATACCCTTTAATGGCATCCTGGATATTGTCTATGGCTTCCTGCCTGGTTTTGCCTTGAGAGACGCAGCCCGGCAAAGAAGGACACTCGGCAACAAACATCCCGTCTTCGTCCTGTTCCAATAAAATCCTGTACCGCATAAACTTACCTCCTTTTGTCTTTATTATAACTTTTAATTATCTAAAAGTAGCCTGGCCCCTTTTCCCGATCGCATCTGTCACATCGGGTTTCCGTGGTTCAGAAATGCATCCTGAGGTCCATCAAAAGCTGAAAACTCCCACAGAACTGAGAACTGAGGAGAAAATGAACCTCTCTCAGCATCAGGGTTGAGTATTCGAACAGCGACAACCTTTTTGGCAGAACCCGGTTGAGACAGTGTCATGACAAAAGGGTTGATCCATATGCCGGAAACAGTATTGTCCAACACCAGCCGACAACGTGCTACTTCATTTGTGTCGAACATATATTCTATGAATACAGGCGTATCTTTATAAATTGTCCTTCGTAAGTGGCCGAAAAAAGTCCTGTCATACTTCAGAATGGCCCGCACTATTCCTCCATCTGTGTCGGGAACCTGAACCCATTCATTCCAGGAAACAAGGCCTACAGAATACAAGATTACAGGAAGACGGAAAGCAGCTTTGCTTCTTTTCTCAAAAAGGACAAAATTCCAGTCTGCTTTAATCATAGTATATCTGTTAAGAATTTGTAGTATTGTCAGTGGTTCGTCATTTAACAAATACCGGCCGTCAATACTTATCATGTTTTCGCCCCAGTAGCTATCCCATAGGAGGTAGCGTGGCGCCTTGTCGGACAGGAAGAATGCCTGGTTCCTCCGATCCAACCATGGAGTGTAAGTAAAGTAAGACTGAAATACAGGGCGGGGCCGCCAGCGGAGATCGTTTGCAGGAATGACGGATATATCTATAGGATATGCGTCGACTGTATTTTGACCAATTGTTGTACGCATTTCATCAGACAATTTAACTTCAGAGAGGAGCAACGAGGATTCACTCAGCAGGTCTTGTTTATAAGCTGTGAAGTTTGACAACTGATATGAAAATGTTCTCACATCCGGGAGCCGGAATAATCTTCCGGGCGCATTGGAAAAGAAATCCGGTGGCTCGATAAAACCGATGGTCAGATTTATCACATATATCAGAAGAACCATGCTCACACTAACCCTTATCTGGCGGCGCAGCCCGCTCGCATGACCTGCAAGAAGGAAAAGAGTCAAAAATGAGTAAAAGAACAAAAAAGCCGGCTGCTTTATGGCCCCGTACTTGAAAACTATGCAGAGTCCTGGAAGAAAAAGCATGAAGATAAAGAGAAGCAGGCGATCTCTCCGGAAAAGAAGGACTGTCAGAAGCACCGAAGCTAATAGCGCCGCCGCCATCCACCCGGTTATTTCCGTTGCTCCGAGGCTTGTCATGGCGCTCGCATACCCATAGGACTGCTGCAGCGACCCAATAACATAGTCGTTCATTCCCCCAAAGTCCCCATAGAGTATGAGCCAACTGAGCCCAGTCATCAGGAAAATACAGGCAGGCAATAAAACCTGTAGCAGGAATGTCCTCTGACGCACCATTTCCCATAGGCAATACACGACGACAAAGCTCAGGCAAAGGATGCCTATTATGAATTTGATAAGCAGGGAGACTGCGGTAAGCATAATAGCTGCAATCATCCAACGCGGCCGGCGGTATTTGTGCGCCATAAGCACAAGACCGGAACATAAGGCGATTAATTCCATGCCCGGCGCCGGCATTAACTCCCCCTTGTAATCAAGGAAGAGCACTGCACAAAACAACAGGCCGGAGCCAATCTTGGCGGACAGTTTTTCATGCGCTCCAACAAGGAAGAGCCGCATCATAACCACAATCAGGGTAGCCTTTGTCAGCAACGCAAAATATAGGGCCGCATTTAGGTTCGCCCCGACTGGCAGGGGATAGAGCAGGAAGCCGAGAGGGCCATATGTGCCGATCACATCCCTTCCGATTCGGATGTCGTGCGCAAAAAAATAGTTCTGGGCGAACTTCCACGAGTTATCAAGCCCAGGCTGTATGGGTTGGACAGGAAACTGAAAAGTAAGGAAAAAAACTGCCGGCGCAACTAAATACAATACAATCCGAAATCGTCGATAGCTAAGTTCCATGCCGGTAATTTTCCAATACAGACGAACGTTCCCTCCTTTGCGTCTGTAAAATTGTAATATGCCGCAAAAGTAATTATCAAGTCATACATCAGAAGCTTTTTCAGGTCCCACACTCCAAGCATTCCTGCATCGTCCGCATTCGGAATGAAGCAATACCGGCCTAAAGCCCGTTGCCTCACATAAAAATCTACACGAAAAGATAATCGTTGCCTCATGTAAAAATCTATTCAAAAGGCATGTAAGTTTATCATAGTGAGTGGAGTGGGGAGAAGGCGACTTCGCAG
>Ga0334722_10000650_pt1 | contig 49423 bp, 47 predicted proteins | sample C3_bottom_MG_FD_207210 | JGI IMG/M metagenome (GOLD analysis project Ga0334722, IMG submission 207210) | Sediment microbial communities from Yellowstone Lake, YNP, Wyoming, USA - C3_bottom | ecosystem: Environmental > Aquatic > Freshwater > Lake > Sediment | place: USA: Wyoming | collected...
CGCCGAGGGCAGGGGCATGGCTTTTCCTCTTCCGGGAATCGAATTGCCGCCGCTGGAGCGCTATCGGTATTCCGGAAAAGGCGAGGCCCAGGCTGCTTGGAGCAACTTCACGCAAGTCCTCAACTGTCTGGGCCTCTGCATGTTCGGTGGTTTTGTGGGCGGCCTGCCCTATGTTGAACTAGTTAACGCCGAGACGGGTTGGAACTGCTCGGCGCAGGAATTGCTCAACATCGGCGAGCGCATACAGACCATGCGCCAGCTGTTCAATGTACGTGAGGGCCTGCGGCCCAGCGACTTCAAGCTGCATGACCGCGTGGTCGGCAAGCCGCCGCCGGACAGCGGCCCGACGGCCGGCGTAACGGTGGATGTGGAGACGATGGCCGCCGACTATTATGCGGCCATGGGCTGGGACCCGATGACCGGGCGTCCTTCGGACGACAGACTAAAGCGCTTAGACCTGACCTCGGTGGTTGGCCCTGAAGATTGATGTGTTCGTCAGCGGCGTGATAGGCGGGCGCTTCCGCCAAGAGCGCCTGACCCTGGAATTGAGCGAAGGGGCCACCGTGCGCACGTTGATCTCCGAGATTAAGTCGCGGCTCAAGCTGGACCTGACAAGAACGGATGATCCCGGGTTAACGATTATGCTGTCCGGGCGTCTGCTAAAATTACCGGCGGACGCCAAGACCCCGCTGACCGATGGGGACTTGCTGGCGGCCTTGTCGCCGCTGACCGGCGGCGCTTAGCGTTTCGGTTATTTTGCCGGGATCCCGCTGGCCCAGGCCATGCCTTGGCCGCCGCTTTCGGCGTTTTGGCCCAGCGTCGACGGGTCCGAATCGATGACCGTGTAAGAACCGGCCGGAATGTAGGTGTTGGGCTGGGCGTTCCAGTAGACGCCTTGGTCGAGCTCGGCTTTCCATGGGCCGTACATCTTACCGTCGGCCGCTTTAATACCAATGGTGCCGGGCGGCGTTCCGTGGCTGTCGTTCCAGTGATACGTCCCTAGCTTGGTGATGTAATATTTCTTATCGAGCGTAAATCGGGTCGGGGTGCCGCCATTTTGGACCCCCTGGATGTTGTTGGTAGTGAATATTTCGACGGACTTACCTTTCGGACGCTCGTCCCGGTCTTCCATGAGCGAAACTCCGCCTTGTTCATCGGCATTTTTTTTCAGCGCTTCTATTTTCTGATCCTCCAGTGCCCTTTTCGCTTTTAACTTGTCCTGGTTCTCTACTGCCCTTGAGTATGCTGCATCGTAGGCCGGCACTCCGGTCTTCTTGCAGCCCGACACCAGCCAGAGCACAACTATAACCAATAGGATTATTGAGATCTTTCGCAAATTCGAGGTCATATCCATGCTCATCGGCCTTCCTTTTTTGTTCGGTTTTTTGGGACGTTAGCATATTAACAGGAAATCCGGCGCAAATCTGCTTTCGCGCCAACGATATTCCAAGAATTAAAGTGGTATACTAACAAGCGCTTTTCATCACGGTCCGGACCCTGTATTCAGCACCGCAAAGGAGCGAAAATGGGCAAAGAAAAACGAGAAGGGCCAAGCGTCGGCCCCGATGAGATCGGCATCTCGATAGAACCTGAAATCGAAAAAGGCGCTTATTGCAATCTGGCGTCGATCCATCATTCGCAGGCGGAATTCGTCCTTGATTTTATTTTTGTGATGGGCAACAGCGGCAACGTTGCCTCGAGAGTCATAACCAACCCGCAACACGCCAAGGCGCTGCTGGCGGCGCTCGGTGAGAACGTGGGAAAATACGAGGCCCGCTACGGGGAGATTATCCCGGCGCAACAGCCGAGCGCGACACCGATCATCGCCCACTAGAACGCGGCCGAAAGCCCCGTCTGCGGCGTTTTCCTCGCCCTCGATTCGGTCACGTAATCGCACATACGCTCCCTCACTTCGGACTTCGTCAGCCTTGCATCCGGGGCTTTGGGCCGCGTTCTCCAATTATGACCGGCCTGAGGGACCTTTCGGCCGGGCCACTAGAGAAGCGGCCGAAAGCCCCGTCCGGCGGCCGGACACGCCTATTTCCAGGGCGAAGGTTGTTCTTCCGGGACGTATTGGCCGTAGACATACCGGATTATCTTCCACTGCCCATCTTTGCGAATCAACGTCCACATCTCGGTTCGCTCGCTGTGTACGGGCACGAACGGACCCTTCCAGAGCTTGAACCGCCCGTCGACATCGGTGACAACGGCGGCGATGTCCCCGCTTATGCGCACGTCCCGGGGAATGTGCCGGTACCGGGAATATTTTCTGGCCCGCACTATCTCCCGATATTTCGTGAATATTTCTTTGCCCCCGGTCCAGTGCCGGGGAAGGCTGGGACCTTCCACCTCCTCGATAGTGGCGCTATCGTCATAAGCGGCAAGGATTTTCAGCAGATCGGCGTTTATGACCGCTTCTGCTTCCGCGTCGATGGGGGCGGTGACTTCGGCAGCCGCCCGGCGGTTTCGAACGACTATCCCGCCCCCTATCAGCGCGGCGATAACGACCAACGCCAACGCGGCGGCCACAACATAAAAACTCTTAGATATCCGGTTCGATTCAGTCAATCGCATTCCCCGACAAAAAGTGATACCGCAGAATCATAGAGTATAGAGCGTTTCCGTTCAAACGGTTAAGACGGAACGGCGCGGGGATTGCTTTTATCAGTCCTATGGGGCGCCGTTTTTATGGCAGCTCAGGCAGGTGTTAGTGGCGTAGCCGGACGGATGGCATTTCGAGCAGGCAAATGATTTGCTGGTGTGTTCGCCGACCTTGGGATGCACATACAGGGTAATACTCCAATCAGTCGTATTTGCATGACACTGGCTGCAAGCACCGGCGGCATGTGCCGCCGGGCGGGTATGGCATCCGGAACAAGCGCCGGTCACGGCGGCATGGTTCATAGTCGCCGGTTTCCAGGCTGTCTGGGTGTGGCAGGTGGTGCAGGTGGTGCTGTAGTTTGCGCTATGTTGGACGGCGTGACAGCTGGTGCAGGTCCAAGTCAGACCGGTGTAGACATTACTTTTATGGCATGAGGCGCAGGCGAGGACGGTATGGACTCCGGTCAAACTGATTGTATGGGCTCCTGACGCCGGTTTCCAAGCGGTGGTTGCATGACACTGGCTGCAAGCACCAGCGGCATGTGCCGCCGGGCGGGTATGGCATCCGGAACAAGCGCCGGTCACGGCGGCATGGTTCATAGTCGCCGGCTTCCAGGCTGTCTGGGTGTGGCAGGCGCCGCAACCCCGGCTGTAACTCGCGCTATGCTTGAGGCTGTGACAACTGGCGCAGGCCCAAGTCAGACCGGTATAGACGCCGCTCTTGTGGCACGCGGCGCAACGCAGTTTGGTATGGGCGGCCGACAGCTTGTTTACATGGACCCGTTTTGCGGGACGCCAGGCGCGCACGGTATGACAGCGATTGCAACCCCCGGCGATGCCCAGGGCGTAGCTCGACCGGTGGCTCGGCCGGTGACACGACCGGCACTTTATCCGACTGAGCGCGAATTTATTATTCGCATGGCAGCGCCCGCATTTCACTTGCCCATGTTTCGCGGCAAAAAAACCGACGCGGGCGTGTCTGAATTTGATGGCCGCGTCGCCGATATGGCAGCTTTTGCAGTTATCGCTCACCGACCACTGGTGCCCTTTAAATACCTGAGCTTGAGCAAAGGCAACGGGAGCGAGAACACTGATAAGAGTGACGAGGCACGCGGTCAAAACCAAAAGTCGCCGACAGTTGACCGTCCGCGAAGTTAAAGCTGAAAATAAGTGTTTTATCTGCGCCGTGGTGCGATTAAGCCTTACCGTCACTGTGCCGGTCCCTTTCTTCCAGTTGGCTCATATTGTCAATATCGGCAGTTTCTTAAAAACCTTTACTATTTGTGCAGATTTGTGTACTTCCTGTGCTATCGTCCCCCTCTTACCCCGGACTCTTTCGGAGCCGCTTTGTTTTATATCGCTAATGACATCAAAAAGTTACCGGGCAAGCGCAAGACCGAATACCGGCTTCTCAAAGAGGCCGCTATCGAGTAACCTCGTCTCATGGCAAAAAGAGAAACCAAGCTCGAGACGGAGGGCAGGCGGAAATGACAGTTCGCGAAATTAAAGCCGGCGTCCATGCCGTCGGGACACAGGATTGGGATAGAAGACTGTTCGACGAGCTTATTCCCCTGCCGGAGGGGACGAGTTACAACTCTTTTTTGGTCAGTGGGAGCGAGAAGACGGCGCTGATCGACGGGGTCGATCCGACAAAAGAAGACGAACTCATCGCCAATTTGCGAGAGCTGGGCGTCGAGAACCTCGACTTTCTCGTCTCGAACCATGCCGAGCAGGACCATTCCGGAGCTATCCCGAAGATACTGGGACTCTACCCGAACTGCATTGTTGTAACGAACGCAAAATGCGTCGCGGCCCTCAAAGATCTGCACGATATCGCCGACGACCGATTTATGGAGATCGCCGACGGGGAGACGCTCTCGCTGGGCGACAAGACCCTTCAGTTTATCTTGGCCCCCTGGGTCCACTGGCCGGAGACGATGTTCACCTATGTTCAGGAGGACAAAATCCTCTTCACCTGTGATTTCCTTGGAGCGCACCTCGCAGCGAGCAACCTTTTCGTCACCGACGCCGCGCCCGCGCGCATCGCGGCCAAGCGCTACTATGCCGAGATAATGATGCCTTTTAGAAACCAGGTCAAAAAACACCTCGAAAAGCTCGCCGGGTTGAAAATCGAGATAGTCGCTCCCAGCCACGGCCCGCTCCATGACAATCCGACCGCTATCTTAGACGCCTACGCCGATTGGGCCGGCGACGATGTTAAAAACGAAGCCGTTATCGCCTATGTCTCGATGCACGGCAGCACGCGCAGGATGGTCGACTATCTTATCGACGCGCTCATCAAAAAGGGCGTGACCGTCAAGCCGTTCAACCTGACCCAAACCGACCTGGGCGAGCTGGCTATGGGACTGGTCGACGCGGCTACGTTGATAATCGCCTGCCCGACCGTTCTGGCCGGTCCCCATCCGGCGGCCGCCTATGCCGCGATTCTGGTCAACGCCCTGAAACCCAAGACCAGGTTCACAGCGATCGTCGGCTCCTACGGTTGGGGCGGCCGGACGGTAGAGCAGTTGACCGCGATGACAGGCAATCTCAAAGCGGAACCGCTCGATCCGGTGCTCGTCAAGGGCCGGCCTCAGGGCAACGATTTCGACCGGCTAGACCAGCTCGCCGCCAAAATCGCCGCCAAGCACGGGGTTGAAGTTTCCTCTCCCGATTAAAGGGAAACAAAGCTTGAGAGAACGAGAATTTTGGGAGGGACTCTAATGGCTGAACCTGAAGCGATCCGCGACGAAAAAGAACGACATCATTACGTGGTGCAGCAGATGGCCGACTTCTATCGCCCGCTGATGGATGTCTCATCGGACGGCATCGCCGTCTACCTGGACGATGAACACAAGACCTGCAATCAAAACCTCGCCGATATGTTCGGGTACACGATCGAGGAGTGGTCCGCTACCTTCCCGTTTCTCGATACCTTTGTCGCCCCGGAGAGCCGCGACGAAGCGGCCGACACTTACGAAGAGACCATGAATACAGGCATATCGAATACCTCGGAGCAGACAGTGCTGCGAAAAGACGGCTCCAAATTTCGCGTCGAAATGGCGCTCACCCCCGTCATCTCCGGCGATGATATTTTCACGTTGATTCTCGCAAAATGCGTTTAGCCTAAAAAATCAAGTTAAATATTTCACAAATTCTTCACACTCTCCGACGGAGATTCATGTATCATGCCCGTGGGGGGTAAGAGCATGAATACTGTTTTAGCCTTTTTAACCGTTATCGTCTTGGCTGTAGCCGGGCTCGGTTTCGGTCGCACAACTGAAGGAATGGTGGACCCGCTGGAAATGGCGAAGCTCGGTCTCCACCAAATGCCGAACGGCGATTGGATGGCTGTCGACCCGCCGGGAGGGCCCGCGCAACCGGCCGCTTCTGTCGGCGGCGGCGAACATGCCGGCCACAACGTCCCGAATGACGGGCAAAGCCTGCTTGAGCGAAAAAACCGGCAGAGCGGGCAGCCCCAGCAACAGCACCGGATGAGTCCCGAACAGATGAAAGGCATGAGCGGAATGCACGACATGAGCGGAATGCAACACTAAATGCACAGATTAACCCGACTCCTGAAGCAAAAATGGTACCCGATCGTCCCGCAAATAGTGGTGACGGCACTCTTCGGGTTTATGATTCTCGACTTACTAATAGGGCAGCGCGAAGCGGGCAAGAACCCCGGATCGATCATTACCTGGTTGTTCTGGTGGCCGCTGGTGCCGATAACATTCATATTCGTCGGCCGCCTCTGGTGCGCTATCTGTCCTTTCGGGGCCCTGGGCGATTGGCTCCGTCGACACTTCGGGCTCAACCGCGCAGCCCCCGCCTGGCTCAAGAAGTACGGGATTTGGGTCATTAACGGGGGCTTCTTCCTGATATCCTGGTACGAAGTGACTTTCGGTTTGACGAAGTCCGTGCCGGCCACCACGGTTGTGCTGCTGACGGTGTTTTTCGCAGCCGCCATGTTCAGCCTGGTATATGAACGGCGCACATGGTGCCGATATCTCTGCTTCCTGGGCGGGATATTCGGCAACTACTCGCAGACCGCCGCTATCGAACTGCGCGGCACGAAAGATATCTGCGCCGCCTGCACCAAACAGAACTGCTTCCACGGCAATGGCGAGATAGGTGGCTGCGCCCTGTTTATCAGCCCCAAGACCATGAATTCCAACCGCACTTGTAATTTTTGCGGCGATTGCGTCAAAACCTGCGAGAACGATTCGCCGGAAGTGCGGCTGAGAGAAAAGGCCGGCAATGAACTCTGGCAAAAATTGAGACCCCGGTTTGACGAATCGTTCCTGGCGGTCAGCCTGGTGGGCATAATCTTTATCTCGACGCTGGGAATGTTGGTGATCTGGCCGCCGCTGGTGAACCTGATCGCCCCTGTCGGAATTTTCACTAAAGAGGTTATCGTCACCCTCTACCTGGTGCTGGTGGTCGGGGCTGGTATCGGGGTCTACGCCGGCGCGGCGTGGCTCTCGGCCAAACTGGCCAAAGAGAACTTCGTCGCTAATTTCAGCCGGTTCGGTTATGGCCTTATCCCTCTAAATCTGGCAACCCACATCGCCCACAACCTGATGCACTTCTTAGGCGAAGGCAAGTTGATCGGGCAGGCCGTCCTGACCTTGTTTCTGCCAACGATCTCAAAGGCCGCTGAAAACCAGGCGGCAGCGCCGGCCGAGCACGGGGCGTCGGCCCTGGTCCCGATGGCGCTGATAGAACCGCTCCAGTTCGCGGTCGTCGGCGTCGGCATCCTCTTCTCCTTCTACGTCATCAAGAAGATCTCCGACCGCGACAAAACAGGCTTGAGCAGTTGGCCCCATTACGTGGTCGTCGCGCTCTTCGGCTTTATCGGCTTCTGGCTCTTCAGCCTGCCGATGCTCCCCCGACACTGATCAGTCGCCTCTTGGGGCGCCTTGCTTATGGCAACGCGTACAATCCGAACTGCCGTATCCGGACGGATGACAATAAGCGCAAGGGAAAGAACTCGATGTGTGTTCGCCGACTCTGGGATGATTGCCGATAGTCCCGGCCCAACTGCCCGGGGTCTTATGACACTGGCTGCAGCTCCCGGGATAATGCCCGTTCGGCGCGGTGTGGCAAGCGGAGCAATCGCCCGAAGTCCCGCCATGCTTGAACAGGGCCCCTTTCCAGCTCGATTGGGTGTGACAGACGGCGCAATTAGAACCGTAATTATTATGTGAACTGCGATGACAACTTGCGCAGGCCCAACTGAGACCTGCATATCGCCCGCCCTTGTGGCAAGCGGCGCAGGCCAATGCGGTATGAGCCCCGATCAACCTGACTATATGCGCGGCCTTAGCCGGCTTCCAGGCCCGCACGGAATGACAGCTGCCGCAACTGCCGGGGAAATGCGCCCCGGGCGGCTTATGGCAGCCTATGCACGCGTCGGTCGCCGCGCCATGGTCCATCTTCGCCGGTTTCCAGTGCGTCTCATTATGACATTTTAAGCAATCGTCGGCGGCGCCGCCCTGGTGCGGGTTCTGATGACACTTGACGCACGTCCAGTTCAACCCGGCCCAGCGATTATCCGGATGACAGCGGACGCATTTGAGGTCTTGATGCGCGCCTTGAAGCTTGCCGGTATGGTCCGGCGAGGCCGGCTTCCAGCCGTTTAATGAATGGCAGCGATCGCAACCGGCGTATTCCGGGCCGTGGCTCCGCCGCTTGTGGCAACCGAGGCAAGCGGCGCCCGCCTGGCGATAGTTGTCCCGGCGATGACAAGCCGCGCACTTAGCGGCGGCGTGGCGGCCGGCAAAGAACGTATCCGGTGTCTTGTGGTCGTATTTAAGCCTGGCGCCGCCCCGATGACACTTCAGGCAGTTAAAACCGACGGCCCGGCGGTGACGGTCAAACTTGTCCGGCCGGCTCTCGCCCGCCCAGGCGACATTAATCGACTTCTTTTGCGCGCGTTGGTTATCGGCAATGCGCAAATGGCAATTGACGCAGCGGCGGCTCTGTGCCCGGCTGAAGCGCTTGAAATCCCGGCTATGGCAATCCCGGCAGAGTTGTTTCTCGTGCCGGCTCAGCGCGAAACGCATGCGATTGTGATCGACCCCGGCCGGGTCGAGAACGAGCGCCGGTTGGCCCAGGCGTCGATGCATAAAATGACAGTCGACACAGGCGCCGACCATCCCGGCGTGCGAACCGTGGCGCGCCAGCCGCGCCTTGGCGACGGCCTTGTGACAGCGCTCGCAGTTTACGTCCGGAGAGCCGAAAAACGGGTCATGGCAGGCGCTGCACTTAGAGACCTTGGCGGCGTGCGACCCTTGCAGCTCTCCAGGGGCCAGATATCTCTGACCCGGTGCTGAAAGAGCAAAAACAAAAGCGGCCGCGATGGCGATAGTAGTCGCGATGGCGATAAACGCGGCCCGGCGCTGTTCTGCTGCGGTCACGGCAATGCCTTGCCGTAGTAAAGAATACCGCCGACGTGAATCAATATCCCGACAAACAAGGCCATGGTCAGCGGCACATGTAAGATCTTCCACTGAGCGAAAAGTTTCTTTGACGTGCCCAGCAGACGCACCCTTCTCTCTAACGCCAACCGTTCAAACTCCAGCCCCTTGAGCGTCTGCATGAGCACATGTTCTTCAGGGTGTTGACCGGCCAACAACCGCCTGACTTTAAGTCGTCCGATAGACCAATCGATGGTCGAGGTAAAGTAAAGCCACAGCCCGGGACTTTTGCCGTCGGCGTCGCCAAGGGCCGCCCCCGGCGCCGCAAACTCGCCAAACTGGGCCCGCAGTATCTTAACGAGTTGCGCGGCGCGCGGCGATTTCTCCAGAAGCCCGTTAAGGCGCCCATCGATCTCCGCAAATACCGCGTTAAGCTCGGCCAGAGTCATTTCCTGGCCCTTTATGGAGCGAGGAATCTGTCTAAAGATGTATCGGCCGGCAAAGCCGCTGGCGACCACGACGACTGTCAGCAATAGCAACCATCCGGCGAAGCCGCCGATGTTGAGCCGGGTATGCACGATGATTATCAGGGGCCCGGTGATGCCGATAAAGATATGGACGCTCAGCCAGCGCTTCACCTTGCCGAATTTGACGGCACCCGATTTACGGGAACTGTAAGCGAACTCAGTGATAAAGATCAGAATTGTCCCTGTGATGCCTAATACCAAAGCAAAGACGACGGTCTTCATCTGGTTCTTAATGGTCCAGAGAGCAAAAACAAGGATAAGGGATGTGACTATCGCTAAAAAGGTTTTAAACTTGGTTGCCAATTAAATAACTTCTTTCACTGGGACGATTACAGCACTTCTGCCGCGTCTGCTTCAATTGGTGCTATTACACCTCAATCAGCCCCTCCGGAGGGGCTCAATAAATATAACGTCAAAATCCAGCCGGCGCTTTAGTCTATATCGTCACGCAAAGTAAAAAGTTACGGCGCGCCGCGCGCCAAGCGTTTGCCTAGGACACGGTTTCTGCTAGAGTAAGCCCCAAGGATTCGCAAGGTCGGAACTGGGAGGAAAAGATGGAACAGCACGTAAAGATTATCGGTATTCTCGATATCGTCTTCGGGGTCTTGGGCATCTTGGCCGGAATCGGCATGATGATCGCCTTCATGGCCGGAGCGGCGGGAGTGGGCGCCAGCGGCGAACAAGGCGCCGGCGGCGCGGCGGCAGTGCTGGCTTCGGTCGGTCTTATCGGCGGTATCTTCATAATCGCCATGAGTGCCTTTGAGATCGTCGTCGGCATCAAGCTGAAAGCTTACAAGTCCTGGGCGCGAATAGCCCAGATCATCTTCGGCGCGCTGTCTTTAACAGGTTTTCCCATCGGCACCGCGCTCGGCGTCTATTACATCTGGGCGATGCTTAACAAGGACACCGCGGTCTTGTTTGAATAGACGATTAGCGTTGAACCCCGCGCTTTATGGGTACTAAATATTTATTAAGTACTGGAAAGCGAGGTATAGCTATGGAACAACATGTAAAGATCATCGGAGTTCTTGACATCGTTTTCGGGATATTGGGCGTCTTGGGAGGTATTGTGATGATAATCGCCTTCCTTGTCGGCGGGGCCGGAATCGGCGCCACGGGGCAACAGGGCGCAGGCGGAGCGGGGGCGGCAATGGCGGGCCTGGGCCTTGTTGCCGGGCTCTTCGTCATCGCCGTGAGCGGCTTCGAAATCTATGTCGGCTCGAAACTGCAGCAATACAAATCCTGGGCGCGGATAGTGCAAATAATATTCGGAGTCGTATCTTTGCCGGGATTCCCGATCGGTACCGCTTTGGGCGCCTATTTTCTCTGGGCCATGTTTAATAAGGAGACAGCCGCCCTCTTTGAGCAAGGGACACCGTCCATGCCGAAGGCGGCTTAAGCGGAGCTTAGAACATTCGCTAAAGCCGGCTCGAGAGCGGAATACAGAAATTGATACCTCGCGTCCTGCGCTTTCTTAGGCAGGACGCGTTGGCCTTCCAGAAGAAGCCCCGCCCCTTCCCCAAAGAGAAGCTTTAAGACAAACCCGGGCACAGGCAACCGGCTCGGGCGGCCCAGCGTTCGGCCTATGGCCCGCATAAACTCGCGATTGGTCACCGGGCTTGGGGCGGTCATATTGAGACCATCGCTTATTCCGCTGTTTGTCAGCGCCAGTTTTGTCATGCCGATGTGATCGTCGATGTGGATCCAAGACATATACTGGCGGCCATTGCCGATAGGCCCGCCGGCGAAAAACTTGAAAGCCTTCGTCATTTCCGTCAAGGCTCCCCCGCCACGCCCGAGGACGATGCCTGTGCGCAAGGTCACTACCCTCACGCCCAGCCGGTTTGCTTTTAGAGCTTCGTTCTCCCAATCGACCACCAGCGCCACCGCAAAGAACTCTTTTGGCCCGGGCGATGAGTCCTCGGTTAAGAGCTCGGCGTCATGGCTGCCGTAGTAACTTATCGCCGACCCGCTGACCAGGACTTGCGGCCGCCTCTGCGCTGTTTCGAGCGCCGCCACTATCAATTTGGTCGGGATGATCCGGGAATCGAGCAAAAGACGTTTTCTCGCCGGCGTCCACTTCTTCTTTAGAATCGGCTCGCCGCATAGGTTGATAACGGCATCGCAACGGCCGACCTCCTCCTGCCAGGAGCCCGACGCCAAAGGGTTGCCCTCGACAACCTTGGCCCGCTCTCCCAAAATCTTTTTGGCCCGGACGGCGCTCCGGGAAAGCGCCGTCACCTCATGTCCGTCAGTCAAGAGAGACGGAATCAATCGACGACCGATAAAGCCGGTGGCGCCTGTCACAAATATTTTCATCGGAACCTCCTCTTCCAAGCCTCCGGTTGCCCCAAAACAGCGCTCTTCTGAAATAAGCGTTCATAACTTTCAGAATCTTTCTAACACTGTAAACCTGCCGATTCCTCATGTCAAGATTTCCCCCCTGCTTAAATTGAAAGTTTCTCGGCTGCTTCTATACGCGCCAGGCTTGGCTCTTTTTCAAGTATCTCCAGGGCTGGAATACCTTGCCGGGTTTTTGGCCGAGTTATCCAGCGCCGGCTATGAAATCCTCGACCAACTGCTTTGCTTCTTCGATCAATGTTTTGGCTTTTTGTCGAGCGGCATAAGCCCACATAACCATATCGGCCACCTGTGCCTGAAACTTCCTATCGGGGAGAGCGATGACAAACCGCGATATAGCCGCGGGATAAAGCTCAACTTGGCCGGACGAGCCGGTCAACCACTTATTTGTCTGCATTAAGCCCAACGCTGAGCTTAAGTAAACGGCCAAGTAGCGCGGATCGCATACCGCCCCATCGGGTCGAATGATGCTCACGTGATTGTCAACAACCGTTTCCTCGTCATGAAGCACGCAATTCGCGCGCCCGATGGTTCCCCAGCCCGTCGAGTTCATAACGACATCAAGGCGCCTTGCTCGCGCCCGTTCATTCAATTGCCAAAATCCCTCATTCGCCCTTTCCGCGTTAACAATATCAATGAATTGCAGCCCTACATAGCGGCTGTTAAGCGCCAAGACCTTGCCGTTTTCAACATATTCCGGCTGGACGCCGCGCCGGATTGGTTCAGTCACTAATTCGCCAAGTGTCTTAGCCCCGGCGGTTTTTCGTAAATGGTCAAGCAGCAGCTTGTATTTCGGCTGGAAGTGTTCGGCATCCATGCGCCCAACAGCGTTAGCCTCACTCAAAGTCACTGCATAGAACGGTGACTGCTCAAGATCAAAGTTCGAAAAACCCGTCACCTCAAGGACCGCTTGCTGGGCTTGGGCGTAAAGCACACGTGAATTATCTATTTTCTCCACCGCAGTCCTTATCATATCAGCGATTTCGTGTTGTTGCCGCTGCTCCATAATCGGAATCGGTAAATCGATCAATACAGTTTCCGGGAATCTCGGATGGTTTGTCCCTTCTTGGCTCCAAAGCAGGATATTTTGTACTTCGTTTGTCAGCAAGAAAGCCAGTAAATACTCGGGCAAAATATCGCTTTTTTGCCGAAGCACTATGAATTCAGTTGAGCCAAGAAGTATCTTTGCTTTCGAAGAAACTAAACAAATCTCGCGAAGATACGGCCGAAGTCGCGATATCAAAACGTCGCCGCGCTTAAATAGTTTCTTCGCGCTCCCAAGCTCCGCAAAGTTATTTAAGTTTGTGCCTTCCCGCATCAATCCGTCTGCGGCGTCCGTGAGGTCAAAAATAAAGGCGTCGTTAACAATCTCTGATCTTGGCGCGACGCTCGCTTTGATAACTGAAAAACAATCCCTAACCAGGCACGAGCGTATCCCGGCAAGTTTCGATAGTGATGAGAGTTTGGCGGGGTGATAGAATTCAGCGCCTAGTCGGCTGGTAGAGGCCAAGGATGAACGATCAACGACTGATATTCCAGCCATCACGCAAGCGCTTCCTTGTGCATAAACTCATCGCTCAACCGCATGGCAATTTGCGTATCGTTATATTCGATAACGCCTTCGGTTTCCAGCTGCTGGAGCACGGAGAAAAACAAATCGGGATTATGGTCCCTGACGGGCGCCAAATGACCGCCGTTGTAGCCGGTCCGGGTCGGATAAAGGTTCGCGAGAATCGAGATTATCGCTTCGCGCATGGCTTTTTCGTCGCCCGGCTTGCCGTAGGCAAAAGCCGGCTCAGACGCGACGCTTTGGTCGATTTGATTCTTGGCCCCGCAATTCGGACAGACATGTTCGACTCCGCCGTAAGGCGCGCCCGGGTCCCGGGCCTGAACCGCTTCGTATTCACCGACATTGCCTGTAAAGATAAAATCGCACTGCCGGCATTTCCCTTGAGCCGATGGTTCGTTCATTTGCCGCCCTCCTGAAAACCAAGCCCTTGCACCTTCGCAAATTCCTTAAAACCTTCGGCGATAAGATCGAGATCGTGGTCGAATTGGCGCTTGCCGTCTTCCTCGACATAAGACCCGTCGGCTGCCCGCTTGAAGATATATTCACCGCGATTGTCTTTGCCGGTGTTTTCAGAAGTCGCCATAAAAATTGGATAATCTTCCAGCCGGCGGTATTTCCCCAACTCGGGGTCGGCTTTGATCTGGGCCTCGGTCGCCCATTTTTGGAGAAACAGCACGCTGGTCTTTGTGCCGGTAAAAGGCTTAAACGTATTGACCTGAAGACCAACGACCGCCAAAACCCGCGACCGGTCCATCACCCAATGTCTGATATATTCGGCATTTGTATTGTTAAGATTGCCTTGCGGCAAAACTATGGCCATGCGCCCGCCGGGCTTTAAAAACTTAAGGCAGCGCTCGATAAAAAGAACATCCCGCGTCATTTTGTTCGATCTTTTATTGCTCGCCGGATCGCCTTTGTAGGCCAGATCGTAGCCGCCTAACACTTCCGGCTGGATTATGTTGCCGGCAAACGGCGGATTGGTCATTAAGATATCGAATGTGCCATCCATAATGTCTCCGGCTAAACCGTCAGCGCGGTTCTTCCAGTCGCGGGGATCAAGCGAATTAGCCCGGAAGACATGCGTTCGACCATCACCGGCAATCAGCATCATGGCTTTCGCCACCTTCGCGAGACGCAGATCAAAATCGATGGCAAAAAGTTTGGCGGAGGCGTAACGTTGCTTGCGGTCTTTCACGTCAGCATACTTTGACTTTATGTACTCATCCGCCACCCAATTAAGAGTGTGGATCATGAAGCCGCACGGGCCGCAAGCAGGATCTAGCGCAAACTCGTTTGGCTTAGGGTTGAGCATCCTCACACACATTTTCACGACTTGGCGGGGTGTGAAAAACTGGCCCTTGTCGCCTTTTTGTTCCGGGTTGATCATATGCTCGAAAGCGGCGTCGATGACATCGAGATCCGTATCGAAAAAGCGCTTGGTCTGGAAAGCAGAAGCTACGGCGACCAGGGCTTCGGGGCTAAGCTCAATCTTATCGGCCGGGCCGAAAATATCGCCCCATTCATTCTTAGCGTGATCGAAAATGGCGGCGATCCGCTTGTACTGCTCGGCGGGAGACGCGGTAGTGGAGCGAAAATCCATCGTATCGTTATCGCCTTTATCGAACTCGTCCCAGAGCTTGGCGAAGATCAGTTTAAATATTTCCTCAAAAGCGCTTACCCCGGCATTCGCTAGGACCGTGTCCTCCAGTTCAAGCACCATGGCCTTAAGATCATTAATGGGCTCCAGGTCGACTTTCTTGATCGGCGTCTTGACATCGTCGACGCCTTCGCCGAGAGCCGGGAATTTTTTTACGACCTCGAAAAGGTTGGGCTCTATTCGAAGCTGGTAGACTTCGTCGTTCCCATTAATCCAGCCGCCCCAGTAAACGCCGGTGGCGTTCATATAAGAATGAAGTTGTTCCAAGCCGTCTTTTCTGAGCGGCTTCTTGACCTCAATTATCGCGTGCAGGTCTAGTTTGTTGGATTCAAGATAAACAACGATATCCGCTTTCTTACTGGCATATGTTGAGCCCATCTTTATTGGTACTTCAACCGCGAGACATTCAAGCGGATAGCTCAGTTGAGCAACTAAACGGTTAATTGTTAATTGACGTATTATTTCTTCGGGCTTAGCCTGCTTTTTCTTTGTGGAAACAGGGCAATAGATGTATATCTTGCCCGAATCGTCGCTTAGCTGAAGCGCATCTATTTCGGGTGGAGAAAAAACCTTGAGACCATACTTGATCTCAGGATCTTTAAAAATTAAGTCAATTAATTCGCGGTTTGTTTTATTGGCCATTCGCCCCTGCTAATGGAATTGTAGCAAGCCTTAGCTTTTTATGGAAGACATTAACATAAATGTAAACGAACGGGTGTTCGCTGTCAAGCCAATTCCCGCGCCTTTTTTATCCGCGCCAAACTTGTCTCCTTGCCCAATATCTCGAGACTTTCAAAGAGCGGCGGGCTGACGGTGCGGCCGCTGATGGCTACGCGAATGGGCTGGAAGACCTGGCCTGGTTTTTGGCCGAGTTCGTCGGCTAACGCCCTCAGGCCGGTATCAAGGACATCATGCGTCCAGTCGTCTATTGAAGCCAGCGTGGCCGCGACGGCGGCCAGAGTTTCCGACGCGCCTTCCTTTTTGAGCACTTTGTCGACGGCTAGCGGGTCATATTCGACATCTTTAAAGAAAAAATCGGTTAGGCCGACTATATCGCCCAGTTTGACCAGCCGTTCTTGGCAGACAGCCGCCATCGCTTCCAGGCGCGCGATCTCGGCCGCATTAGGGACCCCGTCCGGCAGAAGGCCGGCCCGGCGCCAAAACGGTTGCGCGCGCCGCGCCAGTTCAGACGGCGTGAGTTGGCGGATATAATGGCCGTTCATCCAATCAAGCTTGGCGGTGTCGAAGACGGCCGGGCTTTTTGTCACCTTGTCCAGGCTAAACTTGGCCTGGAGGTCGGCGATTGAAAAAAGGGTAGTCTTATCGTCCCAGGCCCAGCCAAGCAACGCGAGAAAGTTGACCATAGTCTCGGGGAGATAGCCTTCATCCCGGAACACTTCAACCGAGGCGGCGCCGTGGCGCTTACTCAGCGGGGCTTTATCCGCCCCGAGAATCATCGATAGGTGAGCAAAAGCAGGCGGCTCGGCGCCAAGAGCCTCATATATCTGCATCTGCCTTGGGGTGTTGGGCAGGTGGTCTTCGCCCCTGATAACGTGGGTCATCCCCATCTCGATATCGTCGACCACGGCGGCGAAATTATATGTGGGTATGCCGTCAGGCCGCACGATAATCAGGTCGTCGAGTTCAGCGTTGTCAAAGACGACCCGCCCCCGGATCAGATCGTCGACGATCGTTTCGCCTTCGTCAGCTGAAACAAACCTGATTGCCGGGCGACGACCCGAGGCGCGACGATCGGCTTCCTCTTCCGCCGTCAGCGTCCGGCAACGCCGATCGTACCGGGGCGAGCCGCCGCCCGCCGCGGCTGCCCGCCGCCTCTCTTCCAGTTCCTCCGGGCCGCAATAGCAAAAATACGCCCGGCCGGACTCGACCAGCTCCGCCGCTTTGGCGGCATACAGATCCCGCCTGTCCATCTGCTTGTACGGGCCTTCGTCGCAATCCAGCCCCAGCCAGGTCATAGAGTCGATAATGGCGCGAATAGCATCCTCTGTGGATCTGGCCCGGTCGGTATCCTCGATCCTTAAGATGAACTTGCCGCCCGCGTGACGGGCGAAAAGCCAGTTGTATAAAGCGGTCCTGGCCCCGCCGACATGCAGATAGCCGGTCGGACTCGGCGCGAAACGAACGCGAATAGTCATTTGCTTCTCCTTAGATTCCCGCTTCCGCGGGAATGACAGTTTCTATGATCTCCTCATTCTTGGCCAAATAAAAACAAACATCATCACCGCCAGAGTCGCCATAACGACGCCATACAGAAACGTTGCCCGAGGGCCGACGGCGTCCCATAACCAGCCGCCGATAGCGCTGGCCGGCAGGAGCGCCAGCCCGTTTAGAAAATGATAAAGCCCCAGACCCGACGCCCGCAAGTGGGCCGGCGACATATCCGCGACAAACGCCCTTTGCACCCCGTCAGTGAGCGCCGGAAACGTACCGTACAGGATGAAAAGGGGCAACATGTAGGCGGCCTTGGAGGCCAGAGCCAGACCCAGGTAGACAACGGCAAAAGCCAGATACCCGATGATCAGAACGTGCCGGCGGCCGACGGCATCGGAAAGCATCCCGGCCGGATACGAAAAAGCGGTGTAGGTAAGACTGAAGGCCATGTAGTAGATGGGAATGAGCACCGGGGACACGCCCAGGTCTTTGGCGCGCAGAATCAAGAAGACGTTGCTGGAATTCCCCAGGCCGAAGAGGACAATGATAACTAAGAACATTTTGTATTCAGGGGGAAAGAGCCCCAAACTAAAACCGGGTAAGGCGCCTTCATGGGTTTTAGCCCGTTTTTCAACGACAAAGAGAGCCAGAATAGCGACAGCGATAAGAGCGGGGATACCGGCCAGTTTAAAAAGCAAGCGATAGTTAGTCCGCCCGATTACGAAATAGAGCAGCCCGGCGCCTACCAGCGGGCCGATAACGGCGCCCAGAGTATCGAGCATCCGGTGAAAGCCAAAAGCCCGGCCGCGCTCGGTTGCGGCAACAGAATCGGCGATGATTGCATCGCGCGGAGCGGTGCGGACCCCTTTGCCGACCCGGTCCAGAAATCTCAATCCCAGGGCTTGCGGCCAATCGGTAGCCAACCCTAAGAGCGGTCGAGAGACGACGCCGATGCTGTAGCCCAGGACCGCCAGAGCCTTGCGTTTCTTGAGCTTGTCTGAAAACCAGCCGCTAAATAGCGTCGAAAAGCTGGCCGTACTCTCCGCCACCCCTTCGATCAAACCGATGACCGCTTTTCGCGCTTTTAAAACATCGGCCAGAAATATCGGGATGAACGGGTACGCCATCTCCGAGCTGATATCGGCGAACATGCTGACCAGGCCGAGCAGAAAGATATTCTTCTTAACGCCGAAGATACGATCCGGCTTATTCACGGATCAACGGCCTTACCTGTGGCCTCTGCGAGACGACGCTTATCGCCTCCGCGATCGCGGCCCCGGCCGGCTCAAGCCTGCTCTCATCGGAGTAATAAAGCTCTATCAATGGATCCCCTACCTTAACAGGGTCGCCGAGTTTGGCGAGCATTACCAGCCCCGCGCCTCTGTCGACCTCGCGCTTCTCCCGATTTTGATCGGCCCGACCGCTTTTCGGCCGGACCCCTAGATGACCGCCGGCTAAGACCGCCGACCCCAGGCCAAGTCGGCTGCAATCAACTATGTTTAGCCAACCGTCGGATTCGGCCGCTATCACGCGGCGCCCGGGCGCCGCCGGCAATAGACCGGGATCGTCTACCACCCGCGCATCGCCCCCCTGGGCGGCGATTATCTCTTTCAGTTTATGCGCCCCCAGACCGGTATCGAGACATTTCATAACCAGGCTCATCGCCCCGTCAATACCGGGGGCAAGACCGGCCATCTCCACCATTAGCGCCGCCAGGCGCAGAGAGAGCTCGCGCAGGTCGGCCGGGCCGCCGCCGGTGAGGCAATCGATAGCTTCCTTTACTTCCAAAGCGTTGCCGACCGCCCGGCCGAGCGGCTGCCCCATATCGGTTATAAGACACCTGACCTTCAAACCGAGGCCGTCTCCGACCTCAATTAAAGCCGAGGCCAGTTCCCGGGACGCGGACAAAGTCGGCATAAAAGCGCCGCTGCCGGTCTTGACATCGATGAGGATGTTTTTCGCGCCGCCGGCCGCCTTTTTACTCATGATGCTGGCGGTAATGAGCGGTATCGAGGCGACCGTCGCCGTCTTGTCTCTAAGCGCATAGATTTTCTTGTCGGCGGGGACGATATTTGCGGTTTGGGCGGCGATAACCGCGCCTACCCTGTTCAGCCGAGAGACCAGCTCTCCGGGACTGAGCGAGACCCGAAAACCGGGAATCGACTCAAGTTTGTCCAGAGTGCCCCCTGTGTGGCCGAGGGCCCGGCCGGAGAGCTTCGGCACCTTGACTCCGGCGGCGGCGGCTAAAGGGACCGCCACCAGCGTCGCTTTATCTCCCACCCCGCCGGTGCTGTGTTTATCGACCGGCACCCCGTCGACCCCGCTCAGGTCGACCGTTTCACCCGAGGCGACCATAGCCGCGGTCAGCCAAGCCGTCTCCCGCATATCCAGCCCGCGCAGGTAGGCGGCCATCAGCCAGGCGGCCATCAGCGAATCGGTTATTCTCCCGTCGGTAAAACCGCTGACAAGCAATTCAAGCTCTTGGCGGGTATGCCGGCCTCCGTCGCGCTTCTTGGCGATCAACTCATAAGGGATCATATGAAGTCAGTCTAGAGGGGAGAGAGTGTTCCGGTCAAACGCGGATCAGGCCATCATAATCTTGCCAGGGTGTCAGCAAGACCCGGTCTTGATCCGCCGCCCGGCCAGACGCGGCCGACGAGGCGGCCAGGGTGACGATAAAAACCACCAGGAACAGGATAATATAATAAGCCGCTATCTTCACAAGCTATTATTACCCAATCGGACCGTTTTTACTTACGCCGGATAAGCGGCCAAAAACTTTGGCCCGGCAGAGCCACGGTCAATGACATCGCCTCGGCGACAGTCCGCGCCAGATCGGCGAATGTCGATCTTATCCCGAAATCGACTCCCGGCTTGACGGTCCGGCCGTGAATAAGAAGCGGAGCGTATTCCCGGCTATGATCGGTCGAAGGCGTCGTCGGATCGCAACCGTGGTCGGCCGTGATAACCAGAAGATCATCGTCTTTCAGGCGGCCGATGACTTCCGCTAACCGACTGTCCGCCGCCGCCAGACCGGCCGCGTACCCCTGAGGATCGTTTCTATGCCCCCAGAGCATATCGAAGTCGACCAGATTGGCGAAGATCAGCGACCGCCCGGACCTGGACATATATTCCAGGGTCAGATCGAAAGTCTCGTCGTTGCCGCCGGTGTGGCGGGATTCGGAGATGCCGCGGCCGGCGAATATCTCGCCGATTTTTCCGGCCGCCAGAACGGGAACGCCCTGTTCGACTAGGTAATCCAAGAGCGTCGACGCCGGCGGCGCAATTGAGAGATCTTTCCGGCGGGAGGTGCGGGTATAAGCGCCGGGCCCGCCGATGAACGGACGGGCGATTACCCGGGCGACGCCATGCTCGCCGATGAGCATCGCGCGCGCAACTTCACAGAGCCGGTAAAGCTCATCGACCGGGATGACGGATTCATGCGCCGCTATCTGCCAGACGCTGTCAGCCGAAGTATAGACGATCGGGCTGCCCGTGCGTTCATGCTCCTCACCCAGCTCGGCGATGATCTCCGTGCCCGACGCCGCCTTGTTGCCTAAGACATTCAAGCCGGTGCGGCGTCGGAATTCCGCTATCAGCTCCCGGGGAAAGCCGCCCGGATAGACCGGAAACGCCTCCCTGACCTGGATGCCCATCAACTCCCAGTGGCCGACGGTCGTATCTTTTCCCGCCGATACCTCAGCTAACTTACCGTAGGCCGCCGCCGGCGCGACGGCCGGCGGCACGCCGTCTATATCGATGATATTGCCGAGCCCGAAACGCTCGAGATTGGGAATGTTTAGGCCGCCCGCCGCCGCCGCGGTATTTGCCAGGGTGTTGCTCCCCGCGTCGCCGTAATCGGCGGCATCAGGTAACTCACCGGCCCCCATACTGTCAAATACAATGATTATCGTGCGGTTGACGGACATGCGTAAAGTTTAGCAGGTAGAAGTGGAAACCGTAAATCAACCGTAGAGGCGGGCCCGGAGCCCGCCTCTACCGGCCAACTTGATTATTCCGCTGTGAAAGTCTCGCAATCGGCGTGGTCCGAGTGGATAGCCACTTCAATTGAGTCCGCGTGGCATTGGTTCTCATTGTTATACAGGCACGTGTCGACCGAACACAACGATACAAATCCTTCTTCCCTCATAACATACACCTCCTCTATGTTGACACGCCCTTACTGCTGCCTTGGCGTGAACGTGGCGCAATCGGCGTGGTCCTGGTCGAAGCTGACATTGACACTAGGGGCATGACACTGATTTTCGCGGTTAAACGCGCAATTTCTTACCATGCACATCGCCACGAGACCTTCTTCTCTCAACTCGATCACCTCCTGAGAAGTCGTCAAAAAAATACCCGAATGTCAGGGAGGCTAAACGAAGGCAGGGGCGGCGGGGGGCTTTGTAGGAATTGCGGTCAGGTCGCGGGCGGCAGGTTCTCAATAACCGCGCCGGCTTTAGCCGCCAGAAGCGCCGCGATTCTTTTTTCTTCTTCCGTAAAAACGCGGGCGCTCTCTCTTTCCGATACGACCAGGCAGCCATAGACTTCGCCGCGGACCATTATCGGCACGGCCATCACAGCCTTTTCACGATAGAAGCGCACGACCCACTTTTTGGCTTTTTGGTCTTTCTCGGCGTCGCTGACGGCGACAGGCCCTTTGGACCTGAACGCCTCCGCCGACACCGAAGAGGGGTCGTCTAAACTTATCCTTATCTTTTTGATATTAGGCCAGGCGTCAGGCGGCGCCCCGCACTGTCCGACCAGGCTTCGGGAGTGCATCTCGACAATAGCGACGCCGCTTGCCGAAGTATCGAGGACTTTATTGACGCCCTCGGTCAGAATCGTGAGAACTTCTTCTTCAGTTCGGGCCGATGCGATTTGCGTCACGATCGCCTGCTCTGACAGACCGATTTTTATTTCATGATCCATAGCGTATACAATGGGAGCGATTGAAATTTAACAAACGATATCACTGGGGTCGGGGCCGGTCAAGGAGCAAATATGGAGCGGCTTTTAACGGAATATCTCGGTTATGTGACCGTTGAAAAGGGTCTGGCGCACAACAGTTGCCTGGCCTATAAGCGCGATTTAACCAAGTACCTGGCGTTCCTGGACGACTTTGGCATATCAAAGATAGACGAGGTTTGCCCGGAAATCATCACCGGTTTTCTGGATGCCCTCAAGCGGGCCGGCCTGGCTCCCGCCAGCATCGCCAGGACTGTCGCTTGTCTGCGGGGCTTTCATAAGTTCCTTGTTCTTGAAGAAATGAGTTCAGTCAACCCGACGGAAGACTTGGTGACCCCCAAGAAGCCGCTACGCCTGCCGGGCGTTCTCTCGATCGACCAGGTCGAAGCGCTGCTGGCGCAATCTTTTCCAAAGACACCCGGCGGCTGCCGCGATCGGGCCATGCTGGAAACCCTCTACGCTTGCGGGCTTAGGGTCTCCGAATTGATCGGGCTCGACACCGGCGACCTCGATTTTGACGGCGGCTGCCTCATCTGCACCGGCAAGGGGTCTAAACAACGGCTTGTCCCCTTTGGCGGCGGGGCCGGGGAGGCGATTCAGGACTATCTTGCTCTGCGCTCGGTCTTGAGCAAAAGCAGATATCGGGAGACGGCATTATTCCTGAACGCCCGCGGAACGCGGTTGAGCCGTCAGAGCGGCTGGAAGATAGTGAAAAAATATGCCGCCAACGTCGGCATCACGCGGATATACCCGCACAGCCTGCGCCATTCGTTCGCCACGCACTTGCTAAAAGGCGGCGCCGACCTGCGGGCCGTTCAAGAAATGCTCGGCCACGCCTCGGTATCGACGACACAGATATACACCTCGCTCTCGCGAGACGACTTAAGAGAGATTTACCGGGAATCGCATCCGCGAGCTAGGTAGAGATACGCCTCGCCGCCAGCAACAAACCGATTATCGACTTGGCGTCGATGATTTCGCGGCGATCGATCATGGCCAGGGCTTCATCGAGCGGGATGATGACGCGCTCCATATCCAACTCTTCGTCGCCGTCGGGCTCCATCTCGCCGATCGCCGTGATTTCCGCCATAAATAGGTGAAACAGTTCGCTGCTATAGCCGGGGCTATTGTAGAACTCGGTCAGCTCGATAAGTTCGCGAAATTCGACACCGGCTTCTTCTTTCAGTTCCCGCCGGGCGCATTCGCCCGGCGGCTCGTCACGGTCCCGTTTTCCGGCCGGTATTTCCAACAGATACCCGCCGATAGCGTGACGATATTGGCGCACCAGAACAACTTCCCGATCAACAGTGACAGCCACGACCCCGACCGCGCCGGCATGTGTTAAGACCTCGCGCTCGCGGATATTACCGTCAGGCATGCGAACGTCATCGACACGGATCGAATAGATATGGCCCTGCCAGACTTCACGGGAACTTACGACTTGGTACTTATCGGTTGACTCGACGAAATCGCTCACTTATTGACACCTCATCCAATATCCTCTAGGAGCCTGTCTAAATACTACGCTCCGGCTGCAAATCCGGATGACGGCCGCCGATCTGCGTTGCGACTCCTTCGCGTACCTACAGGTACGCGGCGTCCTCACGCCTTGCCGGACGACTCGCCCTCCGAATTTTCGCTAACGTCGGGAGTAATTAGACAGGCTCCTAGGAATTCTATCGCTATTATCGCCGCCGCCCCGGCAGCTAAAAAAAAGGCCGGTTCCAGGTCCGGGCCCCGGCCCATAGTGGAGGCTTTGGGGCCGCCGTTTTCGGCGATTTTGCGCAGGGCCTCCAGAGTTATGTTATTGCCGACAAGACGAACGTCGTGACGCTTTTTAATGCCGGACTGCTCTATCCGCTCGTTTATTGAACCGGCAAAAACAGAGAGCGCATCGGGCAATTCCGGCACCGGGACGATCGCCGGCGCCAAAGCCGCGACTGTCAGCGCCGCGATCGTGTGATGGCTTAAGCCCAGATGACGCGGACGCGCGTCGGATTGGCTCAAACGCAGGGCGGCTATCGGGCGGCCGCTCAGGGCGGATGCGGCATTGATTATCTGCCCTTGCTCGATGCCGCTGTGACCGAGAGCCGTGCCGGTGCCGGCAATACCGGGGCCCATGGCGACGACCGCGACGTCGGCGTTGACGACGTATTTGGCGGCGGCCAGGGCGCTATAAATATTGACGGCCTCAAAATCGCCGCCAAAGGCCTGGCCGGCGGTGATTATCGCATCCAAATAGCCGTGAGCCCGCAGCCAGGCGGCGGTCTTACTGAACGCCGACGGCAAGGCCCCGCCGTCGGTCATTATATAAGCCACTCTAGCTTGCGGCTTGATTTCTTTGATTGTGACCGCTGTCGGCAGAAGTTGGCTATGCAGTTCGCAGGCGATGACCGGCAGGTTGTCGATGCTCGTGACATTTCTGAGAGCCTCATGATGAGGACTGTCTTCTTCCTCAACGGATAGACCGGCCGTCTGCAACGGCGTATAGCGCAACTTCATTAAATGCCCCGCACCCTGCGCCGCGCCCTCAGAATTTAACTCGCCCCGGCTTAAGTTCCAGAGGACAAAACCGTAGCCGCCTGTACCTAAGGACAGGTCGACCGCTGTGGTGTTAACGATCACCTTATCGCCGGCGGCGACCGGGCCGGTCAAGTTATCGTAGTTGATGGCTTTACCGGCTTGACCGCCGATCTCGACGGCGATCTCGATTGAGCCAGGTTTTGTCTCTATTATTTTCTGGACGATTGCTGTCTTGAAATTAATCATTGGGGTCACTAGAGGGGGTCTCCCCCCTTTATGTACCTACAACCCGGGCGATAGCCACCGCCAGTTTGGCGGCCAGCGTAAGTTGGTCGACAGATATGGATTCGCTGGTGGTGTGGGGGTCCATATAGCCGACACCAAGGTTGACGGTGGGGACACCTTGGCCGTTAAAAACATTGGTGTCACTGCCGCCGCCGGTGGCGGCGTAAGACGGTTTGACGCCGATAGCTTCCAGGGCCCGGCCCGCCCAGACGACCACCTCATCCTTGAGCGACAAGTTGAACCCGTCATATTCCCGGGCGACATTGACTTCGACCGTCGCCCCGAAAGCCTTGGCGGCCCGGTTGGCGGCTTGGACCATCCTGTCCGTCTGGCGGTTTAGCTTGTTTACTTTGAGGCTCCTGGCCTCGCCTTTTATCTCAGCTTTATCGGGGACAATATTGGGAGCCCGCCCGCCCTGGATGACACCTATGTTTGCCGTCGTTTCCCGATCGCGCCGCCCCAGGGGCATAGTCTCAATTGCGCGCGCCGCCGCCTGGATGGCGCTCACGCCCGTCTCCGGGCTGACACCGGCATGGGATGCCTTGCCGAAAAACACCGCGTCGATCGTATTCTGCCACGGCGCCATCGTGGTAATGTCGCCGACCATCCCGGCGGCGTCAAGGACAAAGCCGCACCGCCCGGTAACCAAGTCCCAGTCCAGGTTCTTGGCGCCGAGCAAGCCTTTTTCTTCACCGACTGTGAAGACGATGTCGATCGTGCCCACATCCGCGGGATCGGTCGCGATCACCTGCGCCATCTCCATAACAGCGGCGATACCCGCTTTATCGTCGGCGCCCAGGACCGTGTCGCCGCTCGCGCTGACAACCCCGTCGACCACTACCGGTTCGATGCCTGTGCCCGGCTCGACCGTATCGAGGTGGCAACTGAAAAATATCGCCGGCTTAGCCATATTCCCCGGGCGATGAGCGATCAGGTTCCCGGTATCGCCGCCGATTTTCGCGCCGGCGCCGTCGATCTTCACCTGCCAGCCGATAGCGGTCAGTTCCGCCGCCAGATAATCTACAAGTTTTTTTTCATTGAAGGTGAGGCTGTCGATGCGGACAATCTTAAGGAAGCCGGCCTGGAGCCGCTCTTGGTCAATCATGACTACCCGCCGCTGACTGCGACCGAGCGGTCTGGCCGGCGACTTTTACTGACGGCGGCATTAATAAACTCCCTGAACAGTGGATGCGGTTTTGTCGGTCGCGATTTGAATTCCGGATGGAACTGGCAGGCCGCGAACCAGGGGTGGTCGTCAAGCTCGATCAACTCGACTAATTTATTATCCGGCGACGTCCCGCTGAACTTCAAGCCTTTGGCCCCCAGCTCTTTGCGCCAAGAGTTGTTCACCTCATACCGGTGGCGATGGCGCTCGAGTACCAGTTTTTCTCCATAGGCTTCCTGGGCTTTCGTTCCCGGCTCCAACCGGCAGGGGTAACTGCCCAGGCGCATGGTCCCGCCCATATCGGCTACCTGGCGTTGGTCAGGCATTAAGTCGATGACCGGATAGGGTGTGGCCCGGTCGAATTCGGAGCTGCTGGCTTCATTCAGGCCCGCGACATTGCGGGCAAATTCAATGACCGCGCATTGCATCCCTAAACAGATACCGAGGAACGGCACTTTGTTTTCCCTGGCAAAGGTGACGGCTTTTATCTTGCCCTCGATACCCCGAACGCCGAAACCGCCGGGGACCAGAACGCCGTCGACCTCGTCAAGCTTAGCCTTTATTTCTTCGGGGGTGAGCCGTTCGGCATCGACCCAATTAACCTCGACATCGACGCCCGCGTTGAAACCGGCGTGCCTTAAAGCCTCGACCACGCTCAGATAGGCGTCGGGTAATTGCACATACTTCCCGACGATGCCGATTTTTATCTTCTCCTCGATGCTGCCGATCTTGTCGACCAGCCCCTGCCACTCCGTCAAGTCGATCGGACCGCAATCGAGCTTAAGACTCTCGACGACAATGTCGTCTATCCCCTCCGCGTGAAGCGTTAAAGGAACCTCGTAGATGTTGCCGACATCGACCGCGGAGATGACCGCTTCCGGTTCGATATCGCAGAACAAGCCGATTTTAGCCTTGACGGACTGGTCGATGGGCCGGTCGGAACGGCAAACGATAATGTCCGGCTGGATACCGATGCGCCGCAGCTCATTGACGCTATGCTGGGTCGGCTTGGTTTTTAGCTCGGATGGTCCGGCTAAATAAGGGATAAGCGTCAGGTGGACATAGAGCACGTTGTCCTTGCCTATATCTTTTCGAAATTGACGGATGGCTTCCAGAAACGGCAGGCTCTCGATGTCGCCGACCGTGCCGCCTACCTCAGTGATGATGACATCGGCGTCACCGGAGGTCAGGGCCAGTATCCGCTCTTTTATCTCGTTCGTGACGTGAGGAACGACCTGGACGGTGCCGCCGAGAAAATCTCCCCGGCGCTCTTTTGTCACCACGGACCAGTAGATGGATCCGGCAGTGACATTGCTGTCCTGACCCAGGCTTTCATCGATAAACCGTTCGTAGTGGCCGAGGTCGAGATCGGTCTCGGAACCGTCGTCGGTGACAAAGACTTCCCCGTGCTGAAACGGGCTCATGGTCCCCGGGTCGACGTTTAAATAAGGATCGAGTTTTTGGATGGTTACCTTAAGGCCGTGGCATTTGAGAAGGCGTCCGATAGAGGCGGAAGTGATACCTTTGCCCAGCGATGAGACGACACCACCGGTGACAAAGATATGTTTCGCAAGTCCTCCAGCGCGCAAGTCATTTTTCGCCGGAATCGCCATCTACGTTCTTACCCTCGTCACTGCTTTAACCCCAGCTCGTCCAGTTGTTTCAGTATCGGCGCCTTTTCAATAAAATTGCTGATAGAGTACTTCTCCGTTATGAGGTGCAAACCAACTAAAACACCCAAAATAACTAGATTTGCGGTCTCCGACAAGTTAATCACAAAAGCAAAACCAAGGATAGCCCCTAAAGCGTTCGATCCGGCATCCCCCATCATCGAATGCTCTTTCAGGTCCCCCCAAAGCAGGCCCGCCACCGGCGGGATTATCAGGCCCCAAAAACCCCAAAAGGACGACGACCAGGTCGCGATGAAAGTGGCCGCCGTCGCCAAGCTGAAGACCTTTATCGCCCGTCCCGGGCGCAGATCGAAGAGATTGGCGGCATTCATCGATAATGTCAGGACGGCCGCGTTGGTCAAGAAGACGATGATGTTGGTCGAGACAAAACCGGCGATTATCACAGCGATAGCGAAGCCGACGATCGCTTTGAGCGTGCCCGTAGTCATGATGCCAAACCGCAACTGAGAGAAGTGGCCGCGCAAACCGCCGATGACACGGTTGCCTATCAGATCATCGATGAAACCGACAAAAGAAGTCGTCACCACCAACGCCAGGAGGGCTAACAGTTCGGTCGCGTTGATATGTCCCGGGGACCTGGCAAAGACCTGGATCATAGTGACAGCCGTCGCTGTCAGCACAACCGTCGGCAAAAGCAAGCCGAACGAATTGACAACATATCGCTTGCGCCAGTTAGGCTTAGTGCAGTTGGCCCCGCTTAACAAGCGCATGACCGGCCCATAAAGGATGAGTGTCAGAACGGTCGAGACAATCAGCGTTGAAATAAACAGCGGCTCTCTCCTTCTTTAAGTCTCGCTTGCATTTTAGCGGAAATCTTCAAGCATCATGTCGATTTTTTAGAACTTGCCGATAGATCATTTCCGTCCGCTCCACTACTCGGTCGAGAGTAAACCGTTCTTTAACCCTAGCCAACCCGGCTGCGGCCAGTTGGCGCCGCTTGCCTTCATTGTCGGCCAAGCTCTCGATCGCCCCGCGCAAGCCGGCGACATCGCCCGAAGGCACCAAAACACCGCTTAGGCCGTCTTCTATTATTTCCGGCACACCGCCGGAATTAGCGGCAACGACAGGCAAGCCGGCCGCCATAGCTTCCAATATTACCAGGCCAAACGGCTCATTCTTGGATGGGAGACAAAATATGTCCGACAATGCCAGCAAGGGTTTCGTGTCGGCAACCCGCCCTAAGAGCCAAATATTGGCCTCGAGTTTCCGGTCTTTTATCGACTTCGAAAGTTCGTCAAAGAGAGGTCCGTCGCCGACGATGATGACTTTTAAATTCGGCCTGGTCGGGATCGACCGCGCCGCCGCTTCTACCAGAAGATCGTGCCCTTTCCAATCGACCAAACGACCGATCGAGACGACGACAAAATCTTGGGTCATAAGACCAAACCGCGCGCGTAAATCCGCCTTCGTTCCCGGCGGCCGGCGCCATTTGTCTATATCGATACCATTGTGTATCACGGAGATTTTTGACGACTCAAAGAGTTCGGTATCGACTAAGCTCCTTTTCAGGCTATCGGAGACGGCGATTATTTTGTCGGAGTGGGCGGCCAGGCGGCGGTCTATTAAGCTCGCGGCCGCTTTTTTCAGCCGCTTCGCATTTTGATAAATTAGAAAGTTGTGAACGGTGACGACAGTCACCGGCACTCCGGCCAAGGACGCGGCAATGCCCCCGACCAACGCGGTTTTGTTGCCGTGGATGTGAAGAATATCCGGCCGCAGCCGCCTGAGCAGCCGGGCGAGTCGGACGATGTTGATCAAGTCGGTCGGGCTCAGGCGGTCGCTTATAGGCACTTGATACGAAGCGGCATCGATCAACTTTAGTTTTAACTCCAGCGTCTCATTAGGCGGAGCGATCACAGCCACGGGATAGCCTTTCTTGCTCAGGCCGCCGACGAGCTCAAGCACATGGTTTTGCATGCCGCCCGTCGCCGGTCTGATCAAATGAACGATAAAAGGCAAGTTTTCCATGTCAGCCCGCCGATGCCCGATCGCCGACTTCAAGATAAAGCATGACCATCAAAAGATAGCCAATAACTATGGCCAGTATCGCGATGCCGGAATCGTTGCCAAGAGCGCCCGCGACGCCGCCCGCCAGGCCGGAGACGAGGGCCAGGCCGGCGTTAGGATGCCGCCGGGCCGCCCAGGTCAACCCGCGCCGGCCCGACTGGACCTGCCAAATAATCAACGCGGCCAGAAGGCCGATAATGACATAGGACCAATGGCTAAAGTTAAAGACCGCTACATTTAGCATGACTTTGCGCTTGACGAGCGCTAAAAATACTGCCGGAGTCCCGCTATTGATTTGCCGCAGCAACTGCCCCAGATGCGTCGGCTCTGGGGGAAAGACGGCATCGATGACGGCCAGAGCGCCTAGGGCGGCCACTGTGGTTACAGCGGCCAAGGCAGCCTGGGCCCACCGCGGTCTCCGGCTGTAAAGCCCGCAGTAGGCAAGAGTAAGCGCCGGGGTCGTCATGATGATGCCGCCTGTGTTGGCCCCCAGGCCGCCGTATCCGACCATGAAAACGATAAATGCAAAAAACGCCGCTAACGGGAAACGCGGAGTTTGAGGATCCCCGCCGCGTTTTTCCAACCCCAGCAAGACCGCGACCAGGACCGCCGGCACAAATACCGATAAGAATTCGTTTCCGATGCCATAGAAACGGCCGCCGGTGATAGCTGTATAACCGAATGCCGACTTGGGCTCGGCCGGACCGCCGGCAAGTAGATTCACCATCACGAACACGGCTGTCGTCCCCGTCAGGAAAATGAGCGGAGATAGCGTTCTTTCAGGCAGAAGCCAGGCAATAATGGCGAAACTCAAGGCCACGATCATAATTGTGATGACATAAACCAGTTTGGCGCTAAAGCTAAAAGGCAACAACGGGCCGATGAATATCCCCAGCGGCAGGCTTAACATCAACAACAGAGCCAGCCGGACCGCCTGGTAGGCGCGGGATAACAGCCCCGGCGCCAAGACGAGACCCAGCACAATGAGAGCCAGCAACGCTCCTTCAGCATAGCTATAGCTCAAGATAATGCCTTTAGACATTTCCTCGGCCAGTAGGTGGTCATGGGCCAGCGCCGCCATTTGACTGAAAGCGGCTTCACCGGGAAGCGAAGTCATCGGCCGCCCGATGGCGCCCTCGCCCAACTTCACGCGAAAAAAACCAGCCAGAGTCGGCGCGATATCCGTGGTCGTCACAAGTCCGGACCGCCGGGTCGAAGGTGAGCTCAGTTGCCCGGGCTTAATATCTTTGCCGGCAACGATTATCGGCGTCAGCGCCCGGCCCACAGAGCCATCCCGTTTCAACGGCGGCGACGGCCCCACAACGATGAGCAGGTCGCGCGAAAAGTCGAGGCGCCGCGCGATCAGGCCAATAAACCTGTCCGCATTACTGATCGCGGTATACTTAAGCAACCAGGCGCTTGAGCGGTCAAGGCCCAGACCGCTAATATCGGCGCGACGGGTATCGCCGGTTTCGATGACAATCAGCCCCGGCCGCGCGTACTGTGCTATGGCACCCAGGAGCCGCTCGTAGTCCGTCCGCATCTTCAAATCCAGTTTGGCGCGGCGGCTGGATGTTCCGGCAAGAATGCGTCCCGAGGTCTCTCCCGCAGGCGGCGTCCCGTTTTCATCGACTCCGATCAAGGCAACTTCGCGCCCGAAGATATATGCTTTATTGCGCTGATCAACCGCGTCAGCGTTACCAAAAGCGGCGATATTCAGACCGCGGCGCCGCAGAGCTGTCGCCAACGACCCGATTTTGGCGCCGTAGCCGGTTCGCCGGTTCAACGCGGCCAGCGCTCTGAATCTCGCCTTACTTAAGGGGTATCCCATCGTCCCCTCGCCATCGGCGCGTGTACCCGTCCCGATAGTCAGATATGAACGCAGGCTCGTCGTCTCCGGTTTAGCCGTCCGGTTGCTGAGCAGACCGATGCTCCCCCTCTTCGCCAATTTCTTTAGGTTTGGCGCGCCGGCCTTGGCTAGGTCCGCCCAAGTAACCTTATCTATGATGATGATGACCGCGCAAGGGCGTCCGAAAGTCGGAATCCGCTGGTCCGCGCCGGCCTGCTGCGCGAGCGAAACCAGCGATACCGCCAGAGTGGCGGCGAAGAAAAGGAGTTTTTTATTCATCGGTTTCAAGTATACCAGTCTTGCAATCAAGCGGGCGCAGACCCTGCCGGCGATAGATAAAAAACCGGCTTCTGCTATCATATCTGATTAATGAAGAAGATAGCCGTCATTCTTGTCGCCTCCCTGCTGCTAATGTTGGCGGCGACCGCCTCATCGCCCGGCCGCGACAGGCAGACCGGCAGGCGACGGGTCATAGTCATCATAGCCAACGGCATAAGCACCGGAGATCTGGTGATCGACGGCGCGCCAAATATCAAGAAAAGCCTGAGGAGCCGGGCCGCCGTCGGCTTAATGAATGCCCGCGCCGCTAAATCGGCGGCCAATGCATCAGGCAGCTATCTCTCGATCGGCGCCGGCGCCAGGGCGAACGCAGGCAGATTTGGCCATCTGGCCGTGGATCGCGGCGAGACCGTCCGGTTTCAAGGAATTCTCCAAAAGCTCCCGCTACGCGGGGGAGGCCTGGTTTTCAGCCCCGGTTATCCGGAGATGGCCCGCTTGGCGGCCAAGCTTTCCTACCAGGCCACGCCGGGTACTCTCGGCGACCTTCTCCGCCTGGGGGGTATCAAGCGCTCTGTCTTTGGTAACGCGGACACGCTCGGCGCCTATCACCGCGAGATAAACTTGATCGCCATGGATAAAAAGGGAGCAACGGACTTTGGCAATGTAGCCAAGCCCGTTGACACACCCGCTCAGGCACTGAGTACCATCGAGCAAGGGTTGAAGAAGAGCCAATTTGTCGTCTTAGAGTATGCTCCGACATCCAGGGTCGATTCCCTTCGGGATTTTCTGAGCGATAAGGCAGTGGCTTACCAACGCCGGCAACGGCTGCTGGAAATCGATAGAATATTCGGCAAGCTGCTGGTTAAATCTGCGGACAACCGCACGATGATAATCTTAATAACCCCCTCACCCCCGATCGAGCTGGCGAAATCAGGAGCGTTGCAGACACCCTTGGTCGTCGCCGGCCCCGGATTTAGGGGGTTACTCGACTCCGCCGGCACCAGATGGCCGGGCCTGGTCACAAACGGCGACATCGCACCGACGATATTGGACTTCTTCGGACTGTCGGTACCGGCGTATCTGCCGGGAAGGATATTGGCATCGGAACCATCGCCCGACCCGCTGGCAGCTATCGATTATATCGCCCAAAAATCGTTGGTAAACAATGGCGCCAGATCTATCTTGCTGAGCAGCTATATTACTGTGGCGATCGGGGCGATAATAGCGGTCGTTATTCTCCTTCTCTTCTGGCCGCTGGCGGCGCGCATCGTCTACCTGCAACCCTTGCTGCTCGGCTTGATGTTTATGCCTTTGGTGATGCTGATAAGTAATTCTGTCGCCTATCCGACGCCTTGGCTGCCGATTACCTTGATACCGGCGGCCGCGCTGATCTGCGCCTTGGTGACGTGGTTGCTCTGGCGCGACCAGCCATTATTGGCCCTGGCGGCGCCCTGCTTCTTGACCACACTTGTAATCCCGGTCCAGCTGCCCTTCGGTTCTATTTTGGAGCGCAACTCCGTCATGGGGATGAGTTCGATAATCGGGGCCCGGTTTTACGGCATCGGTAATGAATACACCGGTGTCTTTCTGGGCAGCGCCGTCATCTGCCTCACGGTCTGGTTGACGTTGAGGCCGCAAGGCCGAAACCATGCCGCTGCCGCCGCAGCGACCCTCTTTATCATTATCACTCTGATCGTCGGCTGGCCCACACTTGGCGCGAACGTTGGCGGCGCTTTGGCCGCCGTCACCACCGGCATTGTCGCAACGTTTTTGTTCCGCGACACGCGTCTGGCCGCCAAGCATTTGTTCTATGTCGCGATCGGGATGGTCGCGGTCATAGCCGTGATCTTGGTAACCGACTATTTAGGGTCCAGCTCGTCGCATACGGCACGGGCCGCGACATTGGTCGGCGGCGGCGGCATGAGCCAGGCGTTAATGATCATCACCAGGAAATTATCGACGAACTTTATGCTTATTACCCATTCTTCCTGGACTAAGATCATAGTCGCCGCGGTCGCGGCGGTAGGAGCGCTCCAATTGGGCGCCCGCCAAATCTATGACTATGTCTATGAAAACTACAAGTTGATGCTGGTGGGATTCAAAACAATTGCTTTGGGCGCTATCGCCGCTTTAATCTTCAATGACTCCGGCGTGGTCATGGCAGCGTTGATGCTGATCTACGCTATTTGCGGTTGGTTGTACCTGATGCTCTTCTCAGCCCAATCATCCGCTTCGCCAAAACCATAACGACGGCAGCAAACTGACGGCCTCGATGTCTGAAGCCCGCGACATTGCGTCCCGTTTCGTTATGGCTCATCGCTGTATCGACCTCAACCACTTTAAAGCCGCGCCGCAATGCGTCTATGGTCAGACCGGTTTCCATGCCATAGCCCGGGGCCAAGCCGCCGACGGCGCGCCAAAGCCCGGCCTTGAGCGCCCGCTGTCCCGATAGCGGCGACTTTACCTCAAGGCCGCCGAGCCGCTTTATCCCCCAGCGCGCCAGCCCCTTTACCAGGCCAAAGCCGCCTTTTTTCTTAGGCTTTCCGAATGCGGCAATGACCATATCGGCTCGACCTTCGATTAGCGGGACAATTAGTTTCGACGCTTCATTGCTGGTCGCGCCGAGGTCGGCGTCGATAAAGAGCAGGATATCTTCGTCCCCGGGATTCAATCGCCGAAAAGCTTCGTTGACGGCGCCGCCTTTACCGAGGTTCTTGGAGATTGTCAGGACCGTCGCCCCCGCGGCTGTCGCCTTGATCGCTGTCCGGTCGCGACTGCCGTCATCAACGACCACCACGTCAACGCCTTCGATCGCGCCGATCAACCCGTCAACTGTGGCCTCGATTATAGCTTCTTCATTGAAAGCCGGGACCAACGCGATAACACGGCTGGTCACGGTATCAATTTATCGGCCGTCGACTTGGTCCCGAAATTGGCGGTTACGTCCTTGTTTTCCAATAAGTAGACTAAGGAAATCATACCGGGCACGGTTTCAACATCATCAACAGTGCTGACATCGCGCAACTTGTAAGCAGCCACACGTGACGGTTTAGTAATACTTGTCTCGACCCCGATGACACGTTTATCGCCGAGCTGCGTAAGGGCTTCGATCAGGAAAGCGTCACGATTACCGACCTTCTTATCGGCGGGCGCCAAGACCACAATGTTATCGACCGGCAACGCGCCGGCATCTATCTTTACCAGGCCCATCGCCGATAACTCATCGATTAAAGCCGGTGACTCTTTACCCGCTAATTCCGCCGCCAGACGGGGCCAAAATAGCCTTTCGAAATCGCCGCCCTGGGCATCTATGGCCCCGAACTTCTCCCCCAGCCGAGTCACCAGGTCCTTATCGGCGAAATTCAGGCCATCCGTCTTAAGACTGAGCATAAACGCTTGTGCGCCCGCCGTCTCCAACGCTTTCTTTATCCCATTGACCGTATCATCCTGCCCATCCCGCATCGTGACGATCACGATCTTGCTGCCGAGCAGGCGCTTCCTGATCGCTATAGGAAGGACTTCGTTTTGAAAACCTCGGAGTTCATTGACTTCAGCGCGGAGAGTGACGTTGGTTTCATTTATTTTTTTTATGTCATTGCGGATGCTCTCAACCAGCGTTTCCTGGCGGTCGGCCAGAACACCTGTGTCAGCCACTAACGAACCCAGGAGAAGACCGACGGTGAGCGCCAGAAAGACCGCAACCAACGAGGCTATATGGTATCGCATGTCAAACATTTCAGTGGATAGAATAGCAGAAAAGCAGCCGCTTAAGTAGGGTCAGGTCTTGCAATCACGCATTTCTATCCTTGACCTCTTGTTTTGCAGCCATTCGGCTAACTGTTGAATAGTGCACGTGCAAGTGTCCGGCAATCTCTTTCATGGTGTAACCCCATCCGCGATAGGCATCATAAACACCTGCCTGGTCTTTTCTATGCTTGATTATGTTCGCAAGAGGCGGTTTTGGATCTGGCCGCTGGGCTTTGGGTGTTTCACTTAACATCTCATCCGGAAGATCGAGCGTATGTTTTGCGACAAACTGATCGCCGCCCAGAAATATTTGGGCATTTACATCTGCAAGGATGGATTTGGCGCCAATACCATCGTAGATGAAAGTCTTAAAGCTTTTTCGTGCTTCTCTTTTTCTTACACCAAATTGACTGAGTACAAGGTCGCTTGCTAGCAGGTTGCTTCCTTTAGCGGCGTCGATAGTTTCCAGGAAACTGGTATAACGATATTCTTCGGGCCGAGCGCAGATTTGCGCACGTACCGGATTTAAGACTACATAGCGGATAACTTCAAGAAGATAGAGCTCGCGCTCGATCAAAAAGGCTTTAAATCTCCCCTGAAAAAGGTGACCGGTTTTTTTCTTTTGTCGATTAGATACCTGAGCCCAAATTCCGTTTAGCTGCCTCATCCCTTTCGAAAGATTTGGTTTAGGCGTTTCGATTACCAGGTGATAATGGTTATCCATCAGGCTATAAGCGTAAGACAGCCAGCTAAATCGCTCAAACACCGATGATGCTATGCATAAAAACTTGTCCTTATCTTCACTGCCTTCAAATATTTTTTGGTCGCCGTTTCCTCTTGAAACAACATGATAGACGGCGTTGGGATATTCAAGCCTCAGGGGTCTTACCATAACTCAAGGTAGCATAAGGAAATGTGTCATTGCAAGACCTGACCCCAGACGACTGCCAGACGACTGACCCCAGACTCTCACGCGCTCACAGCCCGAGCAGCAACTTCAACTTCATGAGCAAAGTCGAAAGATAAAGCCGGGCTGGAGTCTTAATTACGACCACCGTGATAGTGGTCAAGGCGGCAAAGATGAGGACAATGAAATGAGAGAGTTTCGGCGAGCTCCGATAGAGTTGATTGACGCCTTTAGCGTCGAGCAAGCGATCTCCGACTTTGAGACGAGCCAGAAACGTGCTGGCCATGCCTTCGCGACCCTTGTCAAGGAACTCGACCAGGTGGCCATGAGTGCCGACGGCGACGATCAGCTCGGCGCCCATCTGGTGGGCGATTAGCAGCGCGATATCTTCGCTGGTCCCTCCGGCCTGCAATAAGCTATGCTCGACACCAAGCTCCTCGAGCCTCGCCTTACCCGGGGCCCGTCCGTCCGTATAAGCGTGACAAATCAGCTCGGCCCCGCATTTCAGGGTCAGGTCCGAGACACTGTCCATGTCGCCAACTATCATGTCCGGACGCAAGCGCTCTTCCAGCAGCGCATCGGCGCCGCCGTCGACGCCGATCAAGACCGGGCGCATCTCGCGGATATAGGAGCGCAAGGCCGCCAGATCGGCTTTATAATCGTAGCCGCGCACTACCACTAAAGCATGGCGACCCGAAAAAGGCGTCTTTATCTCGGGCAGGTCCAGCCCGCCCAGATAAGTCCCTTTCTCCTTGCTGACGTAGTCAAGCGTATTGACCGCGAACTTCTCTAACTGAGCGCTGATAGAGCTCCTGGCTTCCTCCATAACCGAGCGGATCTTGTCGGCGTCGAGCGCCTCGCCCCTAGCGACCACTCGACCGTTTTTGCTGACATTGCCGGCGTCCACCGCGACCGTGTCCCCATCGGCAACCCGATCGAATATCTCGCGCCCGACATTGTCTATCAAGGTTATCCCGGCCGCCGCCAATAAAAGTGGGCCGGTATTCGGATACCGGCCGGAATTGAATTGGTCGGCGTTGATGACGGCGCGGACATTTTTTTCCAGAAGAGATTCAGCCGAGACTTCGTCGAGATCGAGATGGTCGATAATCGCGATCTCTCCGACCGACAATCTCTTGACCAGATTTTTAGTCCGTTTATCCAAGCGGGCGACAGCCTCAATCGGCGCGCGTCGCAATTGGCTTGGCTTCAATCGGATTGGCTTGGATGTGGACATGAGTAACCGCTTCACCTAAATATTGATCGATTTGTGAGCTTATTCCCAACGTGCGCACATTCGCTAACGGGGTCACCCCCGCTTCGACTTTCTGACCGGCGACGACGGCCGGCTTATCGATATGCACCAGCGCTATCTTAAAGCCCGGGTAGCCATCGGCGATTATGTCGATGCGAACATCATTAATGCGACCATACAACAAATACGGCGTTACTTCCAATACACGCCCCGTAACCGGACTCTTCACGACAGAGCCGACCTTTAATGCGATGTCGACCGACGAATCGAGGGCCGATCCCCGGCCTCGAGCCGCCATGACAAAAGCGGGCAGACCGCCGGAGCGAACAGCCGCCATCACCGCTTGGGTCGTCGCTTGACCCATGGAATTGATCGCCGGAACCAGCGACAGAGCGTGCGTGTTATAGGCCTGATGGTAGCCGATTGTAATGATTTCCTTTTGAGGAGCCGGCAAGGCCAGTGTCAGCAGAGTGCCGCCAACCGTGGCGAACGGCACAGGCTTGAGACGAGGCCTGACAACCGTTTGCGCCGCGGCGCGATGAGCGGCCGCTCGACTCTTGATAGATGATTTAATCGGAACGATATAGCCAAAAAGCAATACCACGACTGCCAGGACGCCGATAGCATAGCGCCCGCGGCGTCGACGCCTGGACCGTGTATCCAGCCGATTGAACCGCTGCCGCTCGGGCCGGATATAATCGTTCACAAGACCGCTGCCGACTTCTTCGCCATCGCTTGACTGACCAGCTCGCGCGCGTATTCGACCGATATCTCCGATTCATCGAGAGCGCCGCCAAGCCGCGACAGCTCTCTTAAGCGATCGGCTCCCGAAACCGCCTTTACGCTCATCAATGTTCTACCGCCGGTCTCGCTCTTCGCGACCGCCAGATGATGATCGGCGAAAGCCGCTATTTGAGCCAGGTGGGTAACGCAGACAACCTGATGGCGCCGGCCAAGCGCGCCGAGTCGCTCGCCGACTTTAACCGCCGTCTTTCCCCCGATGCCCGCGTCTATCTCGTCAAAAACAAGTGTCGGCGTAGCGTCGGCCCCGCCGAACACCGTCCGCACGGCCAACATGACGCGCGACAACTCGCCGCCGGAAGCTATTCGCGCCAGAGGGCGCGGCGGCTCCCCGGCGTTCGCGGAAAAAAGCCACTCGGCCGATTCAGCGCCCTGCTCGTGCCAGTTCCCGTCGCCGACATCGCGCCGGGCGAAATCGACCGAGAATTCAGCGCCGGCCATCGCCAATTCCCGAAGTTGCGCGCGGACAAGTCCGGCGAAGCGCTCGCCGCCCTCTTCACGAGCTAGGCTCAAGGCGCGGGCGGCCGCGTTCACGTCCGCGCCTAGTCGTTCCAGGACCTCCGCCGACTCTTCACGGGCGGTATCCGCGCCGGAGATTTCAGCCAGCTCACGTTCGGCTGAATCCAGATGATCTATCAGTCCTTCGATCGTCGACCCGTATTTTTTCTTAAGGTCAGTCAAAGCGAACAAGCGCTCCTGGCAGAACTGGAGCCCGCCTTCATCAAAGTCCAACTCCTGACAATAATCTCTTAAAGCACAGCCGGCCTCCGAAAGATGAACTCCCGCAGCTTCCAGCCAATCAGCCACTTGCCTTAAATCCTCGTCGGCGTCAAGGACCCGGCCGATCTCTGCCAACGCCGTCTGAGCGCCGTCGATAGCGGAATCGTCGATAGCCCGGCGGGCTTTCTCGACTGCTTCGAATATCCTGGCGTAACTCTTCATCCGGTTGACTTTGGTCTCCAGCTCTTCGTCTTCTCCAGCGGTCAGCTTCGCCCCGCTCAATTCTTTTATCTGCCAGGTCAATAAGTCGATCCGGTCGCCCCGGGTCGCCGCGGCGGCCTGCATTTCGGCTATCTCCCGGCGCTTGCGGCGATATTCCTCCCGCAACGCTTGATATGCTTGCTTGGCGGCCCGGAGGCCGGCGCCGCCAAAACGATCGATCAACTCAAGATGTCTGGCGGCATTGAGTAGAACCTGGTGTTCGTGTTGGCCGTGGATATCGAGAAGGGAATCACCCGTCTCGCTAAGTTGACCCGTGGTCGCCGGCCGGCCGTTTATAAAAGAGCGGCTCTTGCCGTCCCGGCTTAGAAGCCGGCGCAAAGCGAACTCGCGCCCGTCATCCAGTAAAAAGAGGCCGCTGATCTCAGCAGCGCTCTCTCCCTGCCGGATGCGGGAAGTATCAGCCCGCCCGCCGACCAGCAGGTTTATCGACTCGATGATTATGCTCTTTCCGGCCCCGGTCTCGCCGGTGATGATATTCAACCCGGGTTCCAACGACAGGGACAATTCGTCAATGAGAGCGAAGTTATTTATCGTTAATTCAGCCAGCATGGATTCCTGCTTTCGCAGGAATGACATATACGACATCCTGCATCCTGCATTCCGGCATCACGTCAGATTCAACCACTTCTTTAGCTTTTCACTTAGCGCCTGGTAAAACCCCGGCCCGTTAAGGCTGACAAACTTACATCTATGCTCGGCCAGGGTTATTTCAATATCGCCGACATCGCCCAAGCCTTCAAGGGCAATGCCGTCGATGCTCACCCCTACCTTAGCGCCCGCCTCGGTCAGAACAGGCTTTATCGTCACTTTGTCGCGATGGTTAAAGACAAGACTGCGGTTGTTAAGTGAATGCGGACAGATGGGCGTCAACACGTAGGCTTCGGTCGTGGGCGCGATTATCGGCCCGCCCGCCGATAGCGAATAAGCAGTCGAGCCTGTGGGCGTAGCCAAGACGACGCCGTCGGCGGCATACCGGCAGAAGAGCTCATTGTTAACGAAAACATCCAATTTGACGAGCCGCCCGAACTCCTCCCGTCCGATCAAGACATCGTTCAGGGCCAAGCGGTCTATCGCCCTCCCCCCGGCCGCGTTGACGCGCGCGTTGAGCATGTGCCTCTCGTCGACATGAAAATCCCCGGCATGGATACGCTCTAGCGCCGATTCGAGGTTTTCAGGCATAACCCACATCAGAAAACCCATCTCGCCCAGATTGACCCCGACCATCGGCACAGTCTGTTCACCCATTAACCTGACGGCCCGCAAAGCGGTGCCATCTCCGCCCAGAGCCACGGCCAGGTCGGCCCCGTCAAAGAGTTCGTTATCCGGGACACCGAATTCAGACAGGCCCAAGCCGGCGGCTTCATCGATAGGCACCGTTATGGCGATCTTACGTTGATTCAGCCAATCGACTAAGCGCCGGGTGATCTCAGGGACCCTCGGCTTATTGACATAAGGAATGATTGCGACTTTTTTCATTGATTAGCGGTGTCTTCTTCCGTCTCCGGCTTTATCAAAGCTTCCCGCGCCTCTGCGACTACCTGAGAGATTAAATTACCGACCATTTCGATAGAATAACCGACAGAGGGCTTTTTGGACAGGTGCAACCAGTATTCGATGTTGCCTTTAGCTCCGACGATCGGCGACCAAGTCATGCCGGCAAGGGATAGCCCGCTGCCGATAAAGCGCCGCGACAGAGCTGTCAAGACCTCAACATGGAGTTGCGGATCCTTAACAATCCCGCCCCGACCCACTTTGCCCTTGCCGACCTCGAACTGCGGCTTGACCAAGGCGACGATCGTACCGTCGTCTTTCAGGCACCGCGCAACCGGCGCCATGACCAGAGTCAGCGAGATAAACGAGAGATCCAAACTGGCAATATCAGCTAAACCCGATAGCATTTCGGGCGTTAAGTACCGCAAATTGACCCGCTCAAGCACGTCAACGCGGTCATCTTGGCGCAACTTCCAGGCCAATTGGCCGTAGCCGACATCGACCGCTATCACCCGGGCCGCGCCCCGCTTAAGCAGACAATCCGTAAAGCCGCCGGTGGAAGCGCCGGCATCGAGGGCCGTTAAGCCGGCTACGTCAAGTTTGAAGTCGTCTAAGGCCTTGGCTAATTTCATGCCGCCGCGCGAAACGTAATCTAAATCGCCCGGCCGGTAATCGATCCGGGCGGCTAACTCAACCAGTTGGGCGGGCTTGACCGATATTTGGCCGTCGACCCTGACTTCCCCGGTAATGATGGCGGCATAAGCTTGATTTCGACTTTGAACCAAGCCCAGCTTAACTAAGAGCCGATCGAGCCTCTCTTTTGTCATAATGTTTCAGAATAGCGACGATTTTTTCCGTGAGCGAGGCGGCGTCCAAACCGACCTCCTTGAGTAGGCAATCTACTGTGCCGTGGCTGACAAAATAATCCGGCAACCCGAAGTTGACCAGTCGGCAATTGCCGATGGAAGCTACGACTTGCGCAACAGTTGCCCCATATCCGCCGACAATGCTATTGTCTTCAATCGTGGCCAGAAGTTCATGAGTGCCGGCCAAATCTAAAATCAATTCCGTATCCAGAGGTTTAACAAACCGCGCGTTGACCAGAGTGCAATCGATACCATACTTTTTCAGCTGCTCGACCACTTCCCGGCCGATAGAGACCATGCGGCCGACCGCCAACAAAGCCACTTGGCTGCCCGCGACCAGGACCTCGGATTTTCCGATCGGCAGCGGCGTAAAGTCGTTTTCGACGGCCGCCCCCGGACCGCTTCCGCGCGGATATCTGATCGCCGCAGGGCGGTTGCAGCTTAAAGCTGTGCCCAGCAAACGCTGCAATTCAGGCTCGTCTTTTGGCGCCATTACCAGCATTTCCGGCATATGGCTCAAGTAAGACAGGTCGAAAGCGCCATGATGGGTGGGACCGTCGTCACCGACCAGACCAGCGCGGTCAAGAGCGAAGACGACCGGCAGCCCCTGCAAACAGATGTCCTCGATCAATTGGTCGTAAGCCCGCTGCAGAAACGTCGAATAAATTGCGACAACCGGCTTTAGTCCGGACTGGGCTAATCCGGCCGCGAAGGTGACCGCGTGCTGTTCGGCGATGCCGACATCGAAGAACCGCCCCGGATGGACTGACGCAAAGAGATCGAGGCCGGTGCCTTGCGCCATGGCGGCACTGATAGCCACGATCTTTTGGTCTTCGATAGCCAGGCGCGCCAACCCGGCGCCAAAAATCTGTCCATAGCTGGGTAAGACCGCTTTCTTCTTTATCGCCTGGCCGGTCTTAATGTTAAACGGGCTGGTCCCATGGAACCGGTCCGGATGAGCTTCCGCCGGCTTGTACCCCCGCCCCTTCTTGGTAATGGCGTGGACCAGTATCGGCCCCGCCAGCGGCTTAGCCATCATCACCGCTGTCTTGACCGCTTCGATGTCGTGCCCGTCGATCGGGCCGATATACTTGATGCCGAGTTCCTCAAAGAGCATCCCCGGCACGAGAAATTGTTTTAACGCGGTCTTCCAGGTCTCGCCGAAGTTGACCATCTTTTCACCGATGCCCGGGATCCGCCGCAAACCCTGCTCGATATCGTGGCGAAAACGGTTGTATGCCGGCTCGAGCCGGATGCGATTAAGATAACACGACAGAGCGCCGACATTGCCGTCGATCGACATCTCATTGTCGTTAAGGATAATGACCAGATCGGTCTTAATATGGCCGGCTTGATTCAAGGCTTCAAAAGCCATCCCGCCGGTCATCGAGCCGTCGCCGATAACGGCCACGACCGTTTCATCGCCTCCCTGCTGGTCCCGGGCGATCGCCATGCCCAGCGCCACGCTGATCGAGTTGCTGGCATGGCCCGTGTCGAAACAATCGTGAGGGCTCTCGCCGCGCTTGGGAAAACCGCTTATCCCGCCATACTGCCTCAGGGTCGAGAACTCTTTGAGCCGACCGGTCAGGAGTTTGTGGACATAGGACTGATGGCCGACGTCCCAGATTATCTTGTCTTTGGGACTATCCAATGCCAAATGCAGCCCGATAGTCAGTTCCACGACACCGAGGTTCGGCGCCAGATGCCCGCCGTGCTTTGAGGTGACGTCGATCATTTCATCCCTGATCTCCTGGGCCAGCCGGGTCAGTTGTTCACCCGAAAGCTCCCTTAGGTCATGGGGCGAAGCCAGCTCGTCAAGAATACGACCGGCCATATTAAGATGTCCGCCTTAAGACAAAATTCGCCATATCAACCAATCTATCTGTTCTAAACCGCGCTCCGGACAAGGCCTCGATCGCCCTGGCAGCGGTTGCTTGGGCCTCTTCTTGAGCTCTATTTACCCCAAGCTGGCCCGGAAAAGTGGTCTTACGATTGTCCGCGTCCCGCCCGACGTGTTTGCCGACACCATCGGTCGAGCCGACTACGTCCAGGATATCATCGATTATCTGAAAAGTAAGCCCCAAATGCCCGGCATACTCGGAGATCGCTTCGATCTGTGCAAAGGAGCCCCCGCCTAAAATGGCACCGCATCTGGCGGCTGCCGTTATAAGCGACCCGGTCTTGTGATTGTGGATATATTCTAAGGTAACACGATCCACGCTCAGACCGGTCGCCATAATATCCGCAACCTGGCCGCCGACCATGCCGTTGATGCCGGTAGCGACAGCCAGTTCTTTCAAAGCTTCCAGCAACGGACCCGGGTCCGTACATTTACTCTGCTCCGTCAGGACCAGGACAAAAGCTTCCGCAAAGAGGGCGTCGCCCGCCAATATAGCGACGTCTTCTCCAAACTTAACATGACACGTCGCTCGGCCCCGTCTTAAATCGTCATTGTCTATCGCCGGAAGGTCGTCGTGTATCAACGAATAGGTGTGGATAAACTCGATGGCGCAAGCGACCGGCAAAGCTATCTTCGGGTCCGCTCCGAGAGCCTCCGCCGCCAGAAGTGTCAGGACCGGCCGAAAACGTTTACCGGGCGAGAAAAGGCTATACGCCATGGCCTCGCTCACGGTATTGAGCGGCTCATCACTGTGGGGAAAGTATGCGCGCAACGCCTCATTTACCAGCAGTTTTAAATCGTCAGGATAACTCAGGCTCAATTTCGCTCGACTCTTCAATCTCTTCACGCCAATAAGTGTGGTCGGTCTTTTCCGTGCAGGCGTTGGCCAGTCTTACGCCTTCTTCGAGAAGATCAAGCGATCTGTCCAATGGGACATCTTTTTGTTTTACTTCGCCCACAATCGCCTCAAGTTTGCTTAGCGCTTCTTCAAAAGACATCTCTTGGCTCATTTTGCCTCCTTCTTGCCGGATGACGACGCTCTATCCCCGTCTCCCAAGCTTACCGCTACTTGACCGAGGACGCCATTGATAAATTTGCCGGATTCGGCGCTGCCGAAGACTTTGGCCAATTCGATCGCCTCGTTGATCGAGACGCTTACGGGAATCGAGGGCTCGTACAGCATTTCATATAGGGCTATTCTCAATATATTGCGATCTATGAGCGGGAGACGGTCTATGGCCCAATTCTTCGCATGCTTGTCTATTAGCTTGTCTATATGCTGTTGATTATCGTCTATTCCATGCAGCAACCGCAGGCTGAACTCCGATAACGGCTTGCCGGGCGCCGCCCGCGCCTGCCTGGCAATGACGTCTCTGAGACCGCATTCGTAGATCTCGCGCTGGTAGAGGAGTTCCAACGCCGACTGGCGAGCCTTGCGGCGTTCTATCATCACCTGGCTCCGGCTAAGACCACGGTATCCAGAAAACCCGTCGAGACCGAACCGTGTCTGAATTCCGGGTCGTCCACAACATGCAGGTGAAAATCGATGGTCGTCTTCAATCCGACTATGATAAATTCATCCAGCGCCCGTCGGGCTCTGCATAGAGCTTCTTCACGATCGCGGCCCCAAACGATCAGTTTGGCCAGCAGCGAATCGTAGTAGCTGGGCACTGTGTAGCCGGTGTAAAGATGGCTGTCGACGCGGACGCCGGGTCCGCCGGGGGGATTATACAGCGTAACGGGGCCTCCGGCCGGCATAAAATCGTTACGGGGATCCTCAGCGTTTATCCTGAACTCAATGGCGTGACCGGAGACGGTTATATCCGATTGCGCCAGGCTCAATCGCTCGCCTGCTGCTATCTTTATCTGCTCTTTTATCAGATCTATGCCTGTTACCATTTCGGTCACCGGGTGCTCGACCTGAATGCGGGTGTTCATCTCCATAAAGTAGAAGAGGCCCTGGTCGTCAAGGAGGAATTCCATCGTGCCCGCATTCGTATAGCCGACGTCGGCCGCCGCTTTAGCCGCCAAAGTGCCGATATCGGCGCGCTGCCCCGCATCGACCGCGGGGGAAGGCGCCTCTTCGATAAGTTTCTGATGCCGGCGCTGGATGGAGCAGTCCCGTTCGCCAAGATGAATAACGTGTCCGTGGGCATCTCCCAGGAGCTGGACCTCGATATGACGGGGGTGCGCCAGGAATTTTTCCAGATAGACCGTCGAGTCGCCAAAAGCGGCTTGGGCTTCCGCCTTTGCCATAGAGAGCGCCTGGATCAGCTCTTTCGCGTCAGCAGCCCCACGCATCCCCCGGCCGCCGCCGCCGGCCGACGCTTTGACGATGACCGGATAGCCAAAAAGCTCCGCCGCGACCAGAGCTTCTTTCTCACTATCTATCGGGCCGTCGCTCCCCGGAATGGTTGGCAAGCCCGCCCGGCTCATCGCGCTCTTCGCCTTGCTCTTGTCCCCCATCATCGCCATGACTTCGGCTGTCGGCCCGATAAACACCAAGTCACATGAGCGGCATATCTCGGCAAACTTGGCGTTTTCAGCCAAAAAACCGTAACCGGGGTGGATAGCGTCGGCCCCTGAAACCTCGGCCGCCGAGATGATATTCGGGATATTCAAGTAGCTCTTGGCCGCGGGCGCCGGACCAATGCAGACGCCCTCGTCGGCCAGCCGGGCGGGCAGAGAGTCCGCATCGGCCTCGGAATAGACCGCGACCGACTTGATGCCCAGTTCGCGACAGGCCCGGATAACCCTTAAAGCGATTTCGCCGCGATTAGCGACCAGGATTTTTTTAAACATTGCGCCTACTTTCGGCAGCGCCTTAAGCGGCGCCGACCTATGTTGGTTCGAACAGAAATAGTATCTGCCCATATTCTACCGGCGCGCCGTTTTCAACCGCGATGTGTCTGACCACGCCTTTGTCTTCCGCCGTTATCTCATTCATCAACTTCATAGCTTCAAGGATGCAAAGCGTTTGCCCGGGCTCTATCTCCGCGTCGATTTCGACAAAAGGTTCGGCTCCCGGCGCCGGCGAGCGGTAGAAAGTGCCGACCATCGGCGCCTTTACCGGCAGCCAGTGTTCGGGATATGCCTCGCCGTTCCCTTGCGCCCCGGCGGGCACATCCGCGCGGACCGTTGTTTCGGCCCCGGCGGCGCTCTGAACCGACGCGCCTTCGCCCCGGCGCACCGTTATCTTGACATCGCCCTCTTCAACCATTACCTCGTTGACGTCGCTTTGCTCGACGACCTTTATCAGCTCACGAATCTGAGCCACGTCCATGTAAGCATCCTCCTTAACGGCGCTTATCTCGGCGGCAGTCATAAATACCGCCTTCTCCGCCCCTTCGGCATGGGCGGTTAAGTAATTTGTCGTCTCCACCGGGAAGATAGCATAAGACAAGATGTCCTCATCGGATTTGGCCAGTTCCCCGATGCCCTTGGCGTAATCCTCCCAAGTCTCGGTCAGCAGGTCCGCGGGACGGCCGTCGATCCGCGGCGCGTCGGCCAATATTCTCTTTTCAATCTCCGGCGCCATCGGTCCCGGCGCTCGCCCGTATAACCCGCGGACATACTTTTTCATCTCCTCGGGAATTACCGACCAGCGTTTCCCCGTTAAAACATTTATAACGGCTTGCGTGCCGACTATCTGAGAGAGAGGCGTCACCAGCGGCGGATAGCCGACTTCAGCCCGCACTTTTGGTATCTCCTCCAAAACATCGCTCAATCTGTCTAAGGCTTTTTGTTCCCGCAGCTGGCTGAAGAGATTCGATATCATGCCGCCCGGGACCTGATGCGAAAAGACCTTCATATGCTCAATTGAAGTGACTCCACGCTGAAAACCGCGTTTCCGGCGGATCTTCTCGAAATATTCCGCTATCTCGTAAAGGGCATCCAGGTCGAGCTTGGAATCGTACGGCGAATCTTTGAAGGCGGCGACTATCATCTCGGTCGCCGGCTGGGAGTTGCCGAAAGCCAACGGCACGGTGGCCGTGTCGATAATATCGACCCCGGCTTCGATCGCTTTGAGATAATTCATCGGGGCCATGCCGCCAATATAATGACAGTGAAGATGGATGGGTAAATCTATTTCTTTCTTGAGCCGCTCGACCAATTTATACGTTCGATATGGAGAAAGGAGCGCCGCCATATCCTTTATGCAGATCGAATCGACACCCATCCCCACCATCTCATGAGCCGTTTCGACATAATGCTCGAGAGTGTGGACGGGGCTAATGGTGTAGACGACGGCGCCCTGGGCATGAGCGCCCGCCTCTTTGACGGCGTCGATGGCCACCTTCACGTTTCTGGTGTCGTTCAGCGCGTCGAAGATACGAAATATGTCGATGCCGTTTTGGACCGCCGCCTTGACGAACCGCCGGACGATATCGTCCGGATAGTGGCGGTAGCCGACAATGTTCTGGCCGCGCAAGAGCATCGACAGCGGCGTCTTCTTGGCATAAGATTTGATGATGCGCAGGCGGTCCCAGGGGTTTTCATCCAGAAACCTAAGACAGGCGTCGAATGTCGCGCCGCCCCAGACTTCCAGGGCGAAAAAGCCGATGTCGTCGAGCTTGCCCAGCACCGGCACCATATCTTCCGTGCGCATCCGCGTCGCCCATAATGATTGATGGGCGTCTCTTAGCGTCGTATCACATATTTTTATTGGGCGTTCTTCCATGGCTTGATCAAGCTCCAGACTCAAGACTTAAGACTCACAATTATACTTAAGAGCGGCGCTGAAGGGTAGGGGATAGACCCTAGACTCTTGTGATATACGTATCGGTCCTGGTGTCTATCTTGATTCGATCACCGATGTTGACGAATAGGGGAACCTGAATTACCGCGCCGGTTTCAAGAGTCGCCGGCTTGGCGCCGCCCGAGGCCGTATCGCCTTTGACTCCCGGGTCTGTCTTGGTGACCTCCAACTCCACATGCATCGGCGGCTCGATGCCGATCGGGCCACCCTGATAGATAAGCATATCGACATCCATATTCTCTTTGACATATTTCATGACGTCGCCAAGTCGCTCTTTTGTCAGTGTTAGCTGCTCGTAAGTTTCGTTATCCATGAAGCAGGCGCCGGATTCTTCTTCATATAAGTACTGCATCTTCTTGTGTTCGAGGTGGGCCACTTCAAATTTCTCCCCGGCGCGAAAGGTCTTGTCCAAGACCGCGCCGGTTCTGACGTTCTTCAGCTTTGTCCTGACGAAGGCGCCGCCTTTGCCCGGCTTGACGTGTTGGAAATCGACTATGAAAAAGAGAGTGCCGTCGAGTTCGACGGCCATCCCGGTTTTAAACTGGTTAGTTGATATTTGCATTCAAGCTCCTAAATTTCTATTAGTTGTTTGGCGCTCGTCGTTAGCGTCTGGACGCC
>Ga0334722_10000651_pt1 | contig 49350 bp, 43 predicted proteins | sample C3_bottom_MG_FD_207210 | JGI IMG/M metagenome (GOLD analysis project Ga0334722, IMG submission 207210) | Sediment microbial communities from Yellowstone Lake, YNP, Wyoming, USA - C3_bottom | ecosystem: Environmental > Aquatic > Freshwater > Lake > Sediment | place: USA: Wyoming | collected...
CCCTTGCGGTCGAGTTCGTTGAAATGCTCCCAGCTCGCCCACTTCGGCACCAGGTTCGAATTGGCGATCAGCACCCTCGGCGCATCGGCATGGGTGCGGAACACGCCCACCGGCTTGCCCGACTGCACCAGCAGCGTCTCGTCGTCGTTCAATCCGCGCAGCATCTCCAGTATCTTGTCGTAGCAGGCCCAGTTGCGCGCCGCGCGGCCGATGCCGCCGTAGACCACAAGATTCCGCGGATCCTCGGCTACCTCCGCGTCGAGGTTGTTCTGGATCATGCGATAGGCCGCCTCGGTGATCCAGCTCTTGCAGGTCTTGTCGGACCCTCGCGGCGCGCGGATCACGCGGGTCGGATCATGGCGCGGATCGCTGATGGCCGAATTCGTATTCCAATCGTTCATTCCAGGCTCCTTTGCGAAGGTATTCGCGAGGTGTTCAATACGGCGCTCAACGCAGCCCGAGGTAGGCGGCGGCGAGCTCGGGATCCTTGCGCGCATCCGCCGCGTTGCCGCTCCAAACGGTGCGGCCGGATTCCAGCACGCAGACATGATCGGCCACCGACAGCACGCGGTCGGTGTTCTGTTCCACCAGCAGGATGGTCATGCCATCGTGCTTCAGGCGCAGCAGCGCGTCATAACACAGGTCGACCATCTTGGGCATCAGGCCGAGCGAGAGTTCGTCGATCATGATGAGTTTCGGCCGCGCCATCAGCGCCCGTCCGATGGACAACATCTGCTGTTCGCCGCCGGACAGGGTGGCGGCGAGCGATCCCAGCCGTTCGCCGAGGCGCGGGAACAGCGACAGCACGTATTCCCTGTCGGCCTTGAAAAGATTCGCCTTGTGTATCATGCCGCCGACGCGCAAGTTGTCCTCCACCGACAGGTCCTTGAACAATCGCCGGCCCTCGGGCGCGATCGCGATGCCGCGGCGCACCCGTTCGGTGGCAGGCAGGCCGCCGAGGTCCTGTTCGTCGAAAGCGATACGCCCCGCCTGCAGTTCCACGTGACCGGCGATGCACATCAGCGTCGAGGACTTTCCCGCGCCGTTCGGTCCGATCAGCCCGGTGATGGTGCCGCGCGGGACTTCCAGGTCGAGTTCGCTCACCGCGCGAAACAGGCCGTAGCCGCAGGAGAGGCCTTCAAGCCGCAGCATGTTGCTCTCCCACCTGTGCAGCCGCGCCGGTGCCGAGGTAGGCGGCGCGCACCGTCGCATCGTGCATCACCGCCTCTGGCTCGCCCTCGGCGATCTTTTTGCCGTTGTCCAGCACCACCAGCCGCTGGCAGATGCGCAGCACTTCGCCCAGATTGTGCTCGATCACGATGATGGTGGTGCCGCCGCGGTTGATTTCGGTGATGGTGTCCGCAAGCAGGCGCGCTTCCTTCGAATTCAGCCCGGCGAGCGGCTCGTCCAGCAAGAGCAGCCTGGGCGCGAGCGCCAGAGAGCGGGCCAGTTCCAGGCGCTTGAGTGTGCCCATGGGCTGGATTTCCGCCGACTCATTTGCCTGCGGCTCGATTCCCAGGCGCATAAGCAGTTCGTGCCCGATTTCCAGTTCGCGCTCGCGCCGCAGGTTGAACAGGGCTTTCACCGGCGACGCCGTCTTTCTGGCGCCGGCGGCCAGCGCCACATTGTCGATCACCGACATGCCGCGAAACGGCGTCACGATCTGCTGCGACAGCGCCAGTCCACGCCGGATGCGCAAATGAGTCGCCAGTCCGTCCAGCGATCTGCCATCCAACAGCACCGTGCCCGAGGTCTGCCGCACCACCCCGGTGATGACCCTGAGCATGGTGGTCTTGCCAGCGCCATTCGGGCCGATCAAACCCAGCAGCTCGCCTTGCTTCACCTCAAACGACACATCGCTGATCGCAGTTACGCCATCGAACTGGACGGTGACCGCGCCCACGGACAGCAGTGCACTCATTTCCCCCCCCGGCGGTCGGGATGGAATATTCGTGTCACCAGCGCCGCCATTCCGCCCGGACTGAAGCGCATCATCAGGAACAGGAGGCCACCGTACACCAGCAGCTTGTAATCGCCGATGACCTGAAACCAGGAGGGCAACACCGACAGCACGGCTGCAGACACGGTGACGCCGATGACGGAGCCGATGCCCCCCACCACCACCATCGACAACACCGTGATCGATTCGATAAAGCCGAAACTGTCCGGCGCGATGAACTTCAGCTGCTGCGCGTACAAGCCCCCGGCCAGCCCGGCCAGGGCCGTGCCCAGCGCGAACGCCGTCAGCTTGAAACGCGGCACGTCGATGCCGAGCACGCGCACCGTATCCTCGTCCTCCGCAATCGCGGAAAACACGCGCCCCATCCAGCAGCGCCGCACGTAGGATGAAAGCAGCATCGCCGCCGCCGCCAGCGCCACCGTCAACAGCATGAACACCAGCTTGGACATGCCGGCGTCGGGAATGGCAGAAATGCCCATCTCCGCACCCAAGGCCTCCTGCTGGCGCACCACACCGACAAACAGAAAACCCACGCCCATGGTGGTGATGGCAAGGAAATCCGCCCTGACCCGCAGGCTGGCAAAGCCCACGATGACGCCGAGCGCTCCTGCGAGCAGCATCGCCAGAGGCAGCGTCAGCAGGAATGGAACGCCGGCCTTGGCGAGCATGCCCGAGGTGTAGGCGCCGACGCCGAGGAAGGCGGCATGCCCCAGGCTGATCTGCCCGCAAAAACCGGTGATCATGTTGAGCGACAGCGCAAACAGCACGCTGATCGCCATAGTCGTCGCCAGGGAGATTTCATATTCCATCTACCCGGCCCTCGTGAACAAACCCTGCGGCCGCCACATCAGTACCAGGATCAGGAAGGCGAAGGCGATCGCATTGCGGTCGAGAAAACGGCCGAGATAGACGGTGCCGAAGGACTCCACAACGCCCAGCACCAGCGCCGCCGCCAGGGTCCCGCGCACCGAGCCAAGGCCGCCGAGCACGATGATCGCGAGCGCCTTATAGGAAGGCACGCTGCCCATCGTCGGCTCCACCATGTTGTTGAGCACAGACACCATGACCCCGGCGAAAGCCGCGAGCGCGGAACCGACGAAGAAATTGATGTCGCCCACTTTGCGCAGCGAAATGCCGAAAGACTCCGCCATCTGCGGGTCGGACACCGTCGCCTGGCAAGCCACGCCGATACGGGTACGGGTCTGCAGCAGGCTCAATACGCCGATGATGGCTGCGCTGCCCAGCATCACCGCGATTTCGGCCACCTTGAAGCGCAGGAAGCCGAACAGAACCACTTGACCCTGCAGGAAGGCGTATTGGTAAGTCAGGCCGGACGGCCCGAAGATGATGCGGAAAAGTTCTTCGGCGGCGATGTACAGTCCGATGGAGGCGATCAGCGGCACAAACGGCGGTTGATGCAGTATCGGCTGGTAGCACAGCCGGAACACCAGGATCCCGCCGATGCCGGCCACCACCATGGCGGCGACGATCGCCGCCGCCAGGCTACCGGTTTGATTGGCGACCATCACGCCGACGTAGCCGCCCAGAGTAAAGAAAGCGGCGTGGGCGACGTGCAGGATGCGCAGCAGGCCGTAGACCAGCGTCAAGCCCAGCGCGATGAGAGCGTAGATGCTCCCCTGTATCAGGCCCTGGACGATCAGTTCGACGAACAGCATGCGGCGGCTCCCTGCGCGGCGCGTAAGCGCGCCTTCGCGCTGGCCCAAGCCAGCGCGCAGACGCGATCCAATTGCCTTACTTTGCCTTGGTCGGCGGCGCCAGCAGCACCGGATCCGAGATTACCGAGTGGCGGTGGAACGCCTTGCCTTTGACCACTTGCACCTGCACGTCTTTCTTCACTTCGTGCAGGTCGTTGAAGCTGAGCGTGCCGATGGGCGTGCTGAACGTGCCGCTTTCGATAGCCTTTTTCAACGCCTCGCCGCCTTTGCCGCCGGTCTTCTTCAAACCCTCGATCGCAATGCTGGTGGCGGTGTAGGTCGATGCCCCCACCATGTCCGCGCCGTAGTTGTACGCTGCGCGGAAATCCTTCAGGAAGGCCTGCGTGACCGGCGACGCCGAGTCGCGATCCAGTGAAGTGGTGACCAGCGTGCCCTCGGACGCCGCTCCGGCTATCTCGATGAATTTCTCCGAATCGTAGCCTTCCTGTCCGATGACCGGAACGGTGACACCGGCCGCGCGCAACTGATTCACCAGTGGTCCGGCGGTGAAGAAGTAGCCCGACGCATAGATCAACTCGGGGTTGTCCGATTTCACTTTGGAGATCAGCGCGCCGAACTGGCGGTCGGGCATGCCGTACTCGTACTCGTTGACGATGCTAATGCCGAATTTCGGCGCCGCCTCCTTGAAGCCCGCACCGAGCGCCTGGCCAAAGTCGTTCTTGAGCGTGATCATCACCACCCGCTTCTTGCCCAGTTCGCTGGCCAGTTTGGCGCCGGCGCGACCCTGCACTTCGCCCATGGTCGCGGTGCGAAACACATAGTCGCCAGTCAGGGTCACATCCGGATGGATCGAATAGGCCACCACGTAAGGCACCTTCGCCGCCTGGAACAGCGGGGCCGCCGCGCGCGTCGACGCGGAGTAGGAACCGGATACGCCGACCACCACCTTGTCTTTTTCGATCAGCTTGGTCGCCGCCGGCGCGGCTTCCTTGGGCGAGGCCTGGTCGTCGTAGATCACCAGTTCGAATTTCTCGCCTTTCATGCCGCCCTTGGCATTGGCGTCAGCCACCGCCAGTTTGGCGCCGTCGAGGGCGGATTTCCCATCGGCCGCGGCAAAGCCCGTCAGCGGCACGTTGATGCCGATTTTCACCTGCGCCCAGGCGGGCACGCCAAACTGCATTGCGAGCGCCGCGGTTACGGCGACTGCGAGTCTCTTGTGGTTCATGTGATTGCCCCTCGTTAGATTGCGCGATGGATTCAGCCGCCTGCGCCATCTTCTCGGCTTCTATCTTGACCGATGCTGCAGGCAAGCAGTTGTCTATACAAAGATGCAACGCCAATGTAGCACCATATTTTTCCCGCCGCAAGGGCTTGTATAGACAATTGGAACTGCGCACAATACCCCCTGTTTCCAACACCCGCAGGAAGGCGCGTGACGCGTACCAAGCACGAGACGGCAGAGAAACAACGCTCCCGCAAAGCGGGCGTTCCGTCGTTCCAGCGAATCAAGAACCACATCCTGCGGCGTATCCATGCCGGCGAATGGAAGGAAGGCGACCAGATTCCAACCGAAGCCGCCCTGGGCCTGCAGTTCGGCGTGGCGCGCATGACGGTCAACCGCGCCCTGCGCGAACTGGCGGCCGAGCAGAGCGTGAATCGCATCCAGGGCCTGGGAACATTTGTCGCCCAGCACAAATACCAATCCACGCTGGTTGCGATCCGCAGCATTGCCGACGAAGTACGCAGCCGCGGCGATCGCCACGCCTGCGCGGTCGTATTGCTGGAGGGCGTGCGTGCCCCGGTTCAGCTGGCGCGGCAATTCGACGCACGGCGCGGTATCCGGCTGTTTCACTCGATCCTGGTGCACTACGAGAACGAGATTCAGATTCAGGTGGAAGACCGCTGGGTCAACGCCACCCTCGCCCCCGATTACCTGAGCCAGGACTTTGCCCACTCGACACCGAACGAGTACCTGATGCGGGTTGCCCCGTTGCAGGGCGTGAGCTACCGTATCGAGGCGAAATTGCCGCCGCTGGATATCCGCAAACGGCTGGCAATGCCGGCGGGCGAGCCTTGCCTGGTCCTGTATCGGACCACCCGATCCCTGGGAACGGTCGCGTCCGTGGCCACGATGTGGCACCCGGCCAGCCGCTACCAGTTTACCGGCTCGTTTTAATCGGCGCCGCCCTGCGGCAGCGCGCAAACCCACCAACAGCGAGGACAACATGAACCACCGCGTCGTCGAGTGCGTGCCCAATTTCTCCGAAGGCCGCGACATGGCCAAAGTGCGCCAGATCACCGAAGCCATAGAATCGGTATCCGGCATCAGGCTTATGGACGTCGATGCCGGCGCGGACACCAACCGCACGGTCGTTACCTTCGTCGGCGATCCGGACAGCGCGGTCGAAGCCGCATTTCGCGGCATTGCCGCGGCTGCCCGGGTAATCGATATGCGCCTACACACCGGCGCGCACCCGCGCATGGGCGCATGCGACGTATGCCCTTTCATCCCGGTGGAAGGCGTAAGCATGGAAGATTGCGCGGAGCTCGCGCGGCGGCTGGGTGAGCGCGTCGGCAGGGAACTGGAGGTTCCCGTCTACCTGTACGAACAGGCCGCAAGCCGGCCCGCGCGCAGTAATCTGGCGGTGGTGCGCAAGGGCGAATACGAAGGCCTGGAAAAGAAATTGGCGGACCCGGAGTGGACGCCAGACTTCGGCCCGGCCCGGTTCAATCCGGGTTTTGGCGCCCTGATCACCGGTGCGCGTGAATTCCTGATCGCCTACAACATCAATCTCAACAGCACGGATAAAGCGCACGCGACCGACATCGCCCTGGAACTGCGCGAGAAAGGCCGCGTCGCCCGCCGCGGCCAGAAAAATGAGTATTACTCGAGCGGCCAGGAACTGCGCTATGCCGAAGGCTCGTTTCCCTGCGGCAATTGCGCATTCGACGGCAAACGCTTCGAGGACACCGATCGACACTGCCGCGAAACCCACGCTTACTCTTTGCGCGACCTTCTCACCCTGAACGATATCGATGCGGCAAGGAGCGTGATTGGCCAGAAGGTCTATCGCGCAGGCCAGTTCAAGTCCTGCAAGGCCATAGGCTGGTATGTGGACGCCTACCAGCGGGTCCAGCTTTCGATCAATCTGACCAACTGGCGCGTGACTTCACCCCGGGACGTGCTCGAGGCGGCGCGAAACCTGGCTGCGGCGCGCGGCCTGGTGGTGACCGGCAGCGAAATCGTAGGCCTGGTGCCGTTCCAGGCGCTCTACCAGGCTGGGCGCGCTTATCTGCAAGCCCAGGGCAAGAGCGCATTCGTACCCGTCAGCGACGTGCTCCGCGCCGCGGTATTCAGCATGGGTCTTGACGACGTCGCGCCGTTCGAACCGGCAAAGAAAATTCTCGGCCTGCCCAAGGAGTATGCCAGCGGCCTGATGGACCTGCGCTGCCGCGACCTCGTGGACGAGGTGAGCCGCGGCACGCCCGCCCCCGGCGGCGGATCCATCGCCGCCCTCGCCGGAAGCCTGGGCGCCGCGCTTGCATCGATGGTCGCCAATCTGACGCAGGGCAAGGCCGCCAACGAAGCGGCCGAGCAGCAGCTCCTGGCCGCCGCCGAAAAAGCGCAGCGCGTGAAAGACGCCCTGATGCTGGCCGTGGACGAGGACACCTCGGCGTTCAGCGCGTACATGGACGCGCGACGCCTGCCTGCGGGCACGGACGCGGAGAAGACCTATCGCCAAGCGAAGATGCAGGAGGGCCTCAAGCTCGCAATCGAAGTGCCGCTGCGTACTGCGCGCCTCAGCTACGAAGCCATGGAAACCGCTGAATTGACCATGCGGCACGGCAATCCAAACTGCATCACCGACGCATTGATGGGCTTCACCATCGCATTCGCCGGCGTGCGCGGGGGCATCTGGAATGTCCTGATCAACCTCAAAGACATCACTGACGCGGACCTCGTAGCTGAAATGCGCCCCACCTGCGCCAAGCTGCTGGACAGCGCCAGCGCCCTGCTGGCGCGCGCGACCAGCGAAGGAAACGTGCGCCTTGAAGCGATGCTGCAAAAGTAGGATGGCTGCCAGGGCCTGTTTACATTCACCGCAATGACGTGAACCGCAGCCGGCGCAGGCCTTCCAGGGCGATCACCCCGCCCTGAGAAATTCTTGACGGTTGTCAAACACTGCATCCGGAAAGACGGCACCATTTAAGCATTCCAGCCAAGTGCGCAATTCATCCAGATGGGAAGTGTCGTGGAAAAAAGAGAATGGGAAATCAGCTGGAGCGACAACTTGAGCGTCGGCATTCCGGAGATCGACGCGGAGCATAGACAATTTGTCGCGCGGGTCAACGAGCTGAATCAGGCGATAGTCGAATGCCGGGACAAAGCCACGGTCGAACGCCTGCTGGACCTGATGCTGATGGAAGCGGCGCACCATTTCTGGGATGAGCAGCGGCTGCTGGCGCAATGGAAGTATCCGGGGCTGGCGGCACACACGGCCAAGCATGCCCAGTTGATCGCCCAGTTCGATCGCGTGATGAAGGAATTCGAGCAGGCTGACGTCAGCTTCACCTGGGCGCTCAAGGGCTTGTATCTCAAGCAACTGCTGGTCAACCATCTACTGCAGGAGGACATGAAGTACCGCGACTACCTGCGTAAGGCCGATAGCGTCATCCAGTTTCCCGCCGCTCGCGGACGCACGCGCCGGCGAGAGTTGGCCGAGGCCTGATGCGATCCAGATACTTTGACCGGGTCCTCCGCCAACGTGCCTAGGCCGAACGGACTAGAAATCACCCGGCAAGCGGCGGCGCGTTCGGCCTGGATGCGGAACGCTCAAACAAAAGGCGCACCCAAAATCGCGCCATATCTGCCAAGCAAAAGCCAAGCGATCATCGATGGTTGTCCACAGGCTTATCCACAAATTCTGTGGATAAGCTTTGCCGCCGCGCGCGATCGAGCAGCCTGGATCAGGATCCGGTTTGTTTGTAAATCGCGTAGCGCGTGGGGCAGGTGCACAGGTAACCGGATTCGAAATCGAAATAGTAGGGGCAACCCGATGATTTGCGGTTGCGCAGAAACAGCGCGTTAATCGCGTTCTCCCCGACGATTTCGCAGCTGGCGCAATTCTCGCACCCACCCGCCTGCAGGCAGGCGAATTCCTTCTTACACCAGATCGTCCTGGCGATGACCTCTGGGGCTACGCTGTACGCCATCGGCGTGATACTCCTGCGCGACCGGGTGTCAGTATTCAAGGGTCGCTGCAATCACCATAGCAGCACCACGCCGGCGCAGTCAAACCGAAATTCGCCTAGCTGGCTCGCTGCATTTGCGCCAAGCCCTGCTCCAGATCGGCGATCAGATCGTCCGCGTCTTCCAGGCCGATGTGCAGGCGCAGCAGCGGCCCGCCCGGGCTCCAGCGTGTCGCAGTGCGGAATTTTCCCGGATCGGCGCGAATTGCCAGGCTCTCGAAACCGCCCCAGCTCGATCCGATGCCAAACAGCTCCAGCGCGTCGATGAGCGTGGCCACCGCCGCCTCGCTTACGGGCTTGAGAACCACGCCGAACAGGGACGCCGCGCCGCTGAAATCGCGCTTCCAAATCGCGTGACCCGGGTCGCTTTCGAGCGCCGGGTAGAGCACGCGCAGGGCCTCCGGCCGCGCCTGCAGCCAGCGCGCAATCCGCAGCGCGCTCTGCTGCTGCGCGCGCATGCGCACGCCGATGGTGCGCAGGCCGCGCAGGGCGAGATAGCAGTCGTCCGGGCTCACGCAGTAGCCATAATCGGCCACGGCGCGGCGCACTTTGAGCCAGTACTTTTCATTGGTGACGACAATGCCCAGCATCACGTCGGAATGACCCGAGATGTACTTGGTGCCGGCATGGATAGAGATGTCGACGCCATGCTCGAACGCGCGAAAAAAATACGGCGTACCCCAGGTGGTGTCGGCGAGCACGGCAACGCCTTTTGCGTGCGCCGCCGCCGCGATTGCCGGGAGGTCCTGCATTTCGAAGCTGAGCGAGCCGGGCGTTTCGCAGAAAACCGCTGTCGTATTCGGCCGGATCAGGCCGGCGATGCCCGCGCCGACGGCCGGGTCGTAGTATTCGATCTCCACACCGAAGCCGCGCAGGCGCTGATCGCAGAAATTGCGCGTCGGCTGATACACCGAATCCGCGATCAGGATGTGCGCGCCCGAATGCGCGAACGCGGCCAGCGCGGCGGCGATGGCGGCCAGGCCCGAGGGCAGCGCGACCGCCGCATGACCGCCCTCGAGCTGCGCCACCGCCTGTTCCAGCGCGAACGTGGTGGGCGTGCCGTAGATGCCGTAGCGCATGACCTTGTAATCGTCGGCGTTGCGCTTTTCGTACGACGCCACGTCGGGGAACAGCACAGTGGAGGCCCGAATCACCGGCGTATTGACCGCGCCGCCGTAGCGCTGCGGGTCGCGCCCGGCGTGACTGGTGATGGTGTCGCGCTGCATTTTCTTTTCTTCACCCATGGTCCGATATCCTTGATTCAAGATTCCTTCCGTTCGCACTCGCCGGGTGCAGGCCTCGCTCCGATGCCATCGTTCATTTGCCGGCGCTACTATAACTCCCAAGCGCCCCGCACCGGGATCGTTTACAGATCCGTACCAGCATATCCTGGTCAGTACGGATGATGTGCGGGCTTAAAAGCACATTTAGCGCGCTTCCCCCACAAACTCCTGCTGCAACGCCGCCAGGCGGTCGAGCGCAGCCCTGGGTAGCGGCCCTTTCATCACGGCCGCGAGCGCATCCTCGAATTGCTGCGGCGTCGCCATTCCGACCAGAATCGTGCCCATCGCGGAGTGGCTGATACAGAAACGCGTGGCGGCTTCGGTGAGGCTTGCCGCGTAGCCCTCTTTGACGAGCGGCATCAGCCGCTGCGCACGCGCGACGTCGGCCTCATAGCTCCTGGCCGAGCCGATCGGGGCCGGCGCCGCGCCGGCGAGCGCGTGACGCTCGGCGGAGCCCGACAATGCGCCACCCGCCAGCACGCGAATGCCGATCACGCCGACGCCCGCAGCCCGCGTGTGCTCGAACAGCTTGCCGTAATCCTGCGCAGGATAGTCGGGCGGCAAAGTGGTGGCGGCGGACGGATTGAGCATGTTGTAGATGACTTGCGCGGAATCGAAGACTTCTGCATCGATGACCTCCTGCAAGGCCGCAGCGTCCCCGGTCGCGGTGATTCCGAGGAATCGCACCTTGCCCTGCCGGCGCAGCGCCTCGAACGCCGGCACGACGTCATTCAGCACCTGTCGGGCAGTCAGCGAGCTCCCGCCTCCGGCGGACGTGATGGGATCGTGGAAATGGAGGATGTCGACCTGCTCGCGCCCGAGCCGCCGCAAGCTTCCCTCCAGCGACGTTGCGATGATTTCGGCACTCGGCCCCGTATTAGGCGGCAGTCTGACTTTCGTCCCGACGATGGCATCCCTGGGCTTGAGCTTGTTGAGTATGCGGCCGAGGTTCTTTTCGGATTCGCCGTTGCCGTATGCCACGGCGGTATCGAAATAATTCACGCCGGCATCGAGCGCCCGGCCGATCGCGCGCTCCTGGTCGGCAGGATCACCCCGCACCATCAGCCCGCCCACGGCGCCGCAGCCGAAGCCGAGAATCGAAATCTTCATCCCGCTGCGACCGAATATCCGCATCTCCATTGGTATTTGCCTTTGTGTCGAGTCTGCTATCAGTTCTTCTTCAGACCGAGGCCGGGAATGACTTTTTCCATGCCCTTTTCATCCTCCGCCCAGAACGCAGCGGTCTCCGCCGACCCCATGTAGGCCTGTCCCAAGCCATTCTTGTCCATGAACTCCTTGAACGACGGATCATGGACCGCTTTGTTGACCGACTTTTCCAATCTGGCGATGATCTCCTTGGGCGTGTCCTTGGGGGCGACCAGACAACGCCAGACTCCCATGGTGAAATCGATCCCCTTCTCCTTGAACGTCGGGACATCCGGGAACAGGGCGTCGCGATGCGTCGAGGCAATGGCCAGGATCCGAAGCTTGCCGCCTTTGACCAGGGTGCCGACCTCGGCCGGGCTGACCGTCGTCGCCTCCACATGCCCGCCGGCTGCGGCCACAGCCGCCGGGTTGCCGCCTCCGTAGGGAACATGGGTGAATTGAATTCCCGTCTTACTGCCCAATAGCGCGGCCGAAACATGCCAGATCGCACCGGGACCCGAGTTGGAGATCCTCACTTTCATCGGATTGGCTTTCGCGTATGCCATGGCTTCCTCTATCGTCTTCCAGGGTGAGTCGGCCTTGACGGTAAATGCGGCGGGGTCGAGGTTGACCAGAGCGATCGGACTGAGGTTCCTCCAGTCCGCGTAACTAGACGCCGAATACTTCTGCAATAGCTGGGACGTCGAGTTGATCCCTATGGTGTAACCATCCGGCTTGGCGGCCGCGATCTGGTTGAAACCGACCAAGCCCCCGCCGCCCGCCTTGTTGACCACGACAACCGGTTTGCCCAGATCCTTTTCCACCAAGTTGCCGATAAACCTTGCCACCAGGTCGGTGCCGCCTCCCGCAGCCCAGGGAACGATCAGGGTGATCTCCTTTTCCGGATATGCCGCAACGGCCGCCGGAGTGCCGATGACCGGAAGCAATCCGATCGCCAAAACGCCGAACATGAAGAAACGTATTCGGCGTGCTGCCAGCTGAACTTTCGTGCCCTTGCGCATTTTGCATCTCCTTAGTCGTGGTTAAGTTTCCCCCAGGCTAAGCCGGGGGCTCGCCTCACTGAATCAGTTCATTTGTTTTCAAGCGCCCATCCGTATTTTTCGAAACGTCGGGAGCAGGGTAAACGCCAACAAGACCATGGCCGCCACGAGGAATGCGGCCGAAATGGGCCGTTCAAAGAAAATGCGGAACGACCCGAAGGACAGGACCAGCGCCCGCCGGAAGTTTTCTTCAAACATCGGGCCCAGGATGAAGGCCAGGATCAGGGGGGTGGATTCATAGGCGAATTTCTTCATCAGGAAGCCGACGATTCCGAAAACAAGCATCACCCCGATATCGAAGATCGTGGAACCGATGCAGTAACTTCCCAGCAGGCAGAATACGAGGATGATCGGGAAGAAGTAGGCATAGGGAATCTTGATGACCTGGACCCACAAGCCGACGAGCGGCAGGTTCAGGGCGAGAAGCATCACATTGCCGATATACATGCTGGCAATCACGCTCCAGAAGATGTCGGGACTCTGAGTGATGAGAAAGGGACCGGGGGTGATGCCGTGAATCATCAGGGATGCCAGCAGCAAGGCCATCGTGGCATTGGTCGGAATCCCCAGGGACAGGAGGGGGATGAAAGCCCCCGAGGGTCCGGAGTTGTTTGCCGCTTCCGGCCCCGCGACCCCCTCGATGATGCCGGTGCCAAATTTTTCAGGGTGTTTGGAGACCTTCTTTTCCAGTGCATAAGACATGGTGCTGGCAATGACGGTGTTGGTGCCCGGGATGACCCCGACAAAGAAACCGAGGACGGTCCCTCGAATGATCGGCCAGGTGGAGTCTTTCCAATCCTGCAGCGTAGGAAGGAGGTTGGTAATCTTCTCCTTGAGAATTCCGTGGAAATGCTGTTCCTCCAGATTGGAGAAGATTTCCGAAATCCCGAAAAGACCCATGATCACGGGGATCAGCCCCACCCCGTCCATCAGATAGGGAATCCCGAAGGAAAAGCGTTCCATTCCTTCGATGGGGTCTGTCCCTACTGTCCCCAGCAGCAGGCCCACGCATGCCATCATGAAGGCCTTCAAGCGGGATCCCGATCCCAGGAAGCTCACCAGGATCAGACCGCAGAGGATCAGCGATACATATTCCGGCGAGGAAAATTCCAGGGCGAGATTCGCGAACGTGGGGGCCAGAAACAACAGACCGAACAGGCTGATCGTCCCGGCGATGAATGAAGCGATGGCTGCCATCCCCAGTGCGGGTCCTGCCCGGCCCTTGCGCGCCATCTGGTAGCCGTCCAGGCAGGTGATGACGCTGGCAGCCTCCCCCGGAATGTTGATGAGAATGGAGGTTGTCGAGCCGCCGTACATGGCGCCGTAATAGATGCCCGAGAGCATGATGATCGCCGTCGCAGGGGCAAGGCCGAATGTCACTGGCAACAGCAGGGCCAGGGCGCCGCTCGGCCCCAGGCCGGGCAATACGCCGATCAGCGTTCCGACAAACACCCCGATGAAGCAAAACAGCAGGTTCTGGGGCAGAAAGACGATTCCAAAACCATACATCAGGCCATCTACGGCTACCATGAAGCAATCCTCTCCGGCTCACGCCTTTGCATAGCCATTCAGCGTCACATCCAGCCTCTGGGGAGATAAACCCCAAGCGCCATTTTGAATAGGGCATAACTGCCCAACGAGACCAGCAAGGCCATGGCGAGCGAAATTCCCCAGCTTTTCTTGCCGACGAATCTGAGCAGGAACAAGATAAAGACGATCGTGGTGGCGATGTACCCCAGATATTCCAGAGCAGCCATGTAGAAAATCAACGACAGGACGACGAGGGATACCTTGACCCAGCTGTTGGGTTCCTTCCAGAAAGGCCGTGGCTCCATGGCCTGCATCTTCCCCAGGGCGGTCGCGGCCAACAAGGCCAGGGACAAGGCCGACAAAATCCCGCCGATCATGGTAGGAAAGAATCCGGAGCCCGGAGCATCGAGCGGGCCGAGGCCCATCCGGACCCCTCCCGCCACGAATGCCAGCCCGACGCAAAGACAAAGCAGGCCGCTTACCCAGTCGTAGATCTTCATTCCAACCCTCACGAATTACGCTTCCTTCACGATCGCCTTGCCGAATCCCTGGCCGGATTGCCGGTATTCGGCTCGCGGCGGGCTGAAAATGTCGAGGATCAGCGCACCCTCGCTGCCGGTGCGCACGCCGTGGGCCACGCCGCCCGGGGTGTGCCAGAATTCCCCCGCGACCGCTTCCACCTCCTCGCCGCCCTGGATGCGCGTGCAGCGCCCCTCCAGCAGCACGCCCCATTGCTCTTCGGGATGGCTGTGCACGCTTCCGGTCGCGTTCGGCTCGACGCGCACCACCGAAAGCATCACGTTCTCACCCGGAAATATGGACGTATTGACGCCCTCCGCCAGCTTGCGCTGGATCCCGCGCGTGTCCCCATGCAAGCGAAATACCCAGTCTGCCTTGTTCATATGCCTTACCTCCTGGTCAAAACAATTGTATGTGGTCGGCCGGACACGATCAAAAAATCAGTCGGCCACCTGAATACCCAGACTGCGCGCCGCGCCGATGGCGGCTTCGCGCGACGGCTCGGCATTGATGATGGCAACCCTCGCCCCACCGCGATTGCGCGAGTCGATCCACACCGAGCCTTCCTCCGTGGTGATCCGGATCCGCTGCACCTCCGGCTCATCCAGTTCCTTCAGAGAGACTTTCATCGCGCGCACTTCGGGCAGGTCCATCACTTTGGCGTACATCGCACCGTCCGAGGTATGCGAACCGAACACCGCACCCATCAATATCGCCGGCACATTGATGGAGCGCCGGGAGTACAGATCCTTGGTGAGTTCGATTTCGATCTTCGAAATTTTTCCCCGCTTCAGGGCGTGAGCGATGCGCGCCATATTGGTCGGCGAACCGACCGCGATGGAACTGCCACCGACCACGACTTCGCCCAGTGTTTGGGTAAGCGGACGACTCGTGCTCATCATGCGGCGCATTTCCTCGCGGGACTCGGCCAGGACCAGATTCCCGGTGGCCGTATCCCGCTCGGCGAGTCCCGGCTCGAGCAGCGCCTCGACCTGGTCGCGTTTCTTGAAATACGGCTTCATGTACTTGACGTTTACCGTCGTAATCGACGGCGCCGCCTCGCGATGGATGCGCGCCGCCATGGCGATCATCACGTCGATGTCGATGTCGACGGGGAGCGTGGTCTTCAGGATCAGATTGGCGGCCAGATTGCCGCCGAGAATGGCGCTGCCGATGTGGGTCGCGCACAGACCGCGGGTAATGACGCGGGGCGAACAGGGAACACCGAGTGTCGGTGAGATCGCAATGACCATGGCTTTGGCCACCTGCAACGCGGTCCCGCCGCGCAGGTCGGTCAACGCGGCCGCGGTCGCCGCGGAACCGGCGCCATAGCCTTCCATGTTGCATCCGGTCGTTACTTTGCCGGCACGGAAAATGCTGCCAACCTTCAGGATGAGAGCGGACGTCAATCGGACCTGTTCCGGCGCCACGCCAGTTTCAAGCAAGGCCTTGATCAAGCCGGTGTACGGACAGGAATCTCCCGTTCCTGCACAAGGTCGCAGGCCGATCTCATGATTCCCGACTTCGGCGGCCAGGGTATAGACCAGAGCCCGGTCTATCAGCACATCATCGATCAAAACGCCCTTGCCCTGCCGCGCGAGATCCGTTGCCACGGTCCCGAGTACGAAACTGTTGCCCGTCTTCAGACCCTGGTCCAAGGCGCGCAGGTTGTGTTCGAAGGCACCGAAACATTCATCGATGATCTGATCATACGTCTTGCCCTCGCGCACCATCGCCTCGCCGACGACTATCTGGCTCAAGGGCAAACCTAATTCTTCGCCGAGCACCACCAGCTCGCCCAGCGTCAAGATACGATCCTTCGCTTCGCGCGTTAAGCGCGCCAGATGCTCCTGCGACAGCCTATTCGTTGACATGGTTCATCCTTAGAATTCATTTCAAAATGAGGGGATACATCCCCTCATGCTCCCCTAAATCAGGGGCCATTTCGGTAATTCTGAAATGGCCTGTTAGTTTGAAACGTCTACCTAATCGTGTTCAAGCATCCCCGACCAGCCGACGCTCACTGCGCCTGCCGCGGACGGATGAACGTTCAGCCTCTTAGCAGCTCGGTGAGATCGGCCAGGTGATTCATCTCGTCCAGTTTGAAAATTGCGCTCCAGATCGCTTCCGCCCGCCCCGGTGAAACGCAGTCCGTCGCCAGCGACAGGAACTTGTCCTTGAGCTCGTGATCGGAAATCGGAAACTCGGGCTCTCCCTTGGGCAAGTCACGGCGCGCGCTCAGCAGGCGACCGTCCTTGGTGGTGATTTCCACGATGCTTGGCCATTTTTCATCGTATAGCGCTTCGAGTTCTGCATCCGCCACGACCTCCACCCGGGAAGCCAGGTTCAGCAGCGCAGCGTCCCGAATCAAGTCCATCGTATATTGCTCGCGGCGGTTCTGGCCTAGGGCAAGCGCCAGCGCGATGGTATACGGCGCGCTGTACTTCGCGGCAGGCACCGAATCGGGCACCTTGTTGGTTCCCCGGCTCGCGACGACAAAGGTGCGAAGCTTGACTGAGGCCACTTGGTCGCAGGTCAGCTTTTCGCGTTGCTTTATTTCGAGTACGGCATCGATCGCGCTATGGTGCTGCCGACAGCAGGCATAGGGTTTGATCCCCGTCTGGAGTATTTCGAAGCGGCGACCCAGCTGATCGTAAAGGCGCTCCATGTCAAAGCGGGTCGACACCGTCTTGCAGTATCCGTACTCGCCTTCCAGGGCCGTCTGCGGCCCGCCAAAGCCGTGCGCCGCCAGGTCTGCCGCGTACAAGCCGCTGAAATTTGCCCATCCCATGATCGTGTCTTTGGCCGGCGCACCGAGGCGGAAAGTCTCGAACGGCGCCAAGGGCCCCAGGTAGGAAGCGGCGCTCAGGGCCCCGCCGGTCGTGTCCGCATCGAACCGGAGCAGCTTGGCTGCCGCGGCAGTCGCCCCGAAAATGCCCAATGTTCCCGGAGCAAGATAGGTGCGATCGACGTAAATCGAAGGGCTGACCGCAAGGCCCACGCGAGCCTGCGCGTCGTACCCCAGCACCACTGCCAGGAGCAGGTCCTTGCCGCTCAAGCCGTTTTGTTCCGCGAGCGCCAGCGCAGCCGGGATGGTGGTCACGCCGGGATGGGTATGCGAGGTGCGGTGAACGTCATCCAATTCCAGGTGAAACGCCATCGTCCCGTTGGCCAGCGCGGCGTAAGCCGGCGCCACCCGGGTATCCGAGCCCCAGATCGCGGCCGTGCCGGCGTGGGCGTTCTTCTGGGCGAATTTCTTGATGCGGGCGCCCACCGGCGTGGTGGACCCGGATAAACCGGCGGCGACGACGTCGGCGATACGCCGCTTGGCTTCGCGCACGACCTCAGTCGGAAGATCCCCGAAATTGGTCGCGACGATGTGCCGCGCCAGCGCGCCGGTCGCTGATTGCATTGTCATGTTCCCTCAGCCAAGTGAGCGAAATTCCCATGCAGGCGAGCATGGCTTTCAGGGCCTTCCATGCGCTTGCATCCTGTAAAGCATAAGGCTGGCTCGCAGAGTACGTCCAATATATAATTGAAGCTGTATTCATATTAAAAATGTCTTAATGTGGAACTGCGTTATCTACGCTATTTTGTGGCGGTCGCCGAAGAATTGAGCTTCACGCGGGCCGCTGAGCGCCTGAACATCGCGCAGCCGCCTTTAAGCCAGCAGATTCGCAGGCTGGAAGCACGACTGGGTGTCATGCTCCTGCGTCGCAGCAAACGCCGCGTGGAACTCACCGAGGCGGGACGCGTCTTCCTGCGCCAGGCCTACCAGGCTATCCAATCCCTCGAAGAAGGTATCCTGCTCGCCCAGCGCGCCGACCGCGGCGAAATCGGGCGATTGGCGGTTGGAATTCTGGTATACATTTCCTATACCTTGATTCCGCCGATACTGCGTGAATTTCGCGCGCAGTTTCCGGAGGTTCACGTTGAATTGCGGTTCCTGACGAATACTCTGCAAATTGCGGCGCTGCTCTCAGGACAGGTAGATGTGTGTTTCGTGCGTCCGCCCATCGACAACCCGGACATCGCGAGCAAACTGATTTCGCGGGAACGCTTTATCCTCGCAATGCCTGCGACCCACCCCCTCGCCGGCAAGTCCGCAGTGTCGATCAAGCAGTTCAAGAACGATCCGTTCATCATGTATGTGCGCGAACTCGGTCCCACTTTTTGCAGTTCGCTGGTTCAATTCTGCGCAAAAGCAGGGTTCTCGCCCAAAGTAGCCCTCGAAGTGAGCCAGATCAATGCCGCGGTGGGTCTCGTGGGCGCCGGCATCGGCGTGGCACTGGTGCCTCAATCGATGAATCAACTGCATTTCGACAATGTCGTCTACCGGCCGCTCATCGAACGCGCGCCTAACGTCGACGTGTTGCTTGCGTGGCAGGCAGGGCGGCCGTCCGAGTTGCTGAAATCGTTTATCGAGATGTCAACGCAATTCGTCAGAGTGAGCGCTCGGTCTGGCGCTGGAGGCGCCCGGCTTTAGCCAATGATAAAGCGACCATTGGGGTCGCTCTATTATTGTTGACGGAGAGGTGGGGAGGGATTGTGCACTTATCGCCTGAGGGCGATAAGTGCATCCCTCGACGCGTTGCGTCTCGGGACCATCGGGGCGCTTATACGCCCCGATGTCCTGCGCGGCGTCCCCCGGACGCCGCTGGTCGAACCGGAAGGTTCTCGAAGTACTCTCGCTCTTGGCCAAAACAAAAACGGGCCAACGGCCCGTTTTTGTTTTGGCGGAGAGGGAGGGATTCGAACCCTCGATACGCATTTTGTGCATATACGCCCTTAGCAGGGGCGCGCCTTCGACCACTCGGCCACCTCTCCGGATCTCGTTAAAACTATATCATGGGCGCTCGCCGAGATCGAAAGCCTTGTGCAGCGCGCGCACCGCGAGTTCCATGTATTTCTCGTCGATCACCACCGCGATCTTGATTTCCGAAGTGGAGATCATCTGGATATTGATGCCCTCCTCCGCCAGGGTGCGGAACATCTTGCCCGCGACGCCGGCGTGCGTGCGCATGCCCACGCCCACCAGGGACACTTTGCACACTTTGGCATCGCCGCGGATGTCGGTCGCCTTGATGTGGCTCTTCACCTGCTTGTTCAGCACGTCCATCGCCTTGGCGTACTCGCTGCGATTCACCGTAAAGGAGAAATCGGTCATGTTGTCGACGCTGGCATTCTGGATGATCATGTCGACGTCGATGTTGGCTTCGCCGATCGGGCCGAGAATCTGATAGGCGATGCCCGGGCGGTCGGGCACGCCCATGACGGTAATCTTGGCTTCGTCGTGGTTGAACGCGATGCCGGAAATAACGGCTTTTTCCATTTTGTTGTCTTCCTCATACGTAATCAGCGTGCCGGGGCCTTCCTTCTCTTCGAAAGAGGACAGCACGCGCAGTTTCACTTTGTACTTGCCGGCAAACTCCACCGAGCGGATCTGCAGCACTTTGGAGCCCAGGCTCGCCATCTCGAGCATTTCCTCGAAGGTGACGGTGTCCAAGCGCCGCGCCTCGGGCACGATGCGCGGGTCGGTGGTGTAGACCCCGTCGACGTCGGTGTAGATCTGGCACTCGTCGGCTTTGAGCGCGGCCGCCAGGGCCACCGCCGAGGTGTCGGAACCGCCGCGCCCCAGCGTGGTGATGTTGCCCGCGGCGTCCACGCCCTGAAAGCCCGCAACCACCACCACAAAACCGGCTTCCAGATCGGCGCGCATGCGGCTCTCGTCGATGCTCTCTATGCGCGCCTTGGTGAACGCGCTGTCGGTGAGCACTTTGACCTGGCCACCGGTGTAGCTTTTCGCTTTCACGCCCTGTTCCATCAGCGCCATCGACAACAGGCCGATGGTGACCTGCTCGCCGGTCGAGGCGACCACGTCGAGTTCGCGCGGATCGGGCATGGGGGAGATTTCCTTGGCCAGCGCGATCAGCCGGTTGGTCTCCCCCGACATTGCCGAGGGGACCACCACCACCTGGTGCCCTTGCGCTTTCCAGCGCGCGACACGCTTGGCCACGTTCTTGATGCGATCGGTCGAGCCCACTGAGGTGCCGCCGAATTTCTGGACGATGAGTGACATGGTGCGACTAAGCCGTTTGGCCGAAAAAAAAGCGATTTTACCGCATTGCAGCAGCAGTTTCGACCCCTAAGCGCAAATTTGCGCAACAGCGCCCCGAAATCCAGGCCTGCCGCGGATGCGCGGGGCGTCAGCCCGGGCAGGGCTGGCCTATTTGGCTTCGAGTTGCAGCCTGGGCGGAACTGCAAGGGCCAGCGGCGCTTTCAGTTTCTCCGGCAGCACCCGGCCCATGCGCGCGCGGTGACCGACGTGATGGCGCAACTTTTCGCCTTTGATTTCCAGGGCTTTTTCCTTGCCGCCACGGCCTATGCCGCTGACCGTCACCGAGCTGAGCCGGGTCACGGCGGCGGCGAGCAGTTTCTCGCCTTTGTCGAGGCCCATGACTATCACGCCTCGCCCCTTGGACATGGCTTTCATCTCGGCGATGTCGAAAGCGAGCAGGCGGCCTTCGCCCGACAGCGCGACCACATGGTTGCCCGTCGCGTCGTCGTAGGCGCAAGGCGCCAGCGGCGTTTCCCCCGCCTCGACGCTCATGAATTCGCGTCCGGCGCGGCGGTTCGAGACCATGTCGCCGATGGTGCACAGAAAACCGTAGCCGCCGCTGGAAGCGACCAGCACCTTGGTGTCGGGCTTGCCGGCGATGCAATGCATGATCTTGGCCCCGCCCTGCACATCCACCAGCGACGACGCCGGCGCGCCGTCGCCGCGCGCCGAGGGCAGCCCTCCGGCTTCCACGCTATAGGCGCGGCCGCCCGAGTCCATGAAAATCACCGGATCGACGGTACGGCAGGCAATCAGCGCGGCGAGGCCATCGCCTTCCTTGAACGAGAGCGTGGCGGCATCGACGCCATACCCCTGGCGCACGCGCACCCAGCCGTTCTTCGAGAAAATCACCGTCACCGGCTCGTCCAGCACCGGCGTCTCCAGCACCGCTTTTTCCGATTCTTCGATCACCGTGCGGCGCTTGTCGCCGAAGGCCTTGACGTCGGCTTCGATTTCCTCGATCACCAGCGCTTCCAGCGTCTTGCGGCTGCCCAGGATTTTTTCCAGACCCTTCTGTTCCTTAGCCAGGCCTTCGAGTTCCTTTTCCAGCTTGATATGCTCGAGCTTGGCCAGTTGGCGCAGGCGCATCTCCAGAATATCCTCGGCCTGACGATCGGTGAGCTTGAACACGCGCATCAGATCCGGCTTCGGGTCGTCCGAATTGCGGATGAGCTTGATCACCTTGTCCACGTTCAACAGCACCAGCAGCCGGCCTTCGAGCACGTGGATGCGGTCGAGCACCTTGTCCAGGCGGAACTTCGAGCGCCGCGTCACCGTCGCGAAGCGGAATTCCAGCCACTCGGCGAGGATGGTCTTCAGGTTCTTGCCGGTAGGCCGCCCGTCCAGGCCGACCATCACCAGGTTGATCGAGGCGTTGGTCTCCAAGCTGGTTTTCGCCAGCATGAGATTGACGAATTCGTTCTCGTCCAGGCGCGAGGACTTGGGCTCGAACACCAGGCGCACCGGGTGGGTGCGGTCGGACTCGTCGCGCGCGCGATCGAGCATGGACAGCATCAGCTGCTTTTCGCGCTGCTGCTCGGGGGTGAGCGATTTCTTGCCCGACCGGGGCTGCGGATTGGTGATCGCCTCGATTTCCTCCAGGACTTTGCGCGACGAGGCGCCCGGCGGCAGTTCGTGCACCACCACCTGCCATTGCCCGCGCGCAAGGCGCTCTATGCTCCAGCGCGCGCGCACCCGCACCGAGCCGCGCCCGTTGCCATAGGCTTCGCGCATTTCGGCGCGCGGCGTGATGATCTGGCCGCCGCCGGGGAAGTCCGGGCCCTTGATGTATTTCATCACCCCGGCCAGCGTCAGTTCCGGATCGCGGATCAGCGCGATCGCGGCATTCGCGACTTCGGTCAGGTTGTGGCTCGGGATCTCCGTCGCCATGCCCACCGCGATGCCCGATGCGCCATTGAGCAGCACCACCGGCAGGCGCGCCGGCAGCACCTGCGGCTCGACCATGCTGCCGTCGTAGTTGGGGGCGAAATCCACGGTGCCGCTGTCGAGTTCGGCCAGCAGCACTTCGGCGAACTTGGTCAGGCGAGCCTCGGTGTAGCGCATCGCCGCCGGCTCGTCGCCGTCGCGCGAGCCGAAGTTGCCCTCACCGTCGACCAGCGGATAGCGCAGGCTGAAGTCCTGCGCGATACGCACCATCGCGTCGTACACGGAGGCGTCGCCGTGCGGATGGAATTTGCCGAGCACGTCGCCGACCACGCGCGCCGACTTCTTGCGCGGCGTGCCGGCGCGGCCGTTCATTTCCCACATGGCGTAGAGGATGCGCGCCTGCACCGGCTTCTGGCCGTCGGCGACGCGCGGCAGCGCGCGGTCCTTGACCGTGCTCACCGCGTATTGCAGGTATTGCAGCGCCGCGTATTTCGCCAGCGGCAGCGTATCGCCGAATTCGCCCGCGAGCGGCGCGAAATCGGGCGGCTCCTTGCCGCCAGCGCCGCCGTTCGCGGCCGGCGGCAACACGCCGCTCGCATCGCCGGCGCTCCCGGTAGCGTCATCCGATGCCGCGACGCTACCGCTCGCTGCCATCGCCGGCTTCAACGCATCTTCTGCCGCGGTCATCGCCAGCCCTTCAAACAAATCGTTTTGATTTCCCATACGCTTCATTCCTAGCTGATGTCAGCATCCACCAGATTGCCGTAGGTTTCCATCCACTCTCGCCTTTGCGACGCGTTCTCCTTGCCCATCATCATGTTGAACACGGAGCGATCGGCCTCGAGCGCCACGTCTTCAACCTTAACCGGCAGCATGCGCCGCGTATCGGGGTTGAGCGTGGTCTCCCACAACTGCTCCGGGCTCATTTCGCCCAGGCCCTTGAAGCGGCTCACCGCCCACTTGCCTTCCTCCATGCCTTCGTCCTGCAGCTTGGCCTCGATCGCAGCGAGTTCCTGCTTGTCCAGCGCATACAGCTTGCGCGCCGGCTTGCCCTTGCCCATCGACGGCACGTCGATGCGGAACAAGGGCGGCTGCGCCACGTACACGCTGCCGGTTTCGATCAGCCGCGAAAAATGGCGGAAGAACAGCGTCAAGAGCAGCACCTGGATGTGCGCGCCGTCGACGTCGGCGTCGGCCATGATGATGATTTTGTGATAGCGCAGCCGCGTCATGTCGACCGCTTCGCCGCGCTGGTGGTGGTCGATGCCGATCGCGAGCGCGATCGCCTCGATTTCCTTGTTCGAGTACAGCGTATCGGGCGAATCCTGCCAGGTATTCTTGGGTTTGCCTTTCAAGGGCAGCACTGCCTGGAATTCCTTGTCGCGCGCCTGCTTCGCCGAACCGCCGGCCGAATCGCCCTCGACGATAAAGAGTTCGTTCCGCTCCGGGTCGTCGGAGGCACAATCGGTGAGCTTGCCGGGGAGCACCGCGACGCCCGAGCTCTTGCGGCGCTCGACTTTCTGCGCCGCGCGCGTGCGCGTCATCGCCTGGCGCATCACCAGTTCGGCGATGCGCTTGGCTTCGTCCACGTGCCGGTTGAGCCACAATTCGAACGGGTCGCGCACCATCTGCGCCATCAGCTTGACCCCGTCGCGCGAGATGAGTTCGTTCTTTACCTGACCCTTGAACTGCGGATCAAGCATTTTCACCGACAGCACATAGGAGGCGCGCGACCAGACGTCCTCGGGCACGATCTTGATGCCGCGCTGGCCCATGGCGTGCAGGTCGATGAAATTGCGGATCGCGTTGTACACGCCTTCGCGCAGCCCGGCGACATGGGTGCCGCCGTGGCGCGTCGGAATCATGTTCACGTAGGATTCGGCCACCACTTCGCCCTCGGGCGTCCAGGCGATCGCCCACAGCGCGCCCTCGCCTTCGGCGAAGCTGTCCGACTCCGATTGCGCGGCGATGTAGCGCTCGCCGAAGAACGTCTCGGCCACGGGCTCCAGGCCGGCGACGGCGCTGGCGAAATAGCCCTTGATGCCTTCGGGAAAATGCCACTCGGTCTGCTCGATCTTGCCGTTTTTTTCCACCCCGAGCGTGAAGCGCACGCCGGGCAGCAGCATCGCCTTGGCGCGCAGCAGCGCCGCGATGTCCGCGACGACGATCTTGGGTGTATCGAAATACTTGGGATCGGGCCAGAAGCGGATACGCGTGCCGGACTCGCGCGCCGCTATCGTGCCGGTCTTCTTCAGCGGCTCTTTCACCTTGCCGTTGTCGGCGAACACCAGCCGGTGGCTGGCGCCGTCGCGCCTGACATCGACTTCGAGCCGGGTCGCGAGCGCGTTGGTGACGCAGATGCCGACGCCGTGCAGGCCGCCGGCGATGCGATAGGCGGCATCCGCGTCGGTCTTCCTGAATTTCCCGCCCGAATGCAGGGTGGTGAATATCACCTGCACCGCCGGGACTTTCTTCTTCGGATGAATATCGACCGGAATACCGCGGCCGTCGTCGGCGACTTCGGCCGAGCCGTCTTCGTACAGCACCACCGAGATATTCTTGGCGAACCCGGCCAGCCCCTCGTCCGAGGAATTGTCGATCACCTCCACCAGCGCATGGTTGGGGTTGGACGGATCGGTATACATCCCCGGGCGGTGCAGGATGGGCGACAGATCCTCCAGGATCTCGATGTCTTCGGCGTTGTAAGCCCTAGATTTTGTTGCCATAAAGCGTCCGCATACTACCTATGGGTGTCGTTGTTAGCTGGCAATGATACAACGGCCGGGCCGAGCTTGCACCTGGGGTCTGCGGCGGCGATTGGCGCTGAGCCCGCGGGCTGCGATAATGCCGGCGCCTCGCATTCGTCACGGACAGCACATGCCTTCATCCCGGCCGCCAGTCAGTACTCCCGCCACGGACCGACCCAGGGTCGGTCCGCTGGAACTCTTCCTGGCCTTCTCACAACTGGCACTATCCGGTTTTGGCGGCGTGCTGCCCTGGGCGCACCGCACCCTGGTGGAGAAGAAAGCCTGGCTCACGCAACGCGAATTTGTCGATACGCTGGCCCTTGGACAACTGCTGCCGGGCCCGAATATCGGCAATATGGCGGTGATGATCGGCTATCGCTTCGCGGGCTACGCCGGGGCGGCGGCGGCCTTTGCCGGATTGGTGGGCGGCCCTTTCCTGCTGATGATCGCACTCGGCCTGCTCTACAGCCGCTACGGCGCCCTGCCCCTGGTGCAGCAGGCGCTCTCGGGCATGTCGTCTGTAGCCGCCGGTCTGGTGCTCGCCACCGGACTGAAAATGAGCGGCAGCATGAAGCGGCACCGTCGCCCCTGGCTGTTTGCGCTGCTGGCGCTCGCCGGTGTGGGCGTGCTGCGCTGGCCTTTGCTCCTGGTCGTCGGCGCATTGGCGCCCTTCGCGATCATCGCCGCTTTGCGCAAGGACCTCTGATGCAGGAAGCCGATCTGCCCGCCCTGGGCCTGCATTTCGCGCTGCTGTCGCTGATGGCGATCGGCGGCGTCAGTTCCATCCTGCCGGATATGCAGCGCTACGTGGTGGAGGCCAACCAGTGGTTGAGCGCCTCACAGTTCGCCGACGCCTACGCGCTCGGTCAGGCCGCCCCCGGGCCCAACATGATGTTCGTGACCCTGCTGGGCTGGCAGCTTGCCGGCTGGGCGGGCGCGGTCGTCGCCACCCTGGCGATGATTTTCCCGCCGGTCCTGCTCACCCTGACCGTCACGCGCCTGAGCGCGAACAATCCGGATGCGCCGCTGGGCCGCGCGATCCGCGGCGGACTGGGACCGATCGCGATCGGGCTGACGCTTGCGAGCGGCTGGATTCTTGCACAGTCGGCTGACAACGATTGGCGCGGCGCCCTGCTGACGCTCGTCACCGTCGCGCTGATGTTGCGCACCCGCTTGAACCCGGTGTGGCTGATTCTCGCCGGCGCGATCGCCGGAATGGCCGGGATACTCTAGGGGAGCACCAAGGGAGGCGCGCCGAAAGTCGACGGCTTGACCTCAGGCACCGTGGCCGCGCGCCGCGCGAGCCAGTAACGGTAAGGCGGCGGCACCAGCGTGAACTGCGCATCGCATCCCAGTTTCTGCGCGGCATCCAGGGTCCAGTTCGGGTTGTAGAGCATTTCGCGGGCGAGCGCGACCAGATCGGCTCTGCCTTCCTGCAATATGCCTTCCGCCTGCTCCGCGTGCACGATCAAGCCCACGGCCATGGTCATGATCCGGCTTTGTTTGCGGATTTTCTCGGCATAGGGCACCTGGTAGCTGTAGGCAGGCTTGGCGGCACCGGCCGGCGGCTTGCCGAGAATGCCGCCCGAACTGCAGTCGATCACGTCCACCCCCATGGGCTTCACCAGTTTGGCCAGCGCCACGCTCTGATCCGTGCCCCAGCCGGCATCGTCCTCGGCCGACAGGCGCAGGAACAGCGGCTTGCCCGGGGGCCAGTGCGCGCGCACGCGCTCGCATACTTCCAGCGCGAAGCGCATGCGCTTCTCCTCGGAACCGCCGTATTCGTCCGTGCGCTGATTCGCCAGCGGCGACAGAAACTCGTGGATCAGAAAGCCGTGCGCACCGTGAATCTCCACCACATCGAAACCGGCGGCGTGCGCGCGCGCCGCCGCCCTGCCCCAGGCCTTGGCCACGGCGTGGATCTCCTCGCGCTCGAGCGCGCGCGGTATGGGTGAACCCTCGTCCGCGGGGAGCGCGCTGGGCGCGACCAGTTCCCACGCGTCCCAGTCGTCCACCCCCTGACTTGCCGCATCGGCGCGCGTCAGCGGCTTGCCGCCTTCCCACGGGCGCTGGGTGCGCGCCTTGCGCCCCGAATGGCCGAGCTGTATGCCCGCCGCGGCGCCGCACTGATGCACGAAGTCGACGATGCGCGCAAGCTGCGGCACGAAAGCGTCGTCCCAGAGGCCCAGGTCGCCCACCGTACCGCAGCCACGGCGCTCGATCTTGGTCGATTCGAGGATCACCAGCCCCGCGCCGCCAGCCGCGTAGCGACCGGCGTTCATCAAATGCCAATCGGTGGGTGCGCCCTGCACCGCGGAATACTGGTGCATGGGTGCGACCACCACACGGTTCTTCAGCGTGAGTTCGCGCAGGCGTAGCGGCGTGAAAAGCAATGGCTGGGTCATGATTCTTCCTGTTGCACTTGTTGATCTGATTTTATCCGACACCACGATTGCGCCATTGTGGAATCCGGGCGCAGTCAAATATACTCGCCTGCACCGACAACGCAACGCCCACGCCTATGCCGAATATCCGGTCCGAACGCCCGCGGCTGATCGCCCTCGACTGGGGCACCAGCTCGCTGCGCGCCTATCTGCTGGGGGAAAACGGCCGCTGCCTGGCGCAGGCGAGCGGAGCGTTCGGCATACTCCATGTTGCCGATGGCGCCTTCGACGCGATCTATCTGCGGCTCTGCGCCGCCTGGCAGCGCGAATATGGAACATTGCCGGTGCTGGCGAGCGGCATGGTAGGCAGCCGCCAGGGCTGGCTGGAGGCGCCCTACCTGCCCTGCCCGGCGACGCCGGCCCAGATCGCTGCGCACTTGGCGAGCCTGCAGGCGAGCGACGGCGCGCGCCTGCACATCGTTCCCGGCCTCAGCTGCCGCAACGCCCACGGCATACCCGATGTCATGCGCGGCGAGGAAACGCAATTGCTCGGCGCGATCGAAGCCGTCGGCGCTGCGCTCTGGGTGCTGCCCGGCACGCACAGCAAATGGGCGCGCTGCGCGGGCGGCAATATCCAAGCTTTCAGCACCTATATGACGGGTGAACTCTATGCGCTGCTTTGCAAGCACAGCATCCTCGGCCGGCTGATGCCTGCCGGACCTCGCGCCGACCCCGAGGCCTTCGCGCGCGGGGTCAGCTATGGTTTGGCTGCCGATGCGGACCTGCCGCGAAAACTGTTCAGCGCGCGCACCCTGGGTTTATTCGGTGAAATCCCGGCCGAAGGACTGGCCGACTACCTGTCGGGACTGCTGCTCGGTGCGGAAATCCGCGACGCGCTGGCGCTTTTGCCCTCGAGCGCCGAGCTGGGCCTGATCGGCGAAACCGGACTATGCGAGCGTTACCGCACGGCGCTGGAGATTGCCGGCATGCGTGTACGCACAATCATTGCCGACGCCGCTGCACGGGGCTTGTGGCGCATCGCCGTCGATGCCGGACTGGTCTAGCTCAAATCCAATTTCCCTTAGCTCACACTTACGCAATCACCGGCAAGGCTTCGATGTCGTAGCCGCACGCGAGCTTGCGCCCCAGCACCGGATCCTCCAGCTCCATTTCGAAACGGCTCGCCGGGCGCACCCCGCCTTTTGCCGCGAAAGTGCCGCAGAACATCACCGTCGCCGCAGGCAATGCACCCTCATGGCCGAGATAACGGCGCAGCAGATCGGCCGGCTCCCGGATCGCCGCCGCCGCGCCTTCCTGGTAGAGCAGACGCTTGCCGTCAAAAATGCCCCAGGACCGCAGCATCAGCCGATCCCAGTGCGGCGCCACGTCATCGTAGCGCCAGAGCCGGTCGCACAGGACTTTGCCGCAGAGTTGCTTGGACAGGGCGACACCCAGGGTCTCGGCTTTGCGGTCGGTATGGTCCGATCCCAGCCCGACCCACAGGCCGTCGGCGAGCGATACCAGTACCGGCTCGACTTCGCCGGAGGTGTCGGGACCGAGGACCTGCAGCTTCGCGCCCTGGGTGATCTGGCTCGCGGCGATGCGGTAGAACAGCGGCACGCTCAAGGGACGCGGCACACCGATGGCGAACAGCTCCTCGATATGGTGTTTGATCGCCGCAGCGTCGCGACCGGTCCAGCCGGCCACCACCAGATTGTCGATGTCGACGGCGATCCGATCGCGGCGGCCTTGGGTTTCACGATTGAACGTCAGCACGGAAATTCCTCGAAAATCAATTAAACAGGGAAGGCAGCCACAGCGCAATCCCGGGAAAGACCGCAAGCAGCGCGATCATGGCCAGCATGGCCAGCACGAAAGGCAGCGAACCGGCGATCACGTCGTTCAGCGCGCCGCTTTTGCGCAGCGACTGCACTACGAACAGATTAAGGCCTACCGGCGGCGTAATCAGCGCCATCTCGATCAGAATCACCATCACGATGCCGTACCAGACCGGATCGAAACCGAGGTGAAACATCACCGGCGCAATAATCGGGATGGTGGTGATCATCATCGACAGGGTTTCCATGAAACAGCCGAGTATCAGGTAGAACACCACGACCGCGATCAGCATCTGGATTTTCGAAAATCCCAGCCCGGAGATGAAACCGGTGAGCAAGGCACTGAGACCGATCGCGGAAAGGATAAAATTCAGAAAGTAGGCGGCGATGATGATCAGCATCACCATCGCCGTGGTGCGCATGGTGTTCTCCAGGACTTCGCGCAGCATGGCGAAGCTCAACCGCCCGTAAGCCCAGGCCAGCCCCATGGCCGCGACCACGCCGAGGGAGGCCGCCTCGGTCGGCGTGGCGAAACCGGCGTAGATCGAGCCGACCACCACCAGAAAGATTCCGAGCGGCGGCAGCAGATTGGGCAGGCTGGCGATGCGCTCGGCCCAGTTGCTGCTGAGCGGTTTCCCGCCCCACGCCGGCTTGACCAGGCAAACGACAGCGACCAGCAGCATGAACAGCCCGGCGAGGCCCAGACCGGGGATGATGCCGGCCAGGTACAGCTTGGGGATCGAGGTATCGGTCAGCACGGCGTAAATGATCATGTTGATCGAGGGCGGGATCAGGATGCCCAGCGTGCCGCCGGCCGCCAGCGTGCCGAGAAACAGGCGCTCGTTGTAGCCGTGCTTCTTGATCAGCGGCAAGGCCACGGTGCCGACGGTGGCGGCGGTGGCCACGGAAGAGCCGGAGGTGGCGGCGAAAATCGCGCACGCGCCGATATTGGAGTGCATCAGGCCGCCGGGAATCCAGGACAACCATTTCACCATGGCGGCGTACATGCGCTCGGCGATGCCGGCACGCAGCAGGATTTCACCGAGCAGGATGAACATCGGTATCGAAACCAGCAGGAAGTCCTTGGACGAGGACCAGGCCACCTCGCCCATCGCGCGCGACAGCGGCATGCTCGAATAGATCTGGTCGAGCAGCAGTCCAAGCACGCCCAGCACCGCCGCCACCGGCAGCGCAAGCGCAATCAGTACAAGCAGCAGGGTGAGGGTTACGGTCAGCATGAAATCGTTGTTGCGCTCTTATTCGAGCGGCTTCAGCGTCGCGGTATGGGCGATCTCGTCTGCGGCGTTCTCTTCTATGCTGCGCGCCCCGGCAAGGCGGCGCACCGTCGCCAGGTCGCCGCTCAGCAACGCCAGGACGGCGCGCAGGAACAGCAAGGCAAGCGTCAGGACGAACATCAGCAGTCCGACAACCCACAGGCTTTGCGGAATCCACAACGGCGTCTGCAGCGGCGTCGTGGCCCGGGCGGAGAACGAAACCGAGGTCCCGAGCATCACCGCGGCATGCCAGGTGAGCAGGCCGGCGAATAGGCCCAGCGCGATCAGCGCGACGATATCGAGCAAGGCGCAAAAGCGCGGCGGCAGCACCGCGTAGAGCGCATCGACGCGCACATTGGCGCGGTTGAGCAGGGTGAACGACAGCGCCCATGCGGTGCCGATGGCGAAAGCGTAACCCGCGAGTTCATCGGAGCCGCCGAATGTAACCATGAACACGTTGCGCAACAGGACATCGGCGGCGACCAGGAATGCGGCGCCCAGCACCAGCGCGCCGCCGCACCAGATTGCGGCGCGCGAGATGCCGTGCGCAATGACGAGCAGTCGGTCTAGAACCGGCACAGCGCTGTCTGTTTCCCGTGTGGCGGTTCAGTTTGCCTTGGCGGTGATGCCGAGGATCTTGCCCACGCTCGCGTTCCAGGCCGGGATGCAATCGCCGGAACAGCGCGCCGCCCATTTCGGCACCACGGTTTCATTCAGCACCTTTTTGAGCAAAGCCCTGTCGGCATCGTTCACCGGTACCAGGGTCATTTTTGCCTTGGTGCCGTTTTTGCAGCTTGCCTTGCCTACGTTGCAATCAAAGCCGTCCTGGGTCTCGGTTTCGGTCGCTTTCCAGATATCGTCTTCGAGTTTCGCGATTTCGGTTTTCAGAAAATCGCGCACTTTCGGGTTCAGCCGGTCCCAGGTTTTTACGTTGACGGCGTGCATCACCTGGCTCCAGCCCACGGGCAAGGCGTAGATATGGGTGGAAACCTCGTACCAGCGCGCCGCATTGCCCGAGAGCGAACCGGTGATGGCGCAATCGACCACCTTGTTCTGCAGCGCGGGCACCACTTCGCTGAACGCGAGCGTCACCCCGGTCCCGCCCAGCGCCTCGACGAATTCAGCCAGCGTGCGGTTGCCGGTGCGCACCTTTTTGCCTTTGAGATCGGCCAGCCCTTTGATTTCGCCGTTGCAGAAAATCACCTGCGCCGGATAGGGCCAGATGCCGAGAACCTGGATGCCGAAGCGCTCGCGGTAGAACTTGTCGTACACCGGCTTGTAGGCATCGGAAATCCTGCGCGCGGTAGCGATGTCAGGTGCGAGACCGGCGAGATCGACCGCCTCGTTGCGCGCGTCGTCGGTCGACACGTAGCCGAGCACGGTGGAGCCGAAGTCGATCACGCCGAGGCGCATCAAGCGGAAGATCTCCGCCCCCTTGAGGCCCATTTCGTTGAACGGCGTGATCTCCGCGGTAATGGCGCCGCCGGATTTGTCATGGACGGTCTTGGTCCAAAAAGGCTGCTCGAAATTCTTGTACTGGCTCAAATTGCCCCAGGCGCCGACCACCTTGAGCGAAGTCTTGGGCAAGTCCTGCGCCGGCACCGATGCGGCGAACGCCGCCAGCATGACGCCGAGCAAGCCCATTTTGATCATCGTCTTTTGCATACATCCTCCGATTAGTTCGTCGCTCGAGATTGTTACAAAATCGCCATGTGGCTGTTCTTGAGATCCGTGACCAGCATGTAACCCGGGGCGTGGGTGATGCAAAAAGCCGGCTTGACCGCCGCGATGACCGATTGCGGGGTAACACCGCAGGCCCAGAAGACGGGCAATTCATCGGCCTCGACCGCTACCGGATCGCCGTAATCCGGTTGCATGATGTCCCTGATGCCGATCAGTTCCGGTTTTCCGATATGTATAGGCGCGCCATGCACTGCGGGAAAACGCGACGTAATCTGCACCGCACGGATCGCGTCCGCCGGTTTCAGCGGCCGCATCGAGACCACGACCGGGCCGCGGAAACGCCCGGCGGGCACCGTGTCGATATTGGTGCGGTACATGGGCACATTGCTGCCGCAGGCGATATGGCGCAGCGGAATGCCGTCCTCGAGCAGGGCTTCCTCAAAAGAAAAGGAACACCCCAGCAGGAAAGCCACCAGATCGTCGCGCCAGTAGGCTTTGATGTCGGGCACTTCCTCGATCAACTCTCCGTCCCGCCAAATGCGGTAACGCGGCACGTCGGTACGAATGTCGAGGTCGGCGCCCAGGGTGGGCAGATGCGGGTCCCCGGGTTCGGAGGCCGCCAGCAGCGGGCAGGGCTTGGGATTGAGTTGGCAAAAACGCAGGAATTCAGTGGCCAGATCGCGCGGAAGGATGGCCAGATTGGCCTGGACATAGCCCGGCGCGCAGCCTGCGGTCAGTCCGCGATGCTCGCCGCGGCGCACGCGCAGACGCACTGTCCGGCCGGTCTCCCCTCTCGCCTTTCCATCGTCCCTGTCCATGGCGACTGTCATCGCATCCCGCGTATTTGCCTGGTCCTTGTTGAACGGATCGTAACACGACTGCGGAGCCGGCGGCACCCCGCGCCTTATTTTCAGTCACAGCCGCCCCCGCCTGCCGATCCGGCGCGGCTGAAATCATGCGCGCAGGCTATAGCCCCGCGGAAGCCGGCGGAGTCCTCGCGCCGTCGCCGAACCACTGTTCGAACTTCGCCGCGGGCTGAGGGTAGCCGAACAGATAGCCCTGAAAATCGTCGCAGGCGTGCTTGAGCAGAAGCTCGTGCTGCGCCTTGGTTTCCACGCCTTCCGCAACCACTCTCAGTCCCAGGCTTTGCGCCATGGCGATGATGGTGCGCACGATGACCTCGTCGCCGGCATCCGCGGCCAGATCGCGCACGAAGGACCGGTCGATTTTCAACTCATCCAGCGGCAGGCGCTTGAGGTAGGACAGCGACGAGTATCCGGTGCCGAAGTCGTCCATCGAGAATCGGATTCCCAGCGCCTTCAGCGCCTGCATTTTCTCGATGGAATCGATTACATTCTCGAGGACCAGGCTCTCGGTCAGTTCCAGGGTCAGGTTCCCCGGGGAAATACCGGTGTCGCGAACGACATCACTCACGCTGGCAACGAAGGCGGCCTGACGGAACTGGCGGGCGCTGACATTCACCGCGACGCGCAGATTTTCCCGGCCGTAGATCGCGTTCCAGGCACGCAATTGCAGGCAGGCGGTTTCCAGGACCCACTGTCCGATGGGAACAATCAGCCCGGTCTCCTCCGCCAGCGAAATGAACTGCCCGGGCAGGATCACGCCGCGCTGCGGATGCTGCCAGCGCAGCAGCGCCTCGGCGCCGACCACCCGATGGTCCCGGTCCACCTGTGGCTGGAACAACAGCTGGAACTGCTGCTGGGGCAGTGCGCGACGCAGTTCCCCTTCCATAAGCGCGCGCATCTCGATACTAGCCTGCATCGCCGGGTCGAAGAAGCGCAGGGTGTTGCGGCCTGCGGTCTTGGCCCGGTACATGGCGGCGTCGGCGCGCTTCAGCACTTCATCGACCGTCTCATCGGGCGTGCCCGATATCAGGCACAGGCCGATGCTGGCGGTGGTGTGGTGTTCCAGGGTGCCGAGCAGAAACGGCTGGCCCAGGGCTTCCAGGATCTTGCTCGCGACGGCTTCTGCCTGACTGGCCGCTTCGCGCGGGCTCGCTTGGAGATCCTCGAGAATGACGACGAATTCGTCGCCGCCCAGCCTTGCGATCAGATCCTCGGCGCGGACGTCGTTGCGCAGGCGCCGGCTGACCTCCAACAGCAGGCGGTCGCCGATTTCGTGCCCGCGCGTGTCGTTGAGCGTCTTGAAATTATCCAGGTCGATGAACAGCACCGCGCCCCGGCTTTGGCGGCGGCTGCAGACCGAAAGCGACTGGCGCAGCCGGTCCCGGAGCTGGCGGCGGTTGGGCAAATTGGTCAGCGAGTCGAAATAGGCGAGTTGCTGAATCTCTTCCTGCGCCTGCTTGCGCTCGGTGATGTCGCGGACGATGGCCTGCAGACAGGTCTCGCCGCCAAAATCGACGCAGCTGAGGCTGATCTCCATATCGAGCGGCGATCCGTCCGCGCGCAGGTTGCGCCACTCGAACACGACCGCATTTCCGGCGGCGGCCTTGGTCAGCATTTCGCTCAAGATCTCTTCCGAATTGCGGCCGTCGGGCTGCTTAGGCGGGGAGGAGGAGGACAGCGGCGTGGTGCCGATGATCTGGTCGCGGGACACGCCGCGCAAGATTTCGGCGCGGCGGTTGCAGTCGAGCACCGTCGGCCCGCGCATGATGAAAATGGCATCGTTGGCCTGTTCGAACAAAGTGCGGAAGCGCGCCTCGCTTTCGCGCAGCGAACGCACCGTTGCCGTGAGTTCATGCGTACGCGTCCCTACCCGGCGGCGCAGAGCCCAGTTCCAGATGAACAGCGTGACCATCAACAGCGCCGCTGCGATCAGCGCATACACGCCATAGCGGGCGACGCCCGGCCAGAGCCCGCCGGCCAGTTTTTCGCCCATCCAGCGGGCCTCAATCGCCGCGCGCTCTTCCGCGGTGATGCGCGAAAAACCCTCTTCGACCAGCTGCTTCAGATCCGTCCGGCCTTTGGCCACCGCCCAGTGGAACTGGCCTACGTAGAGCGGCGGCGAATAACGGAACTCGTCGGCCGCGCCTTCGCGGTTGAAAAAATAAAAGGCCGGCGGCTTGTCGATGCAGAGCACGCGAATTTCGCGCCTGATCGCCGCCTTTACCTGAGCTTCGTAACTCGCGTAGCGCCTGAGATCGGTGATGTTCTGCGCCTTCAGGTAGTCGACGCAGGCATCCCCGTCCTTGACGCCGACCGTGAACCCTTTGAGCGATGCCGCGTTGGTGATGCCCCCTATGCTCTGATCGAAAAAGATCGGAACCTCGATGGTTGCGTAGGGACGCGAGAAATCGTAGATCTTCCGCCTTTCGTCGGTTTCGAATATCGTGTCGATGACATCCGCCTGGCCGCTCTCCATAACCGCCCGGGCCCTGCCCCAGTCCATGGGTTGAAAATCCACGGCGACCCCCGTGCGCTGCTGCCACACTACCCACAGGTCCTTCAGGATGCCCTGCACCTCGCCGCTGGAATTACGAAAGATATAGGGCGGATAGTTGTCGTCGAGGACGACGCGGATAGCGGCCGGCGCCGGCGCCGCTTGCACCGGGATGCCGGCGATCGCCACCAGCGGCAATATCAGCAAGCGCAGCAGAGGCTCGAATAGACGCACGATGCGTGCCGTCGCGGCCTTCCACCGATTACCAATAACGCATTGCGCCGCGGTAGAGCCCGGCCAGATCGTTTTCGCTGACGTCGCGCGGCGCGTTGGTCATCAGGCGTTGCTGCGCCCACGCGCCTTTGGTCAGAGCCGGGACATCGGCATCAAGGTAGCCAACGCCGCCCACGCCGTTGGGAATGCCGGTGGCTTGCATCATCTTGATCAACTGCGCAGCAACGATTTCGGCCGCGTCTTCGTTGGTGGCATCCTTGACGTCGGCACCGAGGCAGGCCGCGCCGTGGATGTGGCGCTCGGGGCAGGCACACGCGGTGAAGCGGAACACCGAGGGCGCGTTGACGATCACGCTCATGCCGTGCGGCACCATCGGCTCGTGCTGCGGGTAGCCTTCGGGCCGGAAGTCGCGCACCAAACCCGCAACCGAGTAGGCCATGCCGTGGGGCACGTGTACGCCCGAGTTGCCGAAAGCGATCCCGGCGAGCGTGGCGGCGTACATCATTTGATCGCGCGCTTCGTGGTCGCTGGCGTCGTTCACGGCGCGTTCGAGGTACAAGCCCAGACGTTTCAGCGCGGCCTCGCAGCCGATGTCGCTCCAGGGGTTGGCGCCCTGGCTCATCGGCCGCAGCGAAGGTTTGCCCGGCGCCGTGCGCCGTGTATAGGGCTTCGCGGTATAGGACTCGAGCGCGTGCGACAGCACATCGAAGCCGCTCGCGGCAACGACGTTCTTTGGCAGCGTGTACGTCGCGGCCGGGTCGATCAGCGCCATCGACGGCTTCAAGCGCTTGGATGCGATGCCGGTCTTCACCTGCATCGCCAGCAGGTCGAAGATGGTGATGCCGGTGCATTCCGAGCCGGTACCGCAGGTGGTCGGACAGGCGATGTGCGGCTTCAACGGGCCGGGCACCGGTTTGCCCGCGCCGATGGGCGCGTTGACGTAATCGAGGAAGTCGGCCGGCCAGGTCGCGTACAGATTGGCCGCTTTGCAAGTGTCGATGACCGAGCCGCCGCCCACCGACACGTAGCCGTCGAACTTGCCTTCGGCGGCGAATCGGGCTGCGGCCAGAAACGATTGGTCGGTCGGCTCGACCTTGACCGCGTCGTAAATCACCACGTCCATGCCCGCCGCCTTGAGCGCGTCGCGCACCTGGGCCACGTAAGGCAGGCTGGCCAGCGTCTTGTCGGTAAACAGCGCGACGCGTTTCATGCCCAGGGCTTTCGCGTGTTCGCCGGCCTCCTTGAGCACGCCGTGGCCGAAGGTGATGCTGGAGATGTCGACAGAAAAAACGCTTTCACCGCGTTCGGTGGCGATGTAATAGTTGTGGCAACAGGACATGAGAACTCCTAACAGGCTGTTGAAATTCGTTTCCCAGACGGACCATTATACGTACAGAAACCTCAGGCGTTTCAGAGCAGGCGAATTCCGGCAGGCGACGCTCAGGACGTCGCGAACATTCGGCCTTCGAGCGCAGGCGGCGCGCTCGCAGCATTCAATAACCGCGCTTGAAAGAGTAAAATCCTGGTTTTCAAATACGGCGGATGTTCATGCGCGTCGCAATCATCGGTTCCGGCCCTGCAGGTTTCTACGCGGCAGAAGCGCTGCTAAAGCGCACCGACACGGCAGTCGATGTCGACCTGTTCGACCGGCTTCCTACCCCGTACGGCCTGGTGCGCGGCGGTGTCGCGCCCGACCACCAGAAGATCAAGACGGTCATCCGCGTGTTCGCGAGCACAGCGGCGCGTCCGACATTCAGGTTCATCGGCAACGTGCAGCTCGGCCGCGACGTGACAGTGGACGAGTTGCGCCGCCACTATCATCAGATCATCTACGCCACCGGCAACGAAGCCGACCGCCGGCTCGGCATTCCGGGCGAGGGCATTGCGCGCTGCACGCCGGCGACGGTTTTCGTCGGCTGGTACAACGGACATCCCGACTACCGCGACGCGAAGATCGATCTGTCGGTGGAGCGCGTCGCAGTGGTGGGCAACGGCAACGTGGCGGTCGACGTCGCCCGGATTTTGCTGCGCACGCCTGCCGAACTGAAGCAAACGGACATTGCCGCACACGCGCTGGACGCTTTGTGCCACAGCCGGGTGCGCGAGGTCTTCCTGCTCGGCCGGCGGGGGCCGGAGCAAGCCGCGTTTTCTTCGGCCGAACTCAAGGAGCTGGGCACGCTGGAGACGACGGACCCGGTCGTCGCGCCGGGCGAGCTGGCCGGCTGCGCCGACGCAGACTCTGCCGGCAACGCGGAAACCGCGCGCAACCTGAAGATTCTCCGTTCTTTCGCCGCGCGATCGCCGCGCGCGGATGCGAAGAAGCTCCATCTGCGCTTTCTGCTGTCTCCGACCGAAATCATTGCCGACGCCGCGGGCGGGGTCGCCGCCCTCGTGCTGGAGAAGAACCGTCTGGAGGCGAGACCCGACGGCAGCTTCGCCGCGCGCGGCACCGGCGATACCGAAGTGCTCGAGGCCGGCATGGTGTTGCCCGCGATCGGTTATGCCGCCGAGCGCATCGCCGGCGTCCCCTATGACGAGAAGGCGCGGATCATCGCCAACGGAGACGGGCGGGTCGTCGACCCGGCCAGCCGCACCGTGATTCCGAACGAATACGTCGTCGGTTGGGCGCGCAGCGGACCGCAGGGGCTGATCGGCGAGCACAAGCGCGCCTCGGCGCACGTAGTCGGCCACCTGATCGCGGATAGCGCCGGCCTTGCAGCACGCGCGCTGCCCGAACGCGATGCGATCGACGCCATGCTGCGTGCGCGCGGCGTGCAACTGGTCTCGTTCGACGACTGGAAGCAGCTCGACGACGTGGAAGTCGCGCGCGGGGCGCGGCGCGGCGCCCCGCGCGACAAGATCGTCGATGTCCAAGCGATGCTGGCGGTGCTTGGGCAGAACTGAAAACGCCGAGACCCAGCCATCTCCGGACCGGCTGCGCACTGCCATCGCACCTTATCGAGGATCGACTAGCCTCGCGTCCGCCTGTTAGACTGCCCGGCACATGAATGAGCCGCGCTACGCCTGGGTCGTCGTCTGGGCCGCCTTCTTCAGCCTGGCGGTCATCTTCGGCGTGGCCTATTCATTCGCGGCCTTGTTCGAGTCCTTCGCCACCGAATTTGCGGCGCAGCGCGCGGACGTGTCGCTGGTGTTCGGCCTGTCCGGGCTGATCTACTTCGTGCTGGGCGTGGGCGGCGGAATGCTGGCCGATCGCCTCGGCCCGCGCCTGGTGTGTTGCGCCGGCATGCTGTGCATCGCCGGCGGCCTGTTCGCCACCAGCATGGCGCATTCCATGATCGCCGTGTATATGAGCTACGGCGTCGGCATCGGTGTGGGCATCGCCCTGGTCTACACGCCCTGCATCGCCTGCGTGCAACCCTGGTTCACCCGCCGGCGCGGCCTTGCCGCCGGAATCGCCAGCGCCGGCATAGGCGCCGGCACCCTGGTTGTGCCGCTGCTGATGGCCGGCGCCATCGCCTGGCTGCACTGGCGCGACGCGCTGCGCGTCATGGCGCTGGCGGTGCTGCTGGTCGGTATGGGTGCGGCACTGCTGCTCAAACGCGCGCCCTCTGCCAGCCGCTCGGCAGCGGGCGCGGCGCCCGGCGCCAGCCTGCGCGAGGCGCTGCGCAGCAGGAGTTTCTGGTGGCTGTACCTGTCCGTGGTGACCGCCGCGCCGACCATGTTCATTCCTTTTGCCCACGCATCGGCCGCGGCGCGCGATCTGGGCATAGGCGAAGCGCAGGCAGTGGGCCTCGTCGGGCTGATCGGCATCGGCAGCCTGGTCGGCCGCTTTGCCATCGGCGCCCTGGCCGACCGTCTGGGCCGCAGCCTCACCCTGGCGCTGATGCAGGCGTCCATGGGCGCCGCCTACCTGCTGTGGAACGCGGCCGGCGCGTATGCGGCGCTCGCCTTGTTCGCCCTCTGGTTTGGCTTGAGCTATGGCGGCATCGTGTCGCTGCTGCCCGCGATTTGCATGGACCTGTTCGGCGCCCGCGCGGTCTCCAGCATCATCGGCACGCTCTACAGCGGCGCTGCGCTGGGCAATCTGCTCGGGCCGGTGATGGCCGGCGCGGTGTTCGACCAGACCGGTGGTTATGGCGCGGTGATCTGGACCTGCATCGCACTCTCGGCCGTTGCGACCTTCGCCTCGACCAGGCTGATCGGACCGCGGCAACAATTCTACTGAACACCGGAAGGCGCAAGGCGCGGCGTTGAACCGCGCCCCGTTATCCGCAACACGGCCTGTCCTCCCGGGTGTAATGTGTAGCAGCCATGGACATCGAATCGAGTGAGTTCAGTTCCCGTGCCGGCAAGGTGATCCGCCTCGCGTATATCGCCGTGGTCGTCGTGCTTGCGGTGTTTGCCCTGCTAACCTACCAGGAACTTCAGAAACAGCGCAGCGCTCCGGTCACCCTGCCGCGTTACGCGTTCTACATCGTCAACAATCCGGAAAAAGCCAGCGTGGTTCAGGTGTTCGGTACCTGGCAGGTCGCGAACGTGCCGCCGCCCACGCAGAACTTGCAGACCACCGCCATCGAATGCAGGAAGGCGCGACTGCAGTGCGTTGAGTCGATAGCCGTGGTGTCGATGAACGAACAGGGCTTTCTCGACTCCATTCCCGCGGTGTTCGACGTCGAGCGTTGGACCGATGACGAGATCGTCACCAAGCCGGAGAAAGGCCGGTGCACCACGCGCACCATCAGGTTGGACCTGGTGAATCGGCTTGCCAGCAGCACCATCGCCGCCATCCCCGACGAGGCACCATGCAAGGAGCAGCCGCGCATCCTCAGGCTCGAAAGCGGCGCCAAGCCGCGCGCCGACGCCTCGGACAAGATGCGGTAGCACGCGGATCGGCGCTGCTGTCAGCATAGGGCTGACAGGGCGAACGATGGCTACTGGCGGAAGGTGCGAGATTCGAACTCGCGAGGAACTTGCGCCCCTGCCGGTTTTCAAGACCGGTGCCTTCAACCGCTCGGCCAACCTTCCCTTTTTCTCGACGTCTTCCTAGCAGACCGTCATTTTATCACTGGCGCCGATATGCCTTCGAACCAAACAAGGGATCGTATCTGCCCCGCGCCGGGCGGCAGTCGATTCAGAAGGAAGTCCTGGGCGCAGTGGCCGCACCGCGCGTTGCGCCGGGACCATCCGTCTCCACGCGTTCCTGGCGCCTGGCTGCGCCGGTCGCCGTCGGCGCGTTTTCCTGCGTCGGTGGTCTTGCTGAATCTGCGACGGCAGCGCTGCTTTCGGACGCTTTCTGTTCCACGCCGGCACAATTGCCATCGCCACCAAAGAAACCGACGCAGGGCCGCCCTTGCGCTTTCTGCTGCAGGTATTCCGACACAGACACGCCCAGGTTTCTCGCCGCCGTTGCATCCAGTTCGTCTTCGGTCGAAGGGCTCATCCCCTGCAAATAGAATCTCTTCAGGTCAGCGGCGGTCAACATGTTCAACGACTCCGGCGGCACCGCCATTACCGCCTCGTACAACGAGGGCGGAAAATCGAGCTCTTCGATATATTGCTGCAGCCGTTTTTGCAGCTGGCGGTAGTAGGCACGACGATCCGGGACTTTGCGCGCCGAGGAAAAATAGGGCCGGTGGATGCCGATCTGTCCTGCGACCACACGCTGGTCACCCCCCATGAACGCGAAGACGCAGGAACTCAGGCAGCGATCGCCGCGGTCGACCCGCGTGGATACACCCAGCTTGCGCAGCAAACGCCCCAGTTCCATGGCCGCATCGACGTCACCGCCATCGCCTGCAAGCGACACGGAATTGCCGGCAATTTTTTGCCTGCCCCTTTTTACCAGGCTTTCCATCACCTTGGCGCTGTAGACATCCTCCTGCGTGATGTAACCCTGCAAAAAGACTTGCACTTCCTCGGAGGAAACCTGGGTGCTGTCCGCAAGCGTGCGTGGATACGCGGTATCCGCAGGACTGGCGTATTTCCGCAGGGCCGACCAGTGCACCCTGCCGTTGAGCTGTTCCGCGCTGCGGAACAGCAACTCGGCGCGCAGATCGACGCATTGCAGTGTGAGCGCAAGCGCGATCGAGGCAAGCGCCACAAGGCGGCTCGACGTATTCGAGGCAACCGGCCTGTGCCCGCGGCGATCGCCACCGCACTGCATCCGCGCTTGACAGGTTCCGTTGCCGCTCATGACGCTCCCCTGTATTGCCACCCCATCCGGCGCCTTGTGGCACGCATGGCCCGGCCTGGATATCTTGCCCGTGTCGCGCCAGCACCGCAAGCGCCGGCACCCGGGCATGGGCGCGCGGCCTTGAAATTCGCGCTTCCGCCCCAAAATACCGTTTCGCGATAGATATTTAACGCAGGTGCAGATATACTGCATCGCTTGCAACTTTTTCGCTTTTGACCTAGTCTAACAGGCGTGTCGAAATCAAGTGGAGGAACACAATGCAACCTGAATTGAGAACCGTACAGACCGGCGCATCGGGCGCAACGCAGGATTTCGCCCTGCAGCAGCACAAGGTGCTGCGCAATACCTACATGCTGCTGGCGCTGAGCCTGATTCCGACGGCCATCGGCGCCGCCATCGGCACCAACATCGATCTCGGCTTCATGCGCACCAGCCCGATGGTGTCGTTCATCGTCATCCTGGGTGTGTTCTACGGCTGGATCTACGCCATCGAGCGCAACAAGGACAGCTCGCTCGGCGTGGCGCTGCTGTTGGGCTTCACCCTGTTCCTGGGACTGTTGCTCGGCCCCCTGCTGCACAGGACGCTGGGCTTCAGGAACGGCACCGAACTGGTGATGATGGCCGCGGGCGGAACGGCCGCGGTGTTCTTTATCATGGCCGGCATCGCCTCCAGCACCAAGCGCGACTTCAGCGGTTTGAGCAGCTTCCTCACCGTGGGCGCGGTGGTCCTCATGCTGGGCGTCGTCGCCAGCATGTTCATGCAGAGCCCGATCCTGTATCTGGTGATACTCGGCGGATTCGTGCTGTTCTCCTCGCTCATGATCATGTGGCAGGTGAACAATATCGTGCGCGGCGGCGAGACCAATTACATCTCGGCCACGCTGACGCTGTACATATCGATCTACAACCTGTTCTCCGCCCTGCTGCAGTTGCTGGGCATAGGCGGCCGCAGCGACTAGACGCTGCGTGCCTCAATAGAAAAGGCGGCTGCGGGCCGCCTTTTTTTATGGACTGGGGCTCGGCAGCTTGGCTGCGGGTTTTTATTAGAGATCGTCGATTGTGCGCGGATGCGCATTTGATCCACGCACAATCGACGATCCGCGCGGACGGGACGCCGTCCGCGCAAGTTCGAACGCCACAGATCGATGTATCCGGCAATGTCCACCAATATTGACTGGCGAACATTGCGCGCTCCGCGCGCCAACCATGGTTTCTGTACGGATAAAGAGCGCATCCGTACAGAAACCACGGTTCTGGATAAAGGCAACAGCGGTTTGGGTTTGCCTTTGCACCAGATCGCCCCCATGCAACGGGCCCGACTCAAGTCACTGCGCCTGACGCCCCCCCGTCTCGATGCAATTCGGAACAGTGCTTATTTCTCGAACAGCGCGATCGACTCGACGTGCGAGGTGTGCGGGAACATGTTGATCACGCCGGCCGCCGCCAGGCGATAGCCTTTGACCTGCACCAGCACTTCCGCGTCGCGCGCCAGCGTCGCCGGGTCGCAGGATACGTAGACGATGCGCCGCGGCCCGCCCGGCTCCAGCGCTTTCACCACTTCGACCGCACCATCCCGCGGCGGATCGATGAGCAGCTTGTCATAGCCTCCGGCGGCGCCGAACCTTGCGCAGCTCGGCGCTTCGAACAGGTTGGCGACCTCGAAACGCGCGTTCGCGGCGAGCCCGTTGCGCCGCGCGTTGTCTTCGGCCTGCCGCACCAGTCCGGCGTTGCCCTCCACACCCAGCACCTCGGCGCCGCGGCGCGCGATCGGCAGGCTGAAATTGCCCAACCCGCAAAAGAGATCCGCGATGCGCTCGCCCGGACGAGGATCCAGCAGGTTGATCGCGTGCCTGACCAGGATGCGGTTGACCGCGTGGTTCACCTGGGTGAAATCGGTCGGCCGGAAGAAGAGTTGCACGCCGAACTCGGGCAGCGAGTAATACAGCGGCGGCGCATCCTCTGGAAAAAAGGGCTGGGCGGTATCCGGCCCCTTGGTCTGCAGCCAGAACTGGATGCCGTGCCGCGCGGCGAAATTGCGCAGCAGGTCCTCGTCAGCCGGGCTCAGCGGATCGAGTATGCGCAGCACCAGCACCGTGACCGCTTCGCCCACCGCGAGCTCGATCTGCGGCAGGCGCGTCGGCAGCGACAATCCCGCAATCAGCTGGCGCAGGGGAACGAGCAGGTCTGAGATGCGCCGCGGCAGGACTTCGCAGCGCGTCATGTCAGCGACGAAGCTGCTCTTGCGTTCATGAAAACCGACCAGCGCGCCGCCTTTCTTCAGCACCATGCGCACCGACATCCGCGCGCGGTGGCGATAGCCCCAGGGCTGGCCGTAGATCGGCCGCAGCATCACCTCCGGCCTCACCTTGCCGATGTGCCACAAATTGTCTTCGAGCACGCGCTGCTTCGCCGCCACCTGGGAGTGCGGTTCGAGGTGCTGCATGCTGCAGCCGCCGCAGACGCCGAAATGGGGGCAGCGCGGACTCACGCGCGCCCCGCTGGCCTGGTGTATCGCGGTCACCGAGGCCATTTCGTATTTCGATTTCTTCTTGTAGGTATCGTAGGACACCCGCTCGCCCGGCAGGCCGCCGTCGATGAAAATGGCCTTGCCCTCGACGCGCGCAATGCCGCGCCCCTCGCGATCCAGCGATTCGATCAGAACGGACATTGATTACTTCCAGGCTTCCAGGAATTCGCGCCAGTGCGCTTCGGTGGACTTGGCGAGCGTCCCCCGCAACAGTTCGATCTCGCGCTGATACTGCGCGGCATCGAACACACCGCGCAGCAGCTGAAAGCGCAGGTACAGCAGATAGGTGTTGGCCGCATCGGTCTCGCAATAGCTGCGGATTTCGCGCAGTTTCCCGTCCTGGAACGCGCCCCACACCTGGGAGCCGTCCATGCCGAGCTTGCCGGGAAAACCGATCAGCTTCGCCATCTCGTCCAGCGGCACGTTGTTGCGCGGCTGATACAAGGCCAGCAGGTCCATCAGATCCAGATGGCGCGCGTGATAGCGGCTGATATAGTTGTTCCACTTGAAGTCGCGCTCGTCTTCGCCCTGGTCCCAGTAACGCGGCGCCGAAATGCCATGCACCAGGCTGCGGTAGTGCAGCACCGGCAGGTCGAACCCGCCGCCGTTCCAGGAAACCAGCTGCGGCGTGTATTTTTCGACGCCGTCGAAAAACCGCCGGATCAGCTCTGCTTCGCTGTATTCCGGGGCACCCAGCGACCAGACGCGAACCCCATCGCCCTCGCGCAGCGCGCAGGCGATGGCGATGACGCGGTGCTGGTGCAGTTGAAGGAAATCATGGTTCGCCGCGGTGCGCCGGCGCTGAAACGCGATCTCCGCCACATCCTTGTCGGAGAGCGCTGGATCGAGGTCGTACAAACGCCGCAAACCGTCGCAGTCGGGCGCGGTTTCGATGTCGAATGCGAGGACCGGCGTCATCCAATCCCCCCGCCGCTGGCGCGGCGGCCCCCTTTTTCAAAGGGGGCAAAATATCTCCCCCTTTGGAAAAGGGGGGCCAGGGGGGATTTCTTCTGCGCCATGATTCGAGGTGAACCTAGTCCGGAAACACGCCGGTTGACAGATAGCGGTCGCCGCGGTCGCAGACGATGGAAACGATGACCGCGTTTTTCACTTCGGCCGCGACACGCAGCGCCACGAACATGGCGCCGCCCGATGAGATGCCGGCGAATATGCCCTCTTCGCGCGCCATGCGCCGCGTCATGTCCTCCGCATCGGACTGGCTCACGGGTTCGATCCGGTCGACGCGCGCCGCCTCGTAGATGCGCGGCAGATAGGCCTGGGGCCATTTGCGTATGCCGGGAATCTGCGAGCCTTCGGTCGGCTCGCAGCCCACGATCTGGATCTTCGGGTTCTTTTCCTTGAGGAAGCGCGACACCCCCATGATGGTGCCGGTAGTGCCCATGCTGGAAACAAAGTGCGTGACTTTGCCCGCGGTATCGCGCCAGATTTCCGGCCCGGTGCTTTCGTAATGCGCGAGCGGATTGTCCGGATTGGCGAACTGGTCGAGGATCACCCCCTTGCCCTGGTCGCGCATTTTCTCCGCCAGGTCGCGCGCGCCTTCCATGCCGCCCGCCTGTGGCGTGAGCAGGATCTCGGCGCCGAACGCGCGCATGGTCTGGCGCCGCTCCACTGACAGGTGCTCGGGCATGACCAGCACCATGCGATAGCCGCGCATCGCCGCCGCCATGGCGAGCGCGATGCCGGTATTTCCGCTGGTGGCCTCGATCAGGGTGTCGCCCGGCTTGATCGCGCCGCGCTGCTCGGCGCGCACCACCATGTACAAAGCCGGACGGTCCTTGACCGACCCTGCAGGGTTGTTGCCCTCGAGCTTGGCCAGGAGAACGTTGCCCCGCTTGTCGTTGGCCGCGCCGGGGATGCGCTTCAGACGCACCAGCGGCGTATTGCCTACGGTATCCTCGATACCCGGCGTACGCTTCATGCGCTTAAACCGAGCAGTTGTTCGCAATAGCGCGCCACGCCCTCCTCCACCGACAAGAAAGGGGCGGTATAGCCGGCGCCGCGCAGCGACGTGTTGTCGGCCTCGGTAAAGCTCTGGTATTTGCCTTTGAGCGCGTCCGGAAACGCAATGTACTCGATCATGTTTCTCCCCCGCATCTCCTCCGCCGTGAGCGCCGCCTGGCCCTCGGCGCGCAGGCAGGCGTTGATCGTCGCCACCGCGACGTCGTTGAAAGTCTGCGCGCGGCCGGTGCCGAGGTTGAAGATTCCGGACAGTTCGGGCCGTTCTAGAAAATGCATATTCACCTCGACCACATCCTCGACCGAAACGAAATCGCGCTTCTGCTCGCCGTCGGCGTAACCGTCCCAGCCCTGGAACAATTTTACCCGCCGGTCGCTGCGAAACTGGTTGAACATATGAAACGCGACCGAGGCCATGCGCCCCTTGTGCGCCTCGTTCTGCCCGTAGACGTTGAAATAACGAAAGCCCGCGACCTGGCTGTCGGCGTCGGGCAGGCGCCGCCGCACCACCTGGTCGAACAGGAATTTGGAATAGCCGTAGATGTTGAGCGGCGCCTCGTGTTCGCGCGCCTCGCGGAACACCGTGCCCGAGCCGTAGACCGCGGCCGACGACGCATACAACAGGGGCACCTCCTCTTCCTGGCAGTAATCCAGCAGCGCCACCGAATAGCGGTAGTTGTTCTCCATCATGTAGCGCCCATCGGTCTCCATGGTGTCGGAGCAGGCGCCCTGGTGCAGCACCGCCTCGATCGCGCCCTCGAACTCTCCGGCCGCAAGCTGCACCACGAAGTCGCGCTTGTCGATGAAATCGGCGATCTCGCACCCGGTCAGGTTGAGGAACTTGTCGGCGCGCGAAAGATTGTCCACCGCGATGATGTCGCTCTCGCCGCGCTCGTTCAGCGCCTTGACCAGATTGGAGCCTATGAATCCGGCCGCGCCGGTGACTACGTAGTACATCGCTTCCCCTTCTTCAGATCTGCTACGAGACGAGTGGATATCCCCTACGGGGACTTCCTTCAGGGCGCATCCCCTCGCGCTCCCCCGATTCAGTGGGTGTTTCAGCTGTGCTGAAACACCTTGTCAGTCTTGCGCCAAAACGGCCTGCAGCTCGTCGCGCTGAACCACGGCCGTGCCCAATTTGCCCACCACGATGCCGGCGGCGCAGTTGGCCACGTGCATCGCCTGCGGCAGCGCCGCGCCGCTGCCGAGCATGGCGGCAAGCGCGGCGATGACGGTATCACCCGCCCCGCTCACGTCGAACACCTCGCGCGCCTTCGCCGCCTCGTGCAGCACGCCGCTCTCCTGATACAGGCTCATGCCCTCTTCGCTGCGCGTGAGCAGCAGCGCCTCGGCGCCCAGTTCGCGCCGCAGCGCCTGCGCCCGCTCGGTGAGGTCGTCTTCGCTCCTCCAGCGTCCCACCACTTCGCGCATTTCGGCGCGGTTGGGGGTAACGATGGTGGCGCCATGGTAGCGCGAATAGTCGTCGCCCTTGGGATCGACCAGGATGGTCTTGCCGGCGGCGCGCGCCAGTTCGATCATTTTTGCAATGTGCGCAAGCCCGCCCTTGCCGTAATCGGACAGCACCAGCACGTCGCAGCCGGCAAGCAGCGATTGGAAATCGGCCAGCTTGTCCGCCAGCACTTCGTGGCTGGGGAGGGTCTCGAAATCAATGCGCAGCAGCTGCTGCTGCCGGCCGATCACCCGCAGCTTGACCGTCGTCGGAATGCTGGGATCCTTGAGCAAGCAGGCGACCACCTGCTCGGCTTCGACCAGTTCACGCAGGCGCGCGCCGGCCTCGTCGTCGCCGACCACCGACAGCAGCGTCGCCCGCGCGCCCAGCGCCGTCGCGTTGCGCGCCACGTTAGCCGCGCCGCCGGGCACTTCCTCGGCGCGCTGAAACTTGACCACCGGCACCGGCGCCTCGGGCGAAATGCGGCTCACCTCGCCGAACCAATAGCGATCGAGCATCACGTCGCCGACCACCAGCAGCCGCGCTTTGGATAAATCCGGCAGCAATTTCAAATCGCTTACCTCTCGTTGTTGGTTGCTCGTGGTCCGTGATCCGAAAAACGAACCACGATGGACGATCAACCCGTCCTACAGCCGTCCGATCGGATAGTACTCCAGACCGTTCTGCCTCACTTCGGCCGGATCGTACAGATTGCGTCCGTCGAATACGGCGGGCGTGCGCAACATCTGCTTTATCCGCTGGAAGTCGGGGCTGCGGAATTCCTTCCACTCGGTCACGATCGCGAGGGCATCGGCGCCCTCCAGCGCCGCCATCGGCGTATCCGCAAACCGCACCCGGCTCTCGCCCTGGTAGATCTGCCGCGCCTCGTCCATGGCGACCGGGTCGTAGGCGGTGACGCTTGCGCCGTGCCGTAGCAGTTCGGCCACCAGCACGCGGCTCGGCGCCTCGCGCATGTCGTCGGTATTGGGTTTGAACGCGAGACCCCAGAGGGCGAATTTCAGCCCTTTCAGGTCGGCGCCGAAGCGCTTCAGGATTTTTGCCGGCAGCACTTCCTTCTGCGCCGCGTTGGCGCGCTCCACCGCGTCGAGGATGAGCAGGTCCATGCCCGCCTCGCCTGCCGTGCGCAGCAGCGCCTGCACGTCCTTGGGGAAGCAGGAACCGCCGTAGCCCACGCCGGGATAGAGAAAATGATAGCCGATGCGCGGATCGGCGCCGATGCCGCGGCGCACGCACTCGATGTCCGCACCCAGGCGCTCCGCCAGATTGGCGAG